>Ga0209483_1000073_pt1 | contig 100209 bp, 95 predicted proteins | sample NGEPerA_FD_184508 | JGI IMG/M metagenome (GOLD analysis project Ga0209483, IMG submission 184508) | Arctic peat soil microbial communities from the Barrow Environmental Observatory site, Barrow, Alaska, USA - NGEE PermafrostL2-A... | ecosystem: Environmental > Terrestrial > Soil > Wetlands >... | reverse complement strand
AAGACGGAAAACACTGCTATTCTCTTCCATGGCGTATCGCTCTCCTTGAGAGGTTCTGGCAGGCTCGACACCCGCCTCGATACGCCGCCTATCTCATACCGTCATCACCCAGTTTCCGGCTTAGCCCACCTACGGCCACGACCCCATACAACGGACAGCTGGATCTGTTGCAAGAATCGTTGTTGCAACATCAGATTACGACAACTATTCTCTCGAGGAACGTGTGGGATGGCTTGCGGCAAAAAGGGGGGCCCGTCAGCGCAATGTTGCGTCAGTACGGTGTTCGTGCGTGTTGGGTTGCCGTCGTAGCCTTAGGCTTGGCCGCTTGTGCTATTGTCGACGAATATTCCGGCAGAGCAGTTGTCTATAATCTGCAGGCGGAGCAGGCCCAACAGCAGGCGTTGCTGCTTAATATTGTCCGTGCGTCGCTCCGCCGTCCGATGCAGTTCACCGGCTTGCAATCCATCACCGGAACGGCCAGCGCGAGCGGCAGCATAACGGCCGGCGGCACTACGGCATCGCAGACCCCTTACATCTCGCTGTTCAATTTGATTCCTCCAAGCAGCAGTTCGTTGATCAGCCGCACGCTTTCCGGAAATCTCGGCGGCACCGCTTCCATGAGCGGCGGCCCGACTTTCACGGTGCCGGTGCTCGACACCCAGGAATTCTACCAGGGACTCCTGACCCCGATACCCGGCCAATTGCTCGACCTTTATTTGCAGGCCGGATATCCCAGGGACGTGATGTTCAATCTCGTGATCGAGCGGATCATCATCAAGAAAAGCGGACCGGGATGCCCGCCGGAGGTTCACACGCCGAACTGCGAAATGGCGATTAGAAATTATCCTTCGCAGGATATCGACCTCGAGCTTTTTCAGGGGATGCTGGGATACTTGATCAGCCTTGGCTTGAGCACCGAACCGATCATCGAACCGGTGGTAAAACAAAAATCCGCAGGGGCCACTGCTCAGGCAGACGCCGGGCCGAAACTGAAGCCCTTCACATTCTGTTTCGCGCCGCGCGACGAGAAAGTGTACAGATTTTTTAATCGGGGCGTGCTTTGCGGACACCCGGCGACCGGATTACTGTTGAAGGCTTCCGAAATCGGACGCAAGTCCGTCATCAGCGGCGTCCCCATGTCGCAGGCCTTCATCAATCGGCTTTACGACGATTCGCTGAAAAGCCGGATGGGAATCGCCGATGGCGCCGCCGGCTATAATGCGTTGCGTTCCTTCGGTGGCCAGAAGGTGTCTGTCTCGTTCAACACGCGCTCCATCGAGGAAATTCTTTATTATCTCGGAGAGGTCGGCCGACGCTCCTTGCATCCTGAAGCGGGTGGCGAAATGCGACGGGTCCAGGTTCGGGTTGGACCGCCGCAGAACCAATTTCCGGATCGCTCCTGCCCCTTTGAAGAGCCAATCAATGGCTACGTCTGTAGAGACCTGTTCGTCCTGGAAGAGGATTCGACAACGCAGGGCGGTATCGCGGTCAAATACGAAGGCACGCGCTATTCCATTTCGTCAGACTCGAATATCGCGTGGAGCATGCCGGTGCTCGACATTGTGAAGCAACTGCTGGCGGTGAACACGTCGGCAAAACAATTGCCCGCCTCGAACCTAATTTCAGTTCTCAGCAATTAATTGAGGCAACTGGAGCCGTGTCCATGGGGCCCTCGCCCGACCGCGTGCCACTGGTGGTTGGTGTCACCGGACATCGCGACTTGCGCAGTCAGGATATTCCGCGACTTGAGCAAGAAGTCGACGCCATTATAACGCGGCTGCGGCGGGACTACCTGGAGGGTGACAACGAAACACCGCTCATTCTTCTTTCCGCGCTGGCAGAAGGCGCTGATCAGATCGCCGCCCGCGTAGCGCTTGCGCAAGGTGTCCGGCTGATCGCGCCGCTGCCTATGCCGCTCGATGAATATCGGCGCGACTTTGAGCCGGGGCTGGCTCCCGGCGCCGCTGGGGATTTTGAGAAAAACCTTTCCCAGGCGGCCGCCGCGCCGGTTGTGCCATTCACCAAGGACAATTCACTCGAAGCAGTGCGCGTCAACGCAGACAAGCGCGCCGAGCAGTATCGGGCGGTCGGACTGTTCATCATCCAGCATTGCGATGTGTTGATCGCACTTTGGGACGGCAACGAAAATGACCTTGCGGCCGGCGGGACCGCCGAGATCGTGGCGTTCAAAAGACACGGAATACCGTTGTCGATCAGCGGGTCGGCCCACGCCAGTCTCGACGGTTCGGAAATTGGGCCTGTGATTCATGTCGTGACGCCGCGCCGCAAGACTGGGAGTGCAGCCTCCGATGTTTCGGTCCGCGCCTGGGGCCTTGATCTTGCCCGCCATCGCCGCGGCGATGGCATCCGGCGACTCATCGGCCACGCAGCAGAGTTTTCTGCGCATCTGGTTGCAAAGGAGCGGCGGAGCGCGGAGTCGAGCTTGTCGCCCGCCAACAGGCACAATGCTGAAGTGTGGGAGACGTTCAGGCTCTTGGTCGCGCTGACCCGCGAGTTCAACAACGAAGCCGCAGCGCTGGCGGTGAGCGCGAATGGCCCCCCTCGGACGGCCCAAAACATCGATTACTTATTCACCGATCCCGATACCGGCCATCTCGACGGCGACGCAAAACAGCGCGGGCTCACGTTGGCTCCGCATTGGTGCAAGCTTTACGGCATCGCCGACACGCTGGCGCAAAATCGGCAAAGACAGTTTAAGCACGATTGGCAGGGTCTGTTCGTGCTCGGTTTCTTTGCCTTTGTGCTGTTTGCCTTACTTATCCATTTCGAGTCGGCCGACACCATTTTGCTGACCGCCTACACCGCCTTCGTTGCGGTGATCTACGTGATATTTTTTCGAGCTCGCGTCATGCGGCACCAGGAACAGTTCCTAGACTACCGCGCACTCGCTGAGGCGCTGCGCGTCGCGGTTTATTGGAGCATTCTCGGAATTGACGAGCAAGGCCCCGCTGCCAGCGATGGTTCCGACGCCAATACCATGGGGATGCTCGCGAATAGCTACCCCATCAAGCAGCCCAGTGAACTGGCTTGGGTCAAAATGTGCCTGCGAACGCCGGAACGGGCGCGCGAGGCGAGCCGCACGGATGCCAAATCCGGCATCGACCCCGCGGCGCATGCCGTCGTGCGACGTTACTGGGTCGCTGGCCAGCTCTCATATTTCGGCCTACAGGGCGCACGACATACCCGCCGCGCGGAAGCATTGGAAGGCTGGGCACTGATCTTGCTGTTTGTCACTCCGTTTATTTTGGTGCCGCTGCTAGTGGTCACGGCCTTTGGCACGAGCCAATCGTTGGATCCGGTTTGGCATAAGTTTTTCCTGGTGATAGTCGGCATCTTGCCGGGCCTTGCCGCCGCCTTGACGGGCTATTCCGAGCGTTTGGCAATGAAGGCGCAGGCGCGGCAATACGACCGGATGCGCACACTGTTCGGGCGCGCTTACGATCTGCTTCCGGAGACCGTGGACGGTGATTTGGCACCATTGGTGCGCTCGCTCTATTACGAGCTCGGAACCGAGGCCATGAAAGAAAATGCCGAATGGGTCGCTATCTACCGTCAGCGTCCGATCCAGCCGGTTCAATAATCATACTACGGCTTCATCGCGTTTTCGTGGTGAAACTGTGCGCGCGCGACCCATCCTGCCGCTCCTTCCCAAATCGGTCCAAGCATCGGGCCCTCACGTAGTTTTTGCGGATAGTCACTGGAGACCAGCCACACAGCAGAGCCCGGAATCTTCATCGCGAGCTCCGCCGCGTTGCGTCCGGCCTCGGTGTCGGCATCAGCAATGACCACAATGTTTTTTTCCTCGCGGGAAACTGCCGTCTCCAGCGCCGCCACGGCGGCGGCTATCGTCGGACCAATTGCCATAATTTTTCGATCGCGCCGAATTTCGAAATTTGCTGCCGCTAGAATGTCTGGCAGCGTGCCAAGGTCAGCGCGATTTCGCTCGCGCACTTTTTCCGGAAGCTGATCCCACTCGACCAGCAACTCGTGTCGTGGCGGATTTTGCGAGCGTACCGGGCCATAGGCATAACCGAGTAAACGTCGATCGCTTGACCAGCGGCGATGCTCAAGCTGCGCCAGCAGTTCGATCTCCTCGGTGTTGAATTTGAAAGACACCGGCGCCGGCGATGGGGCCAGTCGCAGTCCCGCCTGCGCAAACTGGATTGATACGCTGTCGGCGCGCCTTCGATTCGACATCTTGAAAGTCTCGGCAAGCTCGGCCCATGGCCGTGCGGCCGACGACGTGCGGTCATTGCCCGGCGAATTTAGCCAGTTGGTGTGGAACGCCGCCGCCAGCGTGTCGAGCTTGCCGCGGATCAGCAGATCGCCGCTCAGCAATTCCTGCAGTCCACCGAAGGCCTGAAGCCGATGGCTCGGTCCCGGCAGTTTCGCCAGCGCCGAGGCGAACTGTCCCAGATGGCGCTGCCGCTCAAGGCGGACGAACACGGACACGTGGATGCGCGAGAGATTGTCGAGCAGGCGGCGCATACTCAAGGCCGCATAGAGGCCGTCTTGGTCATTGCTAAAACAAATGGCCACGCCTAACACCGGAATATCACACACGATTTTCTCGACTGTGGCCCAGACTTGCTCGGCGTCGAGAGAGATGTCGGCTGCGACAAAGCTTACATCCGCGAGTTCGCTCACCGCCGGATAGGACTGAAGAAATCGCTCCTTCTGCTTGTCCGCTTCTCGGTCCAGCACAAAAATTCGTGTTTTGGACCCAATCCCGCCCGGGGCTGCTCGAATGAGGTGCAGCAGGAGCTGCTGTCCCATCGTCCCAAAGCCGGCAATAACAAACGCGCCAGCGGCGATCTCCGGCCCCGGCGGCAGCCGCAGCGACCTCACCAGCAGCCGTGCGGCGTTCTCGTAGATATTGAACAGCCGAAGATCGACATCGGCGGAGCCGAGCGCTTGCCGGTCATGATCGATCAGCCGGGAAAAAAGCCACGGGTCACGCATTTCAGCCAACACCGTCAACGCGCCAGATCCCGATCGCGGACGGCGGCTGACCAGCTCCTTGACCCCCAACGCGACGTCCATATTGCCCGCATCATTGCCGGTGCACACGATGATCGTCTGCGCGCGCAGCGCGCCGGCGAGTGTCAGCACTTCGGCGTTGCCCGCATCACCTTTGACGACTGGAATGCCTTGCTGATCGCAGGCGGCGGCATTGACTGTGTTGTCGAGCCGATCGATGACCACGACTCCCTCCCCGGCCGCCTGCATATTGCTGACGACCTGCATGCCGGAGTCACCCAGGCCACAGACGATGGTATGTTGCTTCTTCCGGCGGGCCATCGCCAATCTGAAATCGTGACGCACCGCGCTGACGACAACACGTACGCCGGAAACAAATGCACCGGCGAGCAAGAGGAAACGTCCGCCTTGCTGTGCAAGGCTCAGCAGCGGATGAGGATTCTCCGGCAATTTGTAGTTGCCGAACAGGATCTGGAACGGAACTTCAACCCAGCACGCCGCATTACCGGCACAGATGCCGGATTGAGCCAAGCCGCCAAACGCCAGCGCAATGATAATCAGCGCCGCAATGATGACGGGAAGAAAATCGCGCGTTTTAAACATCGCGCGACCAGCTCATGCCGCCGATATTTCGACGATCCCGACCGCGCATCACGGTACTTGCCCCCAGCACTATTTGCCCCCTCCAATCTAAAGGATTGGGCCTCTCGGTTCCAGCCATTGAGACGCGACAGCGCCCGGATGTGGATCTTTGCGTGCCAGAGGGAAGCCGGACTCAAGGCCGGACATCACCTGCGGTTTTCTGCGTAGGGTGTTCCGTCGCCTTTGCCGGTGTCGTGTAGAGCTTTGATGGCCTCCTCGACGCTGTGAAAAAGATGATCTGACCCCAAAAAATCGATGATCCCGAAGCGCAAAAATGCGTTCAGGGCGCGAACGGATTCCAGCCGGGCCACCGCAAAGTCGATTCCAGCAGCGCGGCATTCTCTTATTACTTCAGCGACAGCGATTGAGGCGCTGTAATCGATCTCGACTATACTGCCAGCTTCCAGAACAATCAGATTGATAGCGTCCACTTCGCGTTTGATGGCATCCAGAACTCCATGCCGAAATTCGTATGCGTTGAGAAATGAAAGCGGCGCTTGAAAGCCCATTACCAGGACGCCGCGTTGCTTTTCGCCCTTTATCGTCTTGCCCGGCGGCCACCAGACTGTCGTTCCGATAACTCGTTCAAATACGATTGGGCTGGCCCGTGTAACGGTGAAAATGCCATGAAGCAAAGAAAGGAAAACTCCAATCGCAACACCCGTTTGGAGCGGAAAAATGACAATCGCAGCGAGCGTCGCCAGCGCCAGCAAAAATTCAACTGGGGAACGCCTAAATATGTCGACGAAGACCCGCAGACGAAAAATCCGCTGCGCGATGAAAAACAAAACCCCAGCCAGTGCCGCCTTGGGGACGTGCGTCAGAAGTGGAGCACCGAAGACGATCAGTGCGCAGATGATGGCTGCAGCGAACACGCTGACGAGCTGCGAACGTCCTCCAGCTTGAGCGACAACTGCCGTGCGAGGCGGACTGGCGTTCACTGGGAAGGCGCCAATGAGGCCCGCAATCACATTGCCGACGCCGACACCGACAAAATCTTGATCGATGCTCGGCGAGTCGTCTTTCGAAGGAAAAGAACGGGTCGTTGCCGCGGTCTGCATCATGATGACCAACGAAACAATGATCGCCAGTGGCGCGACGTGAATCACCGACTGAAAATCGATTTTCGAAATCACGAGGTGTGGCAGAGCCGACGTCACAGGACCGATTTCGGACACGCCGAGCCGATCCCACTGGAAGATGACGCTCGCCAGCGTCGCCAGTGCGAGGCCAATTAGAGGGCCGGGAATGCGGGGGTTCAGCGCCTCGCACATGAATGTGAGTGTCAGGACGCCCAATCCGATCGCCACCGCGAACGGATTTGCTTGCCCAAAGTTGGCAATGAGCGCCGCTACACGATCGTAAACCGAGCCTTGTACCTCAGCCACGCCAAATAGCGCCGGTGCCTGGGACAAAAGAATATGGGTGGCGATGCCGGCGAGAAATCCGGTTGCCACCGGTACCGAGAGCAGGTCTGCGATCCAACCAATACGGAGGATCCCACCAACAATCAGGATTATCCCTACCAAAAGTGCCAAAACGCCGGCCAGAGCCGCATATTCGGGCGTGGTTGCGACGGCCAGAAGAGCTAGGCCTCCTGCAAAGATGGGGGTAATCGTCGAATCCGCGCCGACCGACAAATATCGGTTCGCACCAAAGGCTGCGAAAGCCAGCGACCCGGCGATGAAGGCGACTAATCCCAGTTCTGGTGCAAAGCCGCCCAGCCGGGCTGTCGCGATTTGCTCGGGGATCACAATTGCGCAAAGCGTAAGGCTCGCGATTAAATCATTTGGCAAATCCGCCGTTGACCACCCGCGCAACGAACGGAATGCAGGCCAAGAATGTCTATCGATGCTCGCAGCGTTTGGTCTTGCGGTTTCCGTCACGGCGCGTCCCCGATTTTCCACTCTGCAACTGTTCAAAATCTTGCACCACAGAATGCGCTTGATCCACGCCGCAATGGTTTTATCCGTACAAAACGAACCAAGAGCTTTGGAGGATGACCAATGTGCGGCCGGTTTTGTCCTCTGGAGAAGCGGATTGCACCAGCTTCAATTATCCGTGACCGTTCGCCCAAAGCCGGCTGCACGGTGAGGCCAAAATTGCCGGCAAGAAAACTTCTATCTCAAAAACATGTCAATTGGTTGTAATGGACACCCCTTTCGCCACCTGCCTTCGCTCAAGCTTCGACGGGCAGCTTTCAAAAGTCGAAAATATCCGGCAGCCACGGCCCGCCGCTGGTACGGCAGGTGCGCTGGCACATGCGGTCGCCGTGGTCGGCGCGCTTGAGGCAATGGCCTTGCGCGTCGTGTTCCAGACAAGCGACGAGATCCCACGCCGTGTACGAGCCGCATTCGGTCCAGCAGGCGCCCGAGGTCCAGACCGACTGCGCGCGCTCGCTGAGTGGAAACGGCCCCTGATCGGTATGCCGGTTGTAACGCCAGATCTGCGCATCGCCGGCCTCAGCCGGGCTCAGCGGCAAAAGCACGCTGCCGAGCACAAGGGCAAGAACGATGGCAAAGGGCTTCATGGCGGGCCTTTCCGGGGGTCTGAGCATAGCGCCGCGCCGCGGGTACGCCAATGCGGGCGGTGGACGGGTGGGGGTCTTTTATTCGCGAGGGCGATTGCTATGCTCCCAAACTCGCATTTGGGGCACTTTGCCGGAGGGTAACGGGTGAGCGTCGCGGAGCAAACTTCCGGAACTGACTCCAGCCAACATCCGACCCAGAGCTTTGGCACCACCGGCATCAAGCCGCTGGAACGGCCCAGCCTGATCACCAGGGTGTTCATGAGCATGGTCGCCTTCGTCGAGCGACTCAACCTCACCTACAGCAAAGTCGGCAATCCGCCGATTTACGACAACGCGGTGTTTCCGTGGACCAAGACGATCGAGCGCGACTGGCGCGCGATCCGCGCGGAGCTCGACCGCGTACTCACGCGTAAGGACGAACTGCCCGGCTTCCACGAACTGGCGACCGACGTCGCCAGTATCAGTCAGGACAGCGGCTGGAAGTCGTTCTTGCTGTGCGGCTACGGCTTCCACGCCGACAAAAATATCGAGATGTGTCCGCGGACCTGGGCCGCCTGCCAGAACATTCCCGGCCTGACCACGGCGATGTTCTCAATCCTCGAGCCCGGAAAACATCTGCCGCCCCACCGCGGGCCCTATAACGGCGTGCTGCGGCTGCATCTCGGTCTGATAGTGCCGGAGCCGCGCGAACAGCTCGGCATCCGGGTCAACAAGGACATTTATCGGTGGCGCGACGGCGAAGCGGTGATTTTCGACGATGCCTACGAGCACGAGGCCTGGAACCGTACGCCGCACACGCGCGTGGTGCTGTTCGTCGACTTCCGCAAGCCACTGCGCTTTCCGGCCAATTTTTTCAATTGGCTGCTGCTACATCTGGCCGTGTTCACGCCCTTCATCCGGGAAGGCGCGGATAATCAGAAGGCCTGGGAGAAGAAATTCTACGAGCAAGCCGAAGCCTGGCGAAATCGATAGCCGGCCGGCCTTGCGCTCGCGGACGTTCGCGGCTAGCTCCCTACCCGCATGCTCGACCCCGACAAAAAACCCGCCGCGCCGAAAGTGAGCTTCGTCTCGCTCGGCTGTCCGAAGGCGTTGGTTGATTCAGAGCGCATCGTCACGCGGCTGCGTGCCGAGGGCTATGAGCTGTCGCGCGAGCACGCCGGGTCGGACCTGGTCATCGTCAACACCTGCGGCTTTCTCGACAGCGCCAAGGCGGAATCGCTCGCGGCCATCGGCAGCGCGCTCAAGGAAAACGGAAAAGTCATCGTCACTGGCTGCATGGGCGCGGAGCCCGAAAGTATTTCCGCTACCTACCCGCAAGTGCTGGCGATCACCGGCCCGCAGCAATATGAGAGCGTGGTCGACGCCGTTCACAAAGCGCTGCCGCCGATGCACGATCCGTTTCTCGATCTGGTGCCGCCGGAAGGCATCAAGCTGACGCCGCGGCACTATGCCTATTTGAAAATTTCCGAAGGCTGCAACAACCGCTGTACGTTCTGCATTATCCCGCGGTTGCGCGGCGATCTGGTGTCGCGGCCGGCCGGTGACGTGATGCGCGAGGCGGAAAAACTGGTGACTGCCGGGGTGAAAGAGCTGCTGGTGATCTCGCAAGACACCTCGGCCTACGGCCTCGACATTAAATATGCTGCGAGCCAATGGCGCGGCAAAGATCTGCGCGCGAAGTTTATCGATCTCAGTAGCGCCCTGGGCGAATTGGGGGTGTGGGTGCGACTGCACTATGTGTACCCCTACCCGCACGTCGACGACGTCATTCCGCTGATGGCCGAGCGGAAAGTGCTGCCCTATCTCGACATCCCGTTCCAGCACGCCGCGCCCGACGTGCTCAAACGCATGAAGCGCCCAGCCGCGCAGGAAAAGACGCTGGAGCGGATCGCGCGCTGGCGCGAGATTTGCCCCGATCTCACGCTGCGCTCGACCTTCATCGTAGGCTTTCCCGGCGAGACTGAGGCAGATTTCGACTATCTGCTGCAATGGCTCGATGAGGCCGCGCTCGATCGCGTCGGCTGTTTCCGCTACGAGCCGGTACGCGGCGCCGTTGCCAATGATTCCGCGCCGGCGGTGCCGGACGATGTCAAGGAAGACCGCTGGCATCGTTTTATGCAGGCGCAGCAGAAAATTTCGACGCGACGCTTGAAACGCAAGGTCGGCACCCGGCAGCAGGTCATTATCGATTCCGTGGGGCCTTCGGTCGCAAAGTGCCGCTCAATGGCCGATGCGCCAGAGATCGACGGCGCTGTCTATGTGGCGAGCAAGCGCCCGTTGCGCGTCGGCGAGATCGCGACCGTGAAGATCGAGCGCGCCGATGAATACGACCTGCACGGCATAGTCGTGGGGTTTTAATGCTTACAGCCGATAAAACTTGACCGCGTTGTCGTGAAACACCTTGCGCTGGTCGACCTCGGCATATTCCGACATCACCTTGCGATAAACGGCGAAGAAATCGGTGTAGCTGGCGTGCAATTTCTCGAGCGGAAAATTGCTGCCGTAAATCGTGCGGTCGACCCCGAAAATCTGAATCGAGTCGCGGATCACCTGACGCGCCTGCGGCACTGTAATGCCCTGGTTGAACATGCCGAGACCAGACAGCTTCACATGCGCGTTCGGAAACGCTGCCATGGCGGTGAGCGCGCTTCGCCATTGCTCGATCATCAGCGGCGTGCGGTCGGTCAGCATGCCGGAATGCAGCAGGATCATCGGTACATTGGGAAACGCCTTGATCAGCTCCACAGCGTATTGCGCCTGGCCGGCAAACACCTGCAATTCGAAATGCAGCCCGTGCTTCTCCAACAGTGCGAACCCGCGGCGGAAGTCCGGTCTGTTGCATAGATCCGGCGTCGGGTTGGGCTGGCGCAGCGGATGACTGTCCCAATGCAATTGATGACGTACACCGCGCAGATTGGCGAATTGACTCTGCGCCTTCAACTTCGCGTCGAGATCGGGATCGGTCATTTCGGCCTGGCAGACGATGCCATGCGGAAATCCGCATTTGTCGGCGACCGATTGTAGCCAACGCGTCTCATCAAGTGCGCGCGTATTGCCCCACATGGCGGTGACGTGTACGGACTTTGTAACACCCTCTGGCGCGATGTCGTTGATCCATTCCTCGACCGGGTAATCGCGGCGCAGCCCGAAATATTCGCCGTACATGCGTGGGACCGGCGGATCGGCCAGCCACGGAATATCCTTGCGCAACCAGATATGATGGTGCGTGTCGATCACCGGACCGCTGTAAGCAGGCATGGCTCCCCCGTTTATTGCTTCAGTGTGCGCACGACTTTGACGACCGCGTCGGTCAACGTCTTGAGTTCGTCGGACGCGATGGTGAAGGCCGGCGTAAGATAAATGATATTGCCGAACGGGCGCACAAACACGCCCTCCTCCACAAACCGCGCGCGCAAGCGATCGAGATTGTCGATTGCATTCATCTCAACCACGCCGAGGGCGCCTTTCACGCGTACATCCTTGACGCCGCGCATCGTGCCGCAAGGTTTCAGACCATGCAACAAGGTTGCGGATACATCGGCCACCTGTTGCAAGCGCGGCTCGCTCTCGAACAGATCGAGCGACGCATTGGCGGCGGCGCAGGCCAGCGCGTTCGCCATGTAGCTGGGGCCGTGCATTAGCGCCTTGGCGGGATCGTCCGACCAGAACGCCTCGAATACTTTGTTGGTCGCGACCGTCGCCGCCAGCGGCAGCGTGCCGCCGGTGAGTGCCTTCGACAGCACGATGATGTCAGGCACCACTCCCGCCGCTTCGCACGCAAACATCGTTCCGGTGCGGCCGAAACCGGTGAACACCTCGTCCAAGATCAACAGCAAACCGCGTTTGTCGGCGAGCGCGCGCAGGCGCACGAGCACGCTCGCATCGTGGAATTTCATGCCGCCGGCGCCCTGTACCAGCGGCTCGACGATGATGCCGGCGATGTCGCCGGCATGGCGCGCGACCAGCGCATCCAGCGCCGCAACACCCGCTTCGTCGGCCGGCAGGTCCGCAATGACGTGTTGCGGCATCAGCCCGCCGTAGATTGAATGCATGCCGGCATGCGGATCGCTCACCGCCATCGCGCCGGTGGTGTCGCCGTGATAGCCGTGCTTAAATGCGATGAATTGCGTGCGCTCGCGCTGCCCTTGGTTGAGCCAATATTGCGCCGCCATCTTCAGTGCGACTTCGACTGCGACCGAGCCCGAATCCGAAAATAAAACGCGGGTGAGACCGCCCGGCAGCATCGCCGCCAATCGCGCGGCGAGCCGCAGCGCCGGCTCATGCGCCAGCCCGCCGAACATGACGTGTGGCATCTGCTTGAGCTGTTTGGCGACCGCGTGGCGTATCGCCGGCTGATCATAGCCATGGCAGGCGGTCCACCAGCTTGCGACGCCGTCTATCAGTTCTCGGCCGTCGGCCAACACGATGCGCGAGCCCTGTGTGCGCACCACCGGCAACGGGGGCGCTGCGGTTTTCATCTGGGCATAAGGCAACCAGATGTGTTCGAGGCCTGCCGCATACCAGCCGGGCGGCCCCAATTTATTGCTGCTGTCGCCCATTTGGCCTATTCCTCGCCCTGTCGTGGCGGACATTTTGCCTGTTGTGCTATCCAAGGTCACCATGCATTCGCTGGACGCCTTCGCGCAAGCAAAGCTCGACGACCTGCAGCGCCGCCACCTGCGCCGCGCGCTGGCCGAGACCGTGCGCGAGGACGGCATCTGGGTCGGGCGTGCCGGCAAGCGCCTGCTGTCATTTTCGTGCAACGACTATCTGAATTTGACCCAGCATCCCGCGGTCAAGCAGGCGGCGATCGCCGCAATCGAGGAATATGGCGCGGGCTCCGGCGCCTCGCGCCTGGTCACGGGCAATCATCCGCTGTACGCGCAGCTCGAAGCGCGGCTGGCGCGCATCAAGCAGACCGAAGCGGCCTGTGTGTTCGGCTCCGGCTATCTTGCCAACGCCGGGATTATCCCGGTGCTGATTGGTCGCGACGGGCTAGTGCTGGCGGATGAGCTGTCACATGCCTGCCTGTTCGCCGGCGCGCAATTATCGCGCGGCACCGTGATGACCTTCCGCCACAATGACGTCGCGCATGCGCGCGAGTTGCTTGCCGAGCATCGCGCCGAACACGATCATGCGCTGATCGTCACGGATGGCGTGTTCTCGATGGACGGCGATCTGGCGCCGCTCGGCGATTTGCTGGCCTTGGCCAACGAACACGACGCCTGGCTGATGTCGGACGATGCCCATGGTCTGGGCGTGGTCGGCGGCGGGCGCGGCTCGGGCTTTGCCGGCAATATGCATATTCCTATTTCCTTACAGATGGGCACGCTCTCGAAAGCGCTCGGCGCCTATGGCGGCTATCTGTGCGCGTCGGCGGCGGTGATCGATTTGATCCGCAACCGCGCACGCACGCTGATTTATTCGACCGGCCTGCCGCCGGCCTGCGTCGCTGCCGGCATCGCCGCGCTCGACCTGATCGAGCGCGAGCCGGGCTATGCCGCCCTGCCAGTACAAAAGGCTAAAGCCTTCACACAAGCCGCCGGCCTGCCCGCGGCGCAAAGCCCGATCGTGCCGGTGATCGTTGGCGAGGAAGAAGCAACGCTCGCGGCGTCACGCATGCTCGCCGATGAGGGCTATCTGGCTGCCGCCATTCGCCCGCCATCGGTGCCGCCCGGCACCGCGCGCTTGCGGCTGACGTTCACCGCGCAGCATCCCGACGAACACATTGCGCGGCTAGCGGATATTGTACGCGAGCGGATCATCAACTGATGAGCGCCTACTTCGTCACCTCGACCGGCACCGATATCGGTAAGACCTTCGTTACCGCCGGGTTGATCCGCTATTTGCGCGAGGCCGGCCAGGCCGTGCATGCAATTAAGCCTGTGATTAGCGGCTACAATTCATCCGTGGTGGAGACCAGCGATCCCGCCGTACTGCTCAACGCGCTCGGCTTGCCGATCGACGCCGGAACCATCGACCGCGTCGCGCCGTGGCGCTTCCGCGCGCCGCTGTCGCCCGATCTCGCCGCGGCGCGTGAAGGCCGCAGCATCGACTTCGACGAACTCATCGCTTTCAGCCGCAAGAAAATCGCTGCGGCTAGCGGGATGCTTTTTATCGAAGGCGTCGGCGGGATCATGGTTCCGCTCGATGCCGAGCGTACCGTGCTGGACTGGATGGCAGCGCTGCAAATTCCGCTGCTGCTGGTGGTCGGCGGCTATCTTGGCACCATCAGCCACACGCTGACCGCGCTCGACGTGCTGGCACAGCGGCACTTGAAGGTCGCAGCGATCATCGTGAGCGAGAGTGAGCGCAATCCGGTCGAGCTCGACGACACGGTCGCCAGCATTGCACGTTTTGCGCATGGCGTTGGCGTCGTCGGCATGCCGCGGCTGCCGGGAGGCCTCAACTCACATCCGGCCTTCGCAAAAATCGCAGCGCATCTGTAACGCCGGCCTTAACTCAGCCATCTCAGGTCCACGAAGGTCTCGATCATGCCTTCGGTATTGACCAACGCGTGCAGCAAAATGGTCAGAATGGTCGAGCCGGTGACCCAGCGGATCCAGCCGAGGAACACTCCGGCCACGAAAATCTGGCCGACCACGTACCAATCATACTGCAAATGAATGATCGCCCAGAGCAGCGCCGTGGCGACGATGACCGGCCACACGTCGCGCGGCGATTTCAGCCAGCCGCGAAACAGAAAGCCGCGGAAGATGATCTCCTCGCCGATGGGCGTTGCGACCACGATCGCCAGCCACAGCCACAACAGCCAGCCGCCCGCGCTCGCCGTCGTATAGATATCGGTCTGGAAAGATGTCACGAAACTGCGTCCGAGCAGCCAGCTCACCGCGTCGCCGATGATCATCAGGCCAACGATGGCCGCGACGCCAAAGGTCACTTCGCTGCGGCGCGGCCAGATCAGGCCAAGGTACTCGGCCGCGCTGGCGGCCGCGCGCCGGGCGAACAGAAACAGCAGCGCCACCTCGACCGGCGTCGATACTCCGATAATGACCGCAATCGCCGCGCCGTCACCGTTGAAATTCGGCAATTGGCCGATGGTCTGGTCAAACCAATAAGTCAGCGCGAACAACGCCGCCAACTGGCCGGCCAACAAGGCGACAGCCGTGAGGGCGAAGGTCGCGAACCGCCCCCAGGGCTTCATCGCGCTTGGCTCCGTGGTCAGGGAATCAATACGACCGATCCTGTCGTTTTGCGGCCTTCCAGATCCCTGTGCGCCTTGGCGGCGTCCTTGAGCGCGTATTTGTGGCTGGCCGGAATTTTAACAGCACCCGAGCTGACCTTCTCAAACAAGTCCTTTGCCGTTGCCAAAAGGTCTTCGCGCTTGGCGGCGTAGTGGTTGAGGGTCGGCCGTGTGGCGAACAGCGAGCCTTTGGCCTGCAGCAAATTGATGTTGAATGCTTCGATCGGGCCCGAGGCGCTACCGAAGCTGACGAAGTAACCCATCGGCCGCAGACAATCGAGCGAGGCCGGGAACGTGTCCTTGCCGATACCGTCATAGACCACGTCGCACAGCTTGCCGCTGGTGATCTCCTTCACCTTCGCCACGAAATCCTCGTCGCGATAGAGGATGGTATGGTGCGCGCCATTTTTCTTTGCGAGTTCCGCCTTGTCCTTGGAGCCGACGGTGCCAATCACAGTGGCGCCGATATGGTTGGCCCATTGGCAGGCGATCAGGCCGACGCCGCCGGCGGCGGCGTGCACGAGAATGATGGTGCCCTTGCCGACTTTGTAGGTACGGTTGAGCAGATATTGCACGGTCATGCCCTTGAGCATCATCGCGGCGGCTTGCTCGTAGGTAATGTTGTCGGGCAGCTTCACGGCGCGGTCGGCCGGCAGCAGACGCTCGGCCGCATAGGCGCCGAGCGGCGCTACGTAACCGACGCGGTCGCCGACCTTGATGTCGGTGACGCCCGGCCCGACCGCGGTCACCTCGCCGGCGCCTTCGTTGCCGGCGACGAAAGGCATGCCGACCGGCGAGGGATACATGCCGACGCGGAAATAGGTGTCGATGAAATTCACGCCGATCGCATGTTGCTTGAGCTTGACCTGGCCCTGCCCCGGTGCCGGGACCTCGATGTCGTCGACCGTCAGGACATCCGGACCACCGTGTTTGTGTACGCGCACTGCCGCGACCATAGTTTCACTCCCTCAATAGCCTTGGTTTGTTGTGTTGCTGGGTTCGGTGGGGATCATAGGCAGTCAGACGCCGAAGACAAGGCGGCTATCGCCCACCCGAGACATTGAGCACGGCGCCGGTGATGTAAGACGCGGCATCCGACAGCAGATACAAAATCGCCTCGGCGATCTCATCCGGCTGGCCCGGGCGGCCCATCGGCAGCAGCGGGGTAATCCGCTCCAGCCGGCCCGGCTCGTGAATTTCGGTGTCGGTCGGCCCGGGGCGGATGGCGTTGACGCGAATGCCGTCCTTTACCACCTCGCGCGCGAGGCCATTAGTCAGCGCGTCGATACCGCCTTTGGCGGCCGCGTAGAACACGTATTCGCCGGCGCCGCCGGTCACGCTGGCGATCGAGGAAATCAGCACGATCGACCCACCCGGCCCACCTTTGGCGGTCGACATGCGGCGCACAGCCGCCCGCGCGCACAGCAGCCCGCCATAGAGATTGACATCGATCACCTCACGCAAGGTCGCCGCGGTCGCGGCCTCGAGTTTGGAATTCTTGCCGCCGACACCGGCGCTATGGACAAAATGAGTAATCGGGCCGAGCGCCTGGGCGGCCTCGTCGAACACGCGCTCGACGGTCTCTTCGCTCACCATGTCACCCTGGATCGCAACCGCGTTGCCGCCAGCGGCTTTTACCGCAGCGACCACCTCGGCGGCGCGCTTGGCGTTACTTTTGTAGTTGACCACGACGTCATAGCCGCGTGCGCCGGCGAGCTTGCAGGTCGAGGCGCCGATACCGCGGCTGCCGCCAACGATTAGAAGCACGGGTCGTGGCATGAAGAACTCCCGGAAGGTTTAGAAAGAAACCAGCACAATCAGGCCGGCCGGCGCAACAGGCCGACGCCAAAAAAACAAAACGCGATCGCAACCAGCGGCCATATCACATATGGCCCCGGATCGAGATCGTGAAAAACCGCCAAAGCCGCCAACACGACCCATAGGGCCAGCAGCGGGATGTTGAGCGCACGCCGATGTTTCACCCGCAGTGGATGCACGAACTTGATCGGCGCAAAACTCAATGCCGCCAGGACGACAATCATGGCGGCAGCGAGCCACGGTGGCGGCTCCAGCAGATAGAGGTAAAACGCAGCCAGATTCCACACCGCGGGAAAGCCACGGAAATAATTGTCCTCGGTCTTCATCTGCCGGTCGGAAAAATAAAGCGCGCCGGTGATGACAATGAGAACACCGGCGGGAATCGCCAGTAGGTTCGGCAGCAAGCCGCTGGCGGCAATTGCATAGGCCGGAACGAACACGTAAGTTGTGAAATCGACGATCAGGTCGAGCGTCTCGCCCGACCAGCGCGGCAGCACCTCCGCCACCTTGAATTTGCGCGCCAGCGGCCCATCGACGCCATCTACCACAATTGCCATGCCGAGACAGAAAAACATCCCGGCCCAATGCCCGCCGGTAGCCAGGATCATCGCCAGCAGTGCGAGCACCGCGCCGCAGGCGGTGAAGACGTGAACCGCGAAGGCGCGGATAGTAGTTATTGGTTGCCCCAATCGAGCTTGACGATCTCGGCCGATCGGCCGGCCAGATTCCAATTGCGGCCGAAGCCGCGGAAGCGCGACTTGTCGGCGCGCGACACGATGATGTCGGGACCGATCCAATATTCGCTGTTGCGGATCACGACGTTGCCCTGCTCTTTGCCGCGCACGGGCGTGATGGCGCCATCGACATATTTTTCGATGCGCACGATGCGCGTCTCGCCCTGGGTCTCGTAGCTGATCGGCACTTGGCGAACGCCGAGAAATTGCCCGACCAAGATCGACAGCAGATGAGTGGTGCCGCCAACGCGGCCGGTGAAAATGCGTGTCAGCCCCTTGACCGCCATCGCCGAGGCCTTGTCGTCCACGAACAAAGCGGCGGTCCAATTGCCGCGCGACATGATGCCGGGCAGATCCATCATCAGCCCGACTTTCAGGCCGGACAGGTCCTCGCTGTCGATATAGCCGTCGTCGATGCGGATGCCGGCCCATGTCTGGCAGCGCTCTTCGGTCGGCGGATGATCGCCGAGCGAGAGCACGCAGGGACAGAATACCGTGCAGCTGCACGAAAGTGCCATTTCACCTTTCAAGGTCCAGTTTTCGCTCAAAGCATTGCTCCCGGCTTTTTTGTTTCTAACTCAAAGTGGTGTGCAGCGGCAAATGGGTCGCCAGCACGAAGGCTATTCCGAGGGCGATCAGCACCGCGCCGACAGCGTGCGTGAATCGTTTATCGGTGCCGATTTTTTCAATCGCCATCACCATGCCGAGCGCGGCCATCCAGATGAGGTTCATCACGCCGGCCGCGAACATCACCAGCATCATCGCCCAGCAACAACCGAGACAGTACAGCCCTTGCTTGAAGCCGAGATTGAAAACGCCACGCGGCGTAGTCGCCCAATGGGAAAAGAAGAACGGGAAGGGCCGCTGGCACTGCGTCAGGCAAGCGTGTTTGAGCGCGGAGAACTGATAGCCACCAGCGGCGATAAAAATCGCGCCGGAGAACAATCTACTGGTGGGAGCTATGCTGGCATCGAGCAGCGCGGCGCGCGTGAGCACATATTGCACAAACGTAGCAGCAGCGGCGAAGCCGAGCCAAACCGACAGATAGCCAGCGGCCAGCACGAACGGCGAAACGATGCGCTCGCCTTTGCGCGCGGCGGTGTCGGCGATCTCGGCATAGGTCATGATCATCGGTGCCGCGCTCGGCAGCATCATCGCAAACGTCATCGCGCCCCACATCGCCGCGATGATCGTAAAATTGATTGCGCTCCAGGCGCCGCTCGTCAGCGGCCGGCACAGCGCGTCGAATAGGCCCGTCGCGGCGGTCATCAGGCCGAGAGCCAGCCATCCGAGGCCTGCGAGCGCAATTACGCAAACCGCGGCCAGCACTTTCGGCCGCGCGAATGCCGCGCCTAACCGGCCGGCGGCCGGTGAGAGATGGGAAAGATCGTGGCCGGTCGTTTCGCTCATATGTCCTCTGAATAGCGCATTGCGCCCGGGCCGGGTACCGGAAGCCGCTGGCGTGGTTTCCGCCCCGCCTCGGCGCGTGCTAATCGGTTAACACGCAACGGACACGGGCGTTTTGATGCCGGATAAACAGGGCAAAAAGCCTTCGGCCATCGTGGTGGGCGGCGGACCTGCGGGATTGACCGCAGCGATCGCCTTGGCCGGCGCCGGTCTTGCCACCGTGCTGGTCGGCAAGCACCCCGCCAAGGCCGATAACCGCACCACCGCCCTGCTCGCGGGTTCCGTCACTGCACTGGAAACTTTGGGCGTGTGGCAATTGTGCGCCGCGCATGCCGCACCGCTCAGACTAATGCGCATCGTCGATGACACCGGGCGGCTATGGCGCGCACCGGAGGTGAAATTCGCAGCGGACGAAATCGATCTCGACGCCTTTGGCTACAACATCGCGAACCGGCATCTGGTCGCAGCACTCGAGCAGCGCGCTCGCGCTTTGCCATCGTTGCACATGTTCGAGGACGAAGTCTCATCGGTCGCGCCGGGCGATGCTACCGTCACGGTAACAATTAGAAGTGGTGGAACGCTGCAAGCGCCGCTGATGATCGCCGCCGACGGCCGCCGCTCGCTTTGTCGCGCCGCCGCCGGCATCGCGGTCGACGAGCGCGACTACAAACAGGTGGCGCTGACGGTTTGCGTCAAACATTCGCGTCCGCACCGCGATGCGTCGACCGAATTCCACACCCCCCATGGCCCGTTCACGCTAGTGCCGTTGCCGGGCAATCGCTCCAGCCTAGTCTGGGTACTCGACCCGGCAGAGGCCGGCACCATCGCCGCGCTCGACGACGCGGAACTGTCGGCGGAGATTGAGCGCGCCTGCCATTCGATTCTGGGCAAGATCGAGGTCGAAGCGGGCCGCGGCATGTTTCCACTCAGCGTGGCCAAAGCACGAAAGTTTGCCGGCAATCGCATCGCACTGGTGGGCGAAGCCGCCCATGTGATTCCTCCGATCGGCGCGCAAGGGTTAAACCTCGGCCTGCGCGATGCTGCCACCATCGTCGAACTCGCCATTACCGCGCAGCGCGCCGGCCGCGACGTTGGCAGCGATGAAGTGCTGAGCAGCTACGACAGGATGCGCCGTGCCGATGTGGGCAGCCGCACGCTGGCCGTCGATTTGCTCAACCGCACTTTGCTGACGGATTTTCTTCCCGTGCAAAGCATGCGCGGGCTTGGGCTCTACATGATCGACCGCATCGGGCCGCTGCGCCGCGCGGTGATGCGCGAAGGCGTCGCGCCCGCCGCCGCGCAGCCGCGGCTGATGCGCGGCGAGGTTCTCTAATTGTTATCGAGCGGCGGCCCCTTCTTCGTACCGGGCACGTCGCGAAATTCCGGCGCGATCGGTAGTGGTAACGCGGGAATGATTTTGCCGGCGGCGCTTGCGACCTTGTGGTCGAACAGACCGCGCTCAACGAAATGGGGATCGCGCAGCGCGTCTTGCAGCGGCACCATAATTGTCGTGCAGCAATCGGCGGCGGCGAAGACCGGCCGCCATTCGTCCGACGTTCGCGTCAGAATAATTTTCGCCACCGCATCGCGCGTCGCTATCGGATCGCGCCGGTCATCGATGAATTCCGTAGCCAATCCAATCGCCTTGGTGAATGCTATCCAAAATTTCCGCTCGATCGCGCCGCAGGCGACGAGTTTGCCGTCCTTGGCAGGATAAAGCTGATAACGCGGCGAACCGCCGACCAACCACAACTCCCCCGGTTTGGGAAATGTCCCGGTCGCGGCCCCGATCGCTAGCGCCGACCAGCCAAAGGTGAACATGGCATCGGTCATGGCGATATCGAGATGACAGCCCTGGCCACTTTGATCGCGCGCACGCAACGCCAGCAGAATGTTGATCACCGCTGGGAAACTGCCGCCCGCGATATCGGCCACCAGCGCCGGCGGCACCACAGGCCTCTCAATCGGCCCCGGCTGCAGATCGAGCAATCCGGTATTGCTGATGTAATTGATGTCGTGCCCGGCCTCATAGACGCGCGGGCCGCTCTGACCGTAACCGCTGATCGAGCAATAGATCAGCCGCGGATTAATCGCGCGCGCGTCGTCATAACCCAGCCCCAGCCGTGCCATCACGCCGGGCCGGAACTGCTCCATCAGAATATCGGCGCGCTTGATCAGCGGGATCAGTTTGTCGAGATCGGCTTGGTCCTTGAGGTCAAGCGTGAGGCTTTTCTTGCCGCGATTGAGCATGGCGAAAGGTGCGCTCTCGCCGTCGAAATGCGGCGGAAAGCGGCGCGCGTCCTCGCCGCCCGGCTTTTCGATCTTGAGCACCTCGGCGCCGGCCTCCGCCAGCATGAGTGAAGCCAGTGGCCCCGGTAGCAGCGTGGTGAAATCGAGGACGAAAAGGCCCGACAGCGGTTGCATGCTGATCCCGATAGACGACGAAATGTGGCCAAAGTCACCCCACTTGGCGCGGCCTTTGCATTCCTCTAAACGGCAGACACGCCTTTTGGAAGGACCAGAGCCTTGAAGCTTCCGCGCCAGTTCTTTGCGCCTTTGGCCATCGGCGCGCCCGCGCCGCTGCGCGAATTGCCGGTGCGGCTGGAGCGCATGATCCATTTCGTGCCGCCGCACATGGAAAAGCTGCGCGCCAAGGTGCCCGAACTCGCCAAACAGGTCGACGTGGTGCTGGGCAATCTTGAGGACGCCATCCCGGTCGAGGCCAAAGAAGCCGCCCGCCAAGGCTTCATCGAGATGGCCAAGGCGATCGATTACGGGGCGACCGGTCTATGGACCCGCATCAACGCGCTCAACTCGCCCTGGGCGCTCGACGACGTGACCGAGATCGTCGGTGCGGTTGGCGATAAGCTTGACGTCATCATGCTGCCGAAAGTCGATGGGCCGTGGGATATCTATTATCTCGATCAATTGCTGGCGCAACTCGAGGCGCGCCACAAAACCCAAAAACCCATTTTGATCCACGCCATTCTGGAAACCGCGCAAGGCGTCAATAATGCGGAGGCGATCGCGAGCGCTTCACCGCGCATGCACGGCATGAGTCTCGGCCCGGCCGATCTGGCCGCGTCGCGCGCGATGAAGACCACGCGCGTCGGAGGCGGCCATCCGGAATACAAAGTGCTGGCGGATGTGCAAGGCGATGCGCCGCGCGCCGCTTACCAGCAGGATCTCTGGCACTATACGACGGCGAAGATGGTGGACGCCTGCGCGGCGGCCGGCATTAAGCCGTTCTACGGTCCCTTCGGCGATTTCTCTGATGTGGCCGCCTGCGAGGTGCAATTCCGCAACGCGTTTCTGATGGGCTGCCTCGGCGCCTGGTCGCTGCATCCGTCGCAGATCGCCATTGCCAAGAAAGTCTACTCGCCCGATCCAGCCGAGGTCGCTTTCGCGAAAAAGATCGTCTTGGAGATGCCGGACGGCGCCGGCGCGGTAATGATCGATGGCAAGATGCAGGACGACGCCACCTGGAAACAGGCCAAGGTTCTGCTCGACCTCGCCGAGCTGGTCGCGGCCAAAGACCCGGAAATGGGCGCGCGCTATGCGCTCTAGCAAACGCCGTAATCTTGCATTATCTGGTTTCCGCCATGAGCAATATCCGAAATGCCAAATACACGATCGGCCAGGTGGTCAAACACCGGCTCTATCCGTTCCGCGGCGTGGTGTTCGATATCGATCCGGTGTTCGACAATACCGAGGAATGGTGGCAGTCGATCCCGGCCGAGGTGCGCCCGCACAAGGACCAGCCGTTCTATCATCTGTTCGCGGAAAACGCGGAGACCGAATACGTCGCCTATGTCTCGGAACAGAATTTGTTGCCCGACACGTCGGAGAAGCCGTTGCGCCATCCGCAGGTCGCCGAGGTGTTCGTGAAGGACGGCAGCGGCGGCTATCGCCCGCGCAACAGTCAGCTGAATTAAAAAAAAAGCGCGGTCTGAGCCCGCGCTTTATATTTACCTAGAGCCCCGAATTATTTCTTCGGAGCCGGAGCCGGAGCCTGCGCCGTTGCCGGTTGCTGCGCCTCAAGCTTCTTGCGCGCCTCTTCGGCTTTCTTCTGCAACTCTTCCTGCAATTTGCGCTGCTGCTCCTCGACCACCTTCGGGTCGGTCGGCGGACCGTCATAGGCCTTGGCGAAATCGGCAAGCGGCATGGGCAGGCTGATCGGCGTGCCCTGCATATTGATTGCCTGCAGGGTGATGGTCTGCCCCTTCTTCATCTTGGCGATCATGTCGTCGGTGACCGGATAATCCGACATGCAGCCGACCGGAAAGCAAATCTTGTAAGGCTGCTGCGCCGGCGTGCCCTGGTCGATCATCATGCGGGTGCCGTGCGCCAACTGCATGCCGAGCGGAACGGTGACGCGCAGAACCTTGGCCTCGCCTTCCGGCTCGAACAATTGAACGATGGCGACCGGCATGCCGTTTTCTAACCGGCCGTCTTTGGTGACGACGCAGACTTCCTTGTTGTTGGTCTCTTGGCCCTTGCCGCAAACTTTGAGCCACGGCGAATACATCAGCTGCGGCTGCTGCTGGTCGCCGGCGGCCTGTTGCGCCGGTTGTGCCGGTGGCTGCGCGGGCTGCGCCGGTTTTTGTTGCGCCGCCGGTTTTGCGGGAGCGGCGGCTTTCGGCGCCGCCGGCTTGGCCGGTGCAGGCGCCGGCGGCGTCTGCGCGAGCGCGGGAACGGCCAGCGCTACGGCCAACAAAGCTGCGGCTGCGACCCGATAATTCATTGCGATTCGTCCTTATTTTCGCGACCGCTCGCGGCTTTGTCCCCGGCCGAACGGTCGCCCCTCATGTCGGGCTGTCTCCCCGCCAAATGCGGCGGCAGCGTGACCCGCCAAGGCTGCCTGATAGCCGATATTGACCCTGCAATAAAGCCACGAATGTGCCGAAAGTACGGGTCCGCTCGGGCCTGCCCCCTGTGATAACTTGCGCAAAACCGGGAACGAATCGCATTCGACCCCCATTCGCGTCTTCCGTGGCCTGCCCCGCGCTGATGCGGTTGTCTGCATCCCGGCGCACGGTGATGCTTGGCGCGCTCATGACCGCGGCTGGGTTTGGCCGCACGCCGGCGCGGGCGGATGATGCTCAACATGCGCTCGCCATGCACGGCGAGCCGGCCTGGCCGGCCAACTTCAGTCATCCGAGCTATGCAAATCCGGCCGCGCCCAAAGGCGGCCAATTGGTGCAAGGCGTACTCGGCACCTTCGACAGCCTCAATCCGTTTATCGTCAAAGGCCTGGCCGCCGCCAATATCCGTAGCTACGTGGTCGAGAGCCTGCTGGCGCGCGGCTATGACGAGCCGTTCACGCTTTACGGCTTGCTGGCGCAAAACGTGGCGACCGATACTGCGCGCAGCAACGTCACCTTCACGCTCAATCCGGCCGCACGCTTCTCGGACGGCAAACCGGTGACCGCCGCCGATGTAATTTTCTCGTGGGAATTGCTGCGCGATCACGGTCGGCCGAACTACCGCATCTACTATGTTAAGGCGGTCAAGGCCGAGGCGATTGATACCCGCACCGTGCGCTTCGATCTGGCCGGCGCCGACGACCGCGAATTGCCGCTGATCCTCGGCCTGATGCCGGTGCTCGCCAAGCACGCGACCGATGTCAACAAATTCGAGGACACGACGTTTGCCCCGCTACTCGGCAGCGGCCCCTATACGGTGAGCAAGGTCAAGCCGGGCGAAAGCGTCAGCTTCACGCGCGATCCGAATTATTGGGGGCACGATCTGCCGATCAATCGGGGTTCATGGAATTTCGATACCATCCGTTTCGATTATTACCGCGACGGCAACACCAATTTCGAGGCCTTCAAGAAAGGCAGCTACGACGTCCGCCTGGAGACCGACCCCGGACGCTGGCAAACCGCCTATGAATTTCCGGCGCTGGCGCAAGGCCGCGTGGTCAAGGAGGAATTCCCCTACGGACTGCCCAAGGGAATGGACGGCCTGGTGTTCAATACGCGCCGGCCGATATTCGCCGATGTACGCGTGCGCGAGGCGATCCTGAATTTGTTTGACTTTGAATGGATCAACCACAATTATTTCTTCGACCTTTACAAGCGCACCGCCAGTTATTTTGACGACAGCGATCTGTCGGCGCATGGCGTACCCGCCGATGCGCGCGAGCGTGAGTTGCTGAAACCGTTTCCAGATGCGGTGCGCGCCGACATCATGGAGGGCCATTGGACGCCGCCGGTCACCGATGGCTCCGGCCGCGACCGCAATGGATTGCGTAAGGCCTTCGCTCTATTCGCCGAGGCCGGCTACTCGCTTAAGGGCACGCAACTGGTGCACAGCGCGAGCGGGCAGCCGTTCACATTCGAAATCCTGACGACGACGCGCGACCAGGAGCGAGTCGCGCTCGCCTTTACGCGCAGCCTCAAACGCGCGGGCATCGACGTGCCGGTGCGCAGCGTGGACGCTACCCAGTTCGAGCGCCGCCGCATCGGTTTCGATTTTGACATGATGCAGTACCGCTGGGAGCAGTCGCTCTCGCCCGGCAACGAACAACTGTTCTACTGGAGTTCGGCGGCGGCCACGCAAGACGGCAGCCGCAACTATATGGGCGTGAAGTCGAAGGCGGCCGACGCTATGATCGCCGCTATGCTCAGCGCGACCACCCGCGCCGATTTCGTCTCCGCCACCCGCGCACTCGATCGCGTGCTGCTGTCCGGCTTCTACGTGGTGCCGCTCTACTTCCCGCCCAAACAATGGATAGCGCGCTGGACCCGAATCAAGCATCCCTCTCAGACGTCGCTGTTTGGCTATTTGCCGGAAACCTGGTGGGCGGGGGACGCTACATGATTGCAAGCGGCACGCAGCTGGCGGACGGCAACCGCCAGACACTCGACGACCTGTTTCGCCGTGCCGGCGTGCGGCGCGCCGACGCTATGGCGCTGAGTGATCCGTCTCGCAGCCTCACTTTTGCACAAGCCGACTGCGCCATCTCGGCGCTCGCCGTTCGGCTGCGCGCGCTGGGTCTGGCGACCGACGCCGTGGTGGCGACGCATTTGCCCAATTCAGTGGAGGGCGCGATCGCCCTGCTCGGCATTTTGCGGGCTGGTATGATCGTCGCGCCGCTACCGCTGCTGTGGCGCCAGAAGGACGTGGTGGCGGCGCTGTCGCATATTGGCGCCAAGGCCATCGTCACCTTTGACGGTCAGGCCGACATCGCGATGCAGGTGGCGGCCGAGTTGTTTCAAATCCGCGCCATTGCGGGGTTCGGGCGCGACTTGCCGGACGGCGTGGTGCCGCTCGACGATGTGTTCATGTCCGGCGCCACCGAGTTCTTCCAGCCGTCGACGCGTCGCAGCGCGGCGCATGCCGCCGCCATCACCTTCGACATCACTCTCGACGGCATCGTTCCCGTCACGCGCAGCCACAGCGAGCTGATTGCCGGCGGACTCTCCGCCTTCCGAGAAGCCGGCATCGCACAGGATGAAACAATCCTGTCGAGCATTCCGCCCAGCTCGTTTGCCGGCATTGCTATCACTTTGGTGACGTGGCTGTTCGGCGGCGGCACGCTCGCGCTGCATCATGGCTTCGATCCCGTCATTTTCGCTGAACAGTGCCGCGCGCATGACGCTATGACTGTCGTGCTGCCGGGTCCGGCGCTGACCGCAATAGTGGGGGCGGGTCTACTAAACCAACTCAAGACCGTCCTGGCGCTGTGGCGCGTGCCCGAACAGCTGGTCGCCGCTGCGCCGTGGCAAGGCGACGCTGCGCTGACGGACATCGCAAGTTTCAGCGAAACCGATTTGCTCGCGGCCCGCCGCGGGCCGGACGGAATGCCGGCGTCGATTCCCGACGACGCAGCCGACGGCCTCGTCAGGGTCGGCTTTTATCGTTTCCGTCAGGACGGCATCGATGTCGCAGTAACGGCAGCCGATCCGGACGCGATCATCGCAGCCCTCCCCGACGCCCTGCTCGGCCAGCGGCTCGCCGGCAGCGCGCCTACCCCGGCCGATATCGCCACGCAATTGCAGGACCGCGGCGTTCATGCGCTGATTGCCGGGGCGTTTCGGTTGCGGCCCAAAGCGGCCTGAATCTCGCCACTGCTGTTGACGGGACATTAATCGCAAACCGTTAGTGTCACACGCCTGTGTAACCGGTGCATGCGCTCTCATGTCGCTTCAAGGTCCGATGATCGTGGTTGCCGACAATCCGGCGGCCAGTCTGGTCGATGCGCTGAGCGGCGCCGGCGTCTTCCCCATTATCGAAACCACATGGGCCGACGCGCCGACCGCCTTCGTCGCGGTCAAGCCGAGCGCCGTGATCATTGCCGAGCCCGGTGCCGCGCCCAGCGAAACCGCCGCGCGCATGCTCTGCCTGCAGATCGCCACTGCCAACGGCACCATCGTTCCGGTGATTGCGCGCGTGCACGGCGACCAGGAAGCCGCGATCCCGATCGCGCTGCCGGCCGACGCCGGATTGCCGGTCGAGCGCCTGGTCGCGCGCCTGCAATCCGCCATGCGGGTGCGCGCGCTACACGCCACGGTATTGCGCCGCATCGAAACCTTCGCCGCGCATGACGGCAGGCTGCCGCCGCTTCCGGTCGGCGACGCGCTCGACGACGCCACCGTCTTGATCGCCGGCCGTGGGCCGCTCTACCCCAAACTCAGCGTAGCGATGGGTGAGCGCTTCAAGATGCTCGGCGCGCTCAGCGTCGAGACTGCCGCCAAGCACCTCAACGCGCGCGACATCGACGGCATCGTGGTCGGCGATGGATTTTCCCCGCGCATGGTCGAGGCCTTCCTGACGGTTTTGGCGCAGGACACCCGCTTTCGCGACATCCCGATCGCGGTGATCGGCGAGGCGCCACCCGATTTCGCCGAGGTGCTGCCGAACATCGATCACGTCGATGGCGATCCGGCACGATTGGTTGCGCGCATGGTGCCGCTGGTGCGCATGCACGCTTTCGAGGTGCGGCTCAAGCGCATGCTCAAGACGCTCGACACCAACGGCATGTTCGATCCCAAAACCGGCTTGCTGACGCGCGACACGTTCGGGGACGAGCTTGAAAAGGCGATCGAGGAAGCCGGCGACCACGGCACGGCGCTCTGCCTGGGGCGGTTTTCCTTTGACGGCCCGCTCGATCAGCGCGCCAGCATCGACGGGGCCCGGCTGGTGACGCGGCTGATCCGCAATATCGATTTCGGCTGCCTCGACCAGGACGATTCGCTGCTGATCGCCTTCACCCAGACCGACATCCGCAGCGCGCATGTGGTGGCGCGCCGTATCGCCGGCGTGATCAAGAACATCATGCTGATGCCGCAGCGCGCCGGCGACAAAGTCGCCGCCAATGTGACGCTGGCGATGCTCAAGGCCGGCGATACGGCCGACAGCCTGATGCGCCGCGCGATGGGCAGCCAGGCGGTTGCCGCCGAGTAGTTCCGTGATTAAGTTGGCTCCAATAGGAGCCAGCCATGCCCGACAATCAACCGGTTCGCATCGACGTCGTCTCCGACGTGGTCTGCCCGTGGTGTTTTATCGGCAAGCACCGCCTGGAAAAGGCGCTGGGGCTGCGGCCCGGCGTTGCGGTCGAGGTGCACTACCGGCCTTATTTTCTCAATGACTGGATCCCGCGCGAGGGCATTTCGCGCGAGCAATATCTCACCACCAAATTCGGCTCGGTCGAGCGCTACAAAGGTATCGCGCAGCGCGTCGGCGCCGCAGCCGCGGCGGAAGGGCTGGTTTATGCTTCCGACAAAATGAAACGTCAGCCCAATACGCTAGACTGCCACCGGCTAATCCGATGGGCCGAGGCCATCGGCAAGTCCGCCGAGATGAAACAGAAGCTGATGGATCTTTACTTCACGCAGGGCGCCGACCTCACCGACCGCTACACGCTGGTGAAAGCCGCCACCGATGTCGGGCTCGACGCCAATAAAGTGAATGATGATCTGGCGAGCGACAAAGACGTTGCCGAGGTCGAGCAGGAAGCGCTTTCCGCCAAGGAGGCCGGCATCGAGGGCGTGCCCTGCTTCATTTTCGGCGGCAAGTTCGCCGTCTCGGGTGCGCAGTCGCCGGAGTATATCGCCGAAGCCATCGACCGGATGGCGGGGGATGGCCAAGCCGCGGCGGAATAATTACGCGGCTTTGGCCGGCGCCGCAATGCTCGCCAGCTTGCGCAAGATCGCGGCGGTGCCTTTGAGGCGCGCCTCCGGCCGTTCCCAGTCGTCGAAGAACACCAGCTGTTGCCCCTTGGCGTCCTTGGGATCGTTGCGCATGCGCACGCCGGAGCCCCGCTCGCGGATATAGGCGATCAGCCCGTCTGGATTGGCGAAAATATTATCGCGGAACGACAGCACCACACCCTTTTGCCCCGCCTCCAGTTTTTCGACGTTGGCGCGCCGGCACAGCGCCTTGATCGCCACCACCTGCAACAGATGCTCGACCTCGCCCGGCAACGGCCCGAAGCGATCGACCAATTCTGCCGCGAAACTTTCGATGTCGCGTTCGTCCTCGAGCTCGGCCAGCCGCCGGTACAGCGCAAGTCGCACAGAAAGGTCTGCGACATAATCTTCGGGGATCAGCACAGGCGTGCCGATGGTGATCGACGGCGACCAACGGTCGGCGACCGGCGCGCTGATACCAGCCTTCAGGCTGAGTACCGCCTCTTCCAACATCTGCTGGTACAGTTCGAAGCCCACCTCCTTGATGTGGCCGGATTGCTCTTCGCCCAGCAGATTGCCGGCGCCGCGAATGTCGAGGTCGTGCGAGGCGAGTTGGAAGCCGGCGCCCAACGTGTCGAGCGATTGCAGAACTTTCAGCCGCCGCTCGGCCTGCGCCGTGATCTTGCTCTGCGTCGGCAACGTGAACAGCGCGTAGGCGCGCAGCTTCGCGCGCCCGACCCGCCCACGCAGCTGATAAAGCTGCGACAGACCGAACCGGTCGGCACGATGCACGATAAGCGTATTGGCGGTCGGAATGTCGAGGCCGGACTCGATAATCGTCGTCGAGAGCAGCACGTCGTATTTGCCGTCGTAGAACGCCGTCATGATGTCGTCGAGCACGGTCGGCGGCATCTGGCCGTGCGCGACTGTGACGCGCAGCTCCGGCAGGTTTTTATCGAGGAAATCCTTGGCGCTGGCGAGATCCTCGATGCGCGGGCAGACATAGAAGGCTTGGCCGCCGCGATATTTCTCGCGCAGTAGCGCCTCGCGCACGGTGATCGGATCGAACGGCGAGACGAATGTGCGCACCGCGAGGCGATCGACCGGCGGCGACGCGATGATCGACAGATCGCGCACGCCGGTCAGCGCCAACTGCAGCGTGCGCGGGATCGGCGTCGCGGTCAGCGTGAGCACGTGCACTACCGACCGCAACGTCTTGAGTTGTTCTTTGTGCGCGACGCCAAAGTGCTGTTCTTCGTCAACCACCAGCAGCGCCAGGTCTTTGAAGGTGACGCCCTTGCCCAGCAACGCATGAGTGCCGATGACGATGTCGATGCTGCCGTCGGCCAATCCCGTCTTCACCGCGTTGAGTTGCGCCACCGCCACCAGGCGCGAGGCTTGCGCGATATTGATCGGGAAACCACGGAAGCGTTCAGTGAAAGTCTTGAAATGCTGGCGGGCCAGCAGCGTTGTCGGTACCACCACGGCGACCTGCTTGCCATTGATGGCCGCCACGAAGGCCGCGCGCAACGCCACTTCGGTCTTGCCGAAGCCGACATCGCCGCAGATTAGCCGATCCATCGGGCGGCCAGAGCCGATATCCTTGATGGTGGCGTCGATGGCCGCAAGTTGGTCATCGGTCTCCTCATAAGGAAAGCCGGCGCAGAATTCGTCATAGGCGCCAGGCCCGACACTGAACCTTGGCGCCTCCCGCGTCAGCCGCTCGGCCGCGACCTTGATCAATTCACCCGCGATTTCGCGGATGCGGTTCTTCATGCGCGCCTTGCGCGCCTGCCAGTTGCCGCCGCCGAGCCGATCGAGATCGACGTTGCTCTGCTCGGCGCCGTAGCGCGACAGTAGGTCGACATTTTCGACCGGCAGATAGAGCTTGGCATTCTCGGCGTAATGGATTTCAAGACAATCGTGCGGCGCGCCGGCAGCATGGATCGGCTGCAAGCCGACAAAACGCCCGATGCCGTGATCGACATGCACGACCAAATCGCCGGGCGCCAGACTCGTGGCCTCGGCGATGAAATTATCGGCGCGGCGCATGGCGCGGCGCGGCCGCACCAGACGATCGCCAAGAATATCCTGCTCGCTGACAATGGCCGCGTCCGCGGTCTCGAAACCGGATTCGATGCCGAGCACGGCCAACGCAATCGCCGGTTTCGGCAGGCTCAAGGCCTGCGGCCAGGAGCCGACATTGGTGAGATTGTGCAATTTGTGGTCGGCGAGCACGTGGCTCATGCGCTCGCGCGCGCCTTCGCTCCACAGCGCGATGGCGATACGCTTGCCGAAAGCCTGTTGCGCCAGCACGTGTTTGCTCAGCGCTTCGAACACATTGGCGCCGAGCTCGGCCCGTTCGGCCGCGAAATTGTGGCCGGCACGCGCGCCGACATCGATCACGTTTGGCGCATCCGGCACCGCGAACGGCGTCAGCGTCGCCAATGTCGCGGCGCCGAGCAGCTCCTTCCATTCATTTTCCGCCAGATAAAGCCGCGCCGGCGGCAGCGGCTTGTAGGGTGGGCTCACGCCTTGCTTGAGAGCGTCGCGGCGGGTGTCGTAGTAGTCCGTGATCTGCGTTAAGCGCTCATGCGCGGCGTCTTCGGCCAAATGCTCAAGCGCCAGCGGCGTACCCGGCAAATAGTCGAACAAAGTTTCCAGCGAATTGTGGAACAACGGGAGCCAGTGCTCCATGCCGGGATAGCGGCGACCCTCGCTCACCGCTTCGTACAACAGGTCGTCCGGCGAGCCAGCGCCGAACTCGGCGACATAGCCGGTGCGGAAGCGCCGGATGGTTTCGGTGACGAGCTGGAATTCCGCCACCGGCACCAGGTCTAGCCCGCGCAATTGCGTTTCGCTGATTTGCGTCTGCGCGTCGAAGCTGCGGATCGTCTCCAGCGCGTCGCCAAAAAAGTCGAAACGGACGGGCATGTCCATGCCGGGCGGATAAAGATCGAGAATGCCGCCGCGCACCGCGTATTCGCCGGGCTCGCGCACAGTCGAGGCGCGGGTAAACCCGTTGAGCTCCAGCCATTCGATGATGCCCGTCATGCCGATTACATTGCCGGGCGCGACCGATAGCACATGCGTCGCCACGAACTCGCCCGCCGGCACGCGTTGCAGAGCGCTGTTGACGGTCGTGAGCAACACCGACGGTTTGTCGCGGCCTTTGACGCGCGCCAGCCGCGACAGCGCGGTCATGCGCTGCGCCACCACGCTGGCATTCGGCGACACCCGGTCATAGGGCAGACAATCCCAAGCCGGGAATTCCATGATCGCAATGTCGGGGCCGAAAAACGCCAGCGACCGCGACAGCGCCACCATGCGCTGGCCGTCGCGGCAAATTACGGCCAGCGAAACCGCCGGCGCATCGGGCCGCGCGGCGATGGCGCGCGCTAGATCCGCCAGCACCAGTCCTTCGGCGCCGTCGGCGACCTGCGCCAGCGTGAGCGCTTGCCTCGGCTTCAACAATTCGGCGGGGGATTTGGTCATCTAGTCGGAGCCCTCGCCGCGGAATTCGCGCAAGCGGCGGAACAGCGGCGTGTTGATCTCCGCGGGGGCCCGCTGCTGGCCGCTGATCCAGGCGAAAATCTGCTGATCCGGAATGTCGAGCCAGGCCTCGAACTCGCCGAGTTCAGTCTCGCTCAGGCGCGCAAGCTGCCTGTCGGCGAAGCGGCCGAGCACCAGATCCATCTCGCGGATACCGCGATGCCAGGCGCGAAACAGCAACCGCCGCCGCCGCGCATCCAGCCCTTGGCTCGACATTTCGCTGCCGGTCACGCGCCATTCCAACGCCAAAAACCCGGCGGGTGCCGGGTGCTGGGTTTATATAGGGCGGTTCGGCGGCTTTGTCAGCGTTTGGTTTGCACAGGCCCGCATTGCGTCCGTATTCGGCGCAAGTCAGCATAGGTTCGATGCGCCCGCTCGTACTCAATCCCCTGTTCGCCGCGCTCACTAGCCTGCCCGGCGTCGGGCCGAAGCTGGAGCTGCTTTATGCCCGGCTGCTCGACCGCGAGGCGCCGCGCGTGGTCGATCTGCTATTCCATCTGCCCTCGGGCGCCGTCGACCGCCGGGCGCGCCCGAAACTCGACGAGTTGCAGGCCGGCCAGATCGTCACCGTCGCGGTGACGATCGATGAACATCGGCCAGTGCCGCGCAACCGGCCGCGCGCGCCGTACCGCATCATCACCAGCGATGACACCGGCCAGACGCTGACGCTGACCTTTTTCAACGCGCGCGAGGACTATCTGCGCAAGCTCTTACCCGAAGGCGAGATGCGTTACGTCTCCGGCACCGCCGAGGTCTACGACAATATGCTGCAGATGGTGCATCCCGACCGCATCGTCGATGAAAAAGGCTTTGCGAATTTGCCGCTGGTCGAGCCGGTCTATCCGCTCACTGAGGGGCTGGCTGCCGGCAATATAAGGCGCGCGATGGACGGCGCGCTCGCCCGCCTTCCCGATCTGCCGGAGTGGCAGGACGAGGCCTGGCTGTCGCGCGAGCGCTTTCCGGCATTCTCCGGCGCGCTGCGCCACCTGCATCGGCCAGCCGAACCGCACGACATCGCGCCCGAGAGTCTCGCCTGGACACGGCTCGCCTATGACGAATTACTCGCTGGCCAATTGGCGCTCGCGCTGTTGCGCGCGCGTATGCGCCGGCAGGCCGGCCGCGGCTCGGCCAGCGAGGGCTTGTTGCGCGCGCGCGTTTTGAAGGCACTGCCTTACACACTGACCCACTCGCAGCAGAAGGCGGTCGACGCCATCGTCGCAGACCTGGCGCGTCCGCAGCGCATGTTGCGGCTGCTGCAAGGCGATGTAGGCTCCGGCAAGACCGTCGTTGCGCTGGTCGCGGCGGCCGAAGTGATCGAGGCGGGACGTCAGGCAGCCTTCATGGCGCCGACCGAGATTCTCGCGCGCCAGCATCTCAATACGATCGCGCCACTGGCGGACGCCGCCGGCATCCGCATCGCCATTCTCACCAGCCGCGAGCGCGGCGGCGAACGCGAGGCCATCCTCAATCGGCTCGCGCTCGGCGATATCAATCTGTTGATCGGCACCCATGCGCTGTTCCAGGAGGAAGTCGCGTACCGCGATCTCGCGCTCGCCATCGTCGACGAGCAGCACCGGTTCGGCGTGCATCAACGCCTCGCCTTGGCGCAAAAGGGCGACGCCGTGGACGTGCTGGTGCTCACCGCCACGCCGATCCCGCGCACTTTGGTGCTGACTTTTTTTGGCGACATGGATGTGTCCGAGTTGCGGGAAAAGCCGCCGGGCCGCCAGCCGATCGACACCCGCACGATCCCGATGTCACGCATTGAAGAGGTCGAAGACGCGGTCGGTCGCGCCATCACCGAAGGCAAGCGCTCCTATTGGGTCTGTCCACTGATCGAGGAATCCGAAAAAATCGATCTCGCGGCCGCCGAGGAACGCTTCGAAGAACTGCGCAAGCGTTTCGGCAAAAAAGTCGATCTGGTACATGGCCGCATGAAAGGCAGCGACAAGGACACCGCCATGGCGCGCTTCGCCGCCGGCGAGACGCAATTGCTAATCGCCACCACGGTGATCGAGGTCGGCGTCGACGTGCCGGAAGCCACCATCATGGTGATTGAGCACGCCGAACGCTTCGGGCTCGCGCAATTGCATCAATTGCGCGGGCGCATCGGCCGCGGCCCCGGCGCTTCAACTTGTCTGCTGCTCTACAAGGCGCCGCTCGGTGAGACCGCCAAGGCGCGCCTCGCCGTGCTGCGTGATACCGAAGACGGCTTCCGCATCGCCGAAGAAGACTTGAAGCTGCGCGGCGAAGGCGACCTGCTCGGCTCCCGCCAGAGCGGCCTGCCCGGCTTCCACATCGCCCGCATCGAGACGCACGGCAAATATCTTGGCGCGGCGCGAGATGACGCGGCGTTGGTATTGTCTCGCGATGCAAGTCTGGAGAGCGAGCGCGGCCAGGCGCTACGCCAACTACTCTATCTGTTCGGCAAAGACGAAGCGATCAAGCTGATTAGGGCCGGTTGAATTTACTTTGCGACAGCCGGCCTCTTCGTCGCTCGCGCCGTTTTCGCCGCGGCTGCGAGCGTCGCAAGATTTTTCTGCGCATCGGCTCCGCTATCGGGCTGCACCATGCCGGCCGAAATCAGCAGCGTCATGGCGTTCTCGACCGAAATGTCCAGCACGACCAGTTCGGAGCGCTTGACGTAAAAGAAAAATCCGGTGGTCGGGTTGGGCGTGCAAGGCAGAAACGCCGAAACATGCTCGCCTTTCGGCAGCTTGCCGGCGAGGTCGCCGCTAGGCGGCTGCGACAGAAACACCAGCGACCACATGCCGGGCGCCGGAAACTCCACTAGCGCCACCTGCCGGAAGCTCGACCCGGTCTTGGAAAATAGCGTCTCGAAAATCTGCTTCATCGTCCGGTAGACCGGCCGCACGATTGGCATGTGGTTGAGCAGGCTCTCGCCCCAACCGACCAGCGTGCGCCCGACCAAATTGGCGGTCAGAAACCCGAGTAGCGTCAGCACGATGAAGGCCAGCACCAGTCCGGTGCCGGGTAAGGGCCACGGCAGATAAGTTTCCGGCCGGTACATCGGCGGGATCAGCGGGCGCACCACGTCATCGACCCAGGTGACGATCGACCAGATCAGCCAGGCGGTGACGGCGAGCGGGCCGGCCACCACCAGGCCGGTGAGGAAATAATTGCGGATGCGCCCGGCGACGCCGGTTTGCGACGGCGCAATGGCTGCTGGCGGCGGGTTGCTGTCGGTCATGGGGCGATCTTATTCCACCGTGACCGATTTCGCGAGATTGCGCGGTTGGTCAACGTCGGTGCCGATGGCGGCGGCAGTGTGATAGGCTATCAACTGCACAGGGATAGCATAAACCAGCGGCGTCACCGTCGAAGCCATGTCCGGCAGCACGATGGTTTGCGTCGACTCGACCGCTTCCTTGGCGCCTTTGGCGTCGGTCATCAGAATGATCTTGCCTCCGCGCGCGGCCACTTCGTGCATGTTCGACACGGTCTTTTCGAACACCCGGTCGAACGGCGCGATCACGATCACCGGCATCGTTTCGTCGATCAGCGCAATGGGCCCGTGCTTGAGCTCGCCGGCGGCATAACCTTCGGCATGGATATAAGAGATTTCCTTGAGCTTGAGCGCGCCTTCCAGTGCAATCGGAAAGCTCGTGCCGCGCCCGAGATAGAGCGCGTGGTGCACTTTCGCGAGATCCTGCGCCAACTGTTCGATTTGCGGCTCGAGCTTGAGCGCATCGGCCATCAGCCGCGGTACTTCGATCAGCGCACGCACCAGTTTTTGTTCGTCGGCCGCCGACAATTCGCCGCGTGCGCGTCCCGCAGCGATGGCGAGGCACGCCAGCACCGAAAGTTGGCAGGTAAAGGCCTTGGTCGAGGCGACGCCGATCTCGGGGCCGGCCAAAGTCGGCATCACCACGTCGCTTTCGCGCGCGATAGTCGAGGTCGTCACGTTCACCACCGACAAAACGTGCTGCTTGTGCTGCTTGGCGTAGCGCAGCGTCGCCAAAGTGTCGGCGGTCTCGCCCGATTGCGAGATGAAGATCGCGAGATCGCCTTTTTCGAGCGGCGCCTCGCGGTAGCGGAATTCCGACGCGATATCGATTTCCACCGGCAGCTTGGCGAAGCGCTCGAACCAGTATTTCGCCACCAACCCGGCATAAAAGGCAGTGCCGCAGGCCGACAGTGACAGGCGTTTGAGTTTCTTCCACTCGAACGGCAACTTGCCCGGCAGCGCAACCTTTTCGGTCGTCATGTCAATGTAATGGGCGAGCGTGTGGCCGACCACTTCGGGCTGCTCGTGGATTTCCTTGGCCATGAAGTGCTTGTGGTTGCCCTTGTCGACCAGTTGGGCCGACGCCGTCGACTTGATCACCGCGCGCTCGACGTGTTTGCCCTGCTCGTCGCGGATCTCGACGCCGCTGTGCGTCATCACCGCCCAATCGCCGTCTTCGAGATAGCTAATCTGGTCGGTGAAAGGCGCCAGCGCGATGGCGTCGGAGCCGAGATACATTTCCCCATTCCCGTAACCGATGGCGAGCGGCGAGCCCTTGCGCGCACCGATCATCAGATCGTCTTCTCCGGCAAATAGAAAGGCGAGTGCGAAAGCGCCGCGCAATTGCTTGAGCGCTGCCGCCACCGCCTCGACTGGCGGCCTGCCCTTTTTCATTTCGTCGGTGACCAGATGGGCGACGACTTCGGTATCGGTCTCACTGTTGAATTTCGAACCGTTTTTGCCGAGCCGTTCGCGCAGCTCCCGGAAATTCTCGATGATGCCGTTATGCGCGACCGCGACCCGGTCGGTGGCGTGCGGATGGGCGTTGCGCTCGGTCGGTTTGCCGTGGGTGGCCCAGCGGGTGTGGCCGATGCCGATATTGCCGGCGAGCGGCTCGCTTTTCAGCCGCTTTTCCAGTGCCTGCAGCTTGCCTTCGGCACGCCGCCGGCCGAGCGTACCGTGATCCAGCGTGGCGACCCCGGCGGAGTCATAGCCGCGGTATTCGAGGCGCTTGAGCGCTTCGACCAAGTGGCCTGCGACCGGCCCGCGCCCGATGATTCCGACAATCCCGCACATCCGACTGGATGGCCCCTTATCTTTAAGTTCTCGCTTTAACCGCTATGGGTAAGCCTATGGAAATCAAAACGCATTTCGCCATGTGACAATGGCCGACAGGCGCCGCAAGGCTCACTTAAGGCTCACTTGGTGGGCGATTTCGTGTTCTTTTTGCCCAAGCCCTTGAGCTGCCGCAAGCGTTTAGCCCAACCAGGCTTAATCGTCTGTTCGGCGCGTTCGAGCGTCAGCGCGTCGGCCGGCACGTTCTTGGTTATCACCGAACCGGAGCCCACATAGGCGCCGTCGCCGATTTTAACCGGCGCCACCAGCGCCGAATTGGAGCCGATGAACGCGCCCTTGCCGATGTCGGTGTGGTGTTTGGCGGCGCCGTCATAGTTGCAGGTGATCGTGCCGGCACCGATATTTGCCCCGCTGCCGACCCGCGCATCGCCGATATAGGCGAGATGATTAGCCTTGGCGCCGGCTTCGAACTTGGCCGCCTTCACCTCCACGAAGTTGCCGATATGCACATCGGCGCCCAAATCGGCCCCTGGTCGAAGCCGGGCAAAAGGTCCGACGCGTGCGCCTTTGCCGACATGCGCCCCTTCCAGATGAGAGAAAGCGCGGATCGTCGCGCCATCGGCGACCGTGACGCCCGCCCCGAATACCACGTTCGGCTCGATCGTGACGTCCTTGCCGAATTTAGTGTCGGCCGACAAAAAAACGGTGTCCGGCGCGATCATGGTGACGCCAGCATCGAGAGCGGCGGCGCGCAAGCGCTTTTGCAACACCGCCTCGGTTTCGGCGAGCTGCGCTTTGGTGTTGATGCCGCGCATGTCGTCCTCTCCGGTTTCGATCGCGACCGCCTTCAAGCCCATATCCCGGGCTATGGCAACCGCATCGCTGAGATAATATTCGCCTTTTGCATTGGCATTGCCGATCTGGTCGAGAATGGCGAGCGCCTTGTCGCCGGCCAGCGCCATCAGACCGCCATTGCAAAAACCGATCTTCTTTTCAGCGTCGCTGGCTTCGCGGTCCTCGCGGATCGCCAACAGCTCTTCGCCGTGCGCCAGCAGCCGTCCGTAGCCCGTGGGATTTGCCGGCCGGAATCCCAGCACCGCCACCGTCGCGCCGTTTGCAAGCGCCGCGCGCAGTTCGCTCAAGGTTTCCGGTCGCACCAGCGGCGTGTCGGAAAACATCACCAAAATATCGTCCGGCGTGCGCGCAATCGCCTTGCGCGCCGCCAGCACCGCATGCGCTGTGCCGCGCCGTTCCTTCTGCTCGAATGACATGGCTTTAGGAGCGAACGCCTGCGCTTCCGTCGCCACGTCACCGCGATCCGGGCCGACCACCACCGCGATCTCGCCGCCACCGGCCTGTTTTGCCGAAGTGAGCACATGCGCAAGCAACGTGCGCCCGCCAATCTTGTGCAGCGCCTTCGGCAGCGCCGAGCGCATTCGGGTGCCCTCGCCCGCCGCCAGCACAATGGCAAGGCATGTTCTTCGTTTCATCGGTTTCCGGCTCACGGTGTTGCCACAATAGCGGCGCACCCGATTCTGCGGCGAACATTCGTTCGGCGCAGCCCCGGCGAACAGCGCACGTCGCGATGACAGCGAGCATTGCCGGATTCTGCTAACGTTTTCAATGACGTGATTCGCCCACGCAGAGGTTGAATGTTGACCATGGCGATCCAAAACGCGCCGCCGGAACCCGATTTGTCCAGTATCCGCAAGCCGCACCAGATTTGGCGGGTGTTGGGCTGGGGTGGCGCGGCCACCATCGCGCTCGCAGCCGTCGCCCTTTCCAGCCAGACCGAAGCCGGCCACCAGCGTTTGCAGCTTGCGGTCGGCTATCTCAGCGACCCGATGCGCGTGGCCGCCGATCTGAGCGAGCCGGCGGGAGCGGTCGCGCCCATTCCCGTTCGCATGGCCGAAAATCAAACCGAAAACAAAGCCGAGACCCATCGCGAAACCCAGCGTCTTGCGGCCCAAGTGCACGACCTTGCGGCCGACCGCGAGCGGCTAACCGCGCGCATCGCTATGCTTGAGCGTAGCATCGATGACATGACGGGCTCGATCAAGCAGCAGAGCGAGCAACTGGCCAATGCCCGCGCGGGCGCAACCCCGCCACCGGCGCCGAGCACGCCGGCCACCGTTGCCACCACGCTGCCGCCTTTGGCGCCCCTGGCGATGCCGCCCATCCAAGCTGCTGCCAAGGCCGAAACACCGTCGCCGAAACCTGATCAAATCAAAACCGAAATGGTTCCCGTGCCCCCGGTTCGTGTCGCCACGGCGCCGGTGAACGAACCAGCAGCCGAACCGCCGCCGGCGAAGGCTGAATACGGCATTGATCTCGGCGGCGCGGCCACCATGGATGCGTTGCGCATACATTGGGCGGCCATGAAGGCCAATTACGGGCCTCTACTGGTCGGCCTGCACCCGCTCGCCTCGCAGCACCCTAAGCATCCGTCCGGCGTCGATTACCGCCTGGTGGCGGGACCGCTGCCGAATACCGCTGAGGCGACGAAACTATGCGCCCGCTTCCCAGTCACACGCACCGGCTGCCGGCCGGCCAAGTTCGACGGCGCGCAACTGGCCGAGCATTGATTGTCGAGGCGCTTGCGCACCGGCATAATCCCCGCATGAAGCTGTTTTTGCCGAGCGCGCGCGCCACCAATTATTTGCTGATCGTGGGGTTCTGCTCGCTCGGCTACGCGCTCTATATCCGCTATCTCGCTATTGAGCAGGCCAATGTCGGTCTGGCCTGCGCGGCTGGGCTCGATACCTGGCTATGTTTCTCGCGGCGGATTGCCATTGCACTGTTCGAGCACACCGTGTTCGGCTGGGTCGCGCTCGCGCTCGCGGCGCTTAATCTATTGCGGCCGACGCTGGTGGTGTTCGCGGTCGCGCTCAGCACCACCTGCTTCGGCGTGGTGCTTTACAATAGCGGCTTGTCGGCCGTGGCGCTCGGGCTGTTGGTGCTCAGCTTTGCGCGTCGCGCACCCGAGCCAGACTGAAGGCCAGCGATCCGAACGCCGCGCACAGCCAAAGCGACTGCCAGTTCGCGAAGCTCTCATTGAACACGATGTAAGGCACCGACAACGCGAGGATGCCTGCTGCCGCCAGTTCAGCGATGCCGCGCGCGCCATTCGGCCGCGGCATCGTCAGACTGTGGGTCAAGAACGGCACGACCGCCGCGGTCAGGGGCGCAAACGGAAAATCCCGATAGCGCGGATCGAACACCAGGCCGAGCGCAGATAAAATCGCCAGCAGCATGGTCGCGATCAGGATCGCGCCAACAAGCAGTGCAAGCGGCTCACGGCTGCGCGAGGCCACGATACCGAGCAGACGCGAAAACCGTGGTACCGCTGCGCCGCGCATCACCGCCGCGCTTAGAACAGGCGGCGCCAAGAGCGCTGCGCCGACAAAGGCCAGCGAGCGCAGCCAACCTGCCACGCCAAGAGATTCGATCGGTACATTGGCGATACTCCAGCCGATCAGCGTGCCGCCGGCGATGGCGTTCGCCATCACCGCTAACCAATAAACGGATGGTACCGCCGCACCGCGCCGGGCGACAAACGCCACGCCGAACACAATCGCCGCGAATAAGATTCCGCCCGCCGCCTGTAGCTTCCACTGCGGATGATTAGACACCGCCTCGCCCCACACGAATTTCGGCGTGCGCGTGGTGTCATCGAGCAATCCCCAATGGCCGCCGACGGTACCTTCGAGCGCGCGTTTCCAAGGCTCGTCGAAGGCCTCGATCACGTTGACGCGAGAATTATTGCGCTTGGCGAGCATCAGCACGTCCTGGATCACACGCGCCTGGTTGGCCGGCGACGGCAGCGCACCCTCGCGCATGCGTCCGGCACTCGGCCAGCCGACCTCGCCGATGATCACTTCCTTGCCGGCAAAAGCGGCCACCAATTGTCGGCGGATCGTGTCGACATGGGCGGCGGCGTTGCGCGCCGGAATCGGAAAGTCCTCCCAGTACGGCAAAATATGGATGGTGATGAAGTCGACCGCGGCGGCGACATCGGCATTGCGCAGCCAGTATTCCCACACATCGGCATAGGTCACCGGTACTGACACGCGCGCCTTCACCGCGCGAATAGTGGCGGCCAGGTCGGCAGACGACATCTCGCCGCGCAGCAGTACTTCGTTGCCGACCACAACCGCGCGGATGGTGCCGGGATATTTGTTGGCAAGCGCGACGACGCTCTCGACTTGCTCGCGGTTTTTGTCGGCATGGCCCGACAGCCAGAGGCCCTGCATCACCTTGAGGCCGTAACGGGCGGCGATCCCGGCGATCTCGCCCTGCCCGAACTCGGTCGAATAGGTACGAACGCAATCGGCAATCTTGGCGAGGCGCGACAAATCCTTTTCAATTTGGGCGGCTGGGATCAGCGTATTGGAATCGAGCGGGGTCTGGCTGCCGCGGAACGGCGAGTAAGACAGGCAATAGAGCTTTTCACCCGCGCTCAGTGGGGTTTCCGGTATTGCCAGCGGGGCGCCGAGCCAGGTCCATATGCCGGCGATGACCACTGCCGACACAGCAAGGCAGGCTAGACCAAGGCGCATCGCGCTCAACCCAATCTCGACGGAAAACCCTTGGAACGGCTTATAGGCCGGGCCTGGCGCTGCCAAGCTCTGCTCTTAAGCAAACCGCAGGGTGGCGCTGGACAAAACCCGGCCGTTGAGGCCAACTCTAGTGGCAGAGAATTCCGCCAAAACTGGCGTTTCGAGTCGAGAGTCCAGGTGTTTAGAGCAACAGCGGCGGTACGGCCGGCAGCAACCGCCGCAATCGCGTCCCAATCCGGTCTCATGAATGAGCGGACTGTGGGCGGGTGGCTTTCATCAAAACCGGCGGGACAATGCCGATAACCTCTGTGTTGCGTGCCTACTTTACCGCGTTCTGCGTGGTTGCCTCCGGGTTGTCAGGCAGCGCGGCGTTGGCCCAAAGCGGCAATATCGCCCCGCTCGAACAGCAGAAGTCGGCCGCCGACGCCGCCAAAGAAGGCCAAAAGAGCATCGATGAAATCGCCGAGGCCTCGCGCCTGCTCACCGGGCCGGCCGGCAACCCGGAATGCGTTTGGCTCGGCCGCCGGGTGGTCACCCTGATGTGGCGGGACGATCTCGACACCGCCTTCCGCCATCTCGACCTTTACGACCGTTTTGGCTGCCCCAGCTCGCATATTCAGGCGACTTTCCGCTGTCTAGTGCGCCAGGGCCATATCGACCCCAAGGCTCAGGACAGCCTGAACGGCCGCGTCCATCTCTGCTGGCTCAATCCGGCGCTGACCCCCAACGCGGCGGCAGCCGTCGCCCCGCCTCCCGCCGCCGCGACCACATCAGGCGGAACTCCTCCTCGCTGATTGCGTTACCCTCAAGCGAAAAAACTTCTCGCCGTCATGCGCGTGACAAGGTTTTGCCATGTCCGGTTTGTACTTGAATAATTGCCTGACGCCGGGCTATGCTGCATCGCAACAGATCAAGCTTCGGCTGAGCCCAGGGGACGGGTTCGAAGGTCTGCCATCCTGCCCCAGTTGGTTGTGAGCGTTATGCGCACCGTCGCTGCCGTGATCGCCCTCGTGGCGTGCGTGCAAGCAGGTTTGTGGGCTGCCGGCCAGGATCACCTGAGCGCGCCCAACATTGATGGCCAACTCGCCAGCGTTTCCTATGCGCCGTTTGCGAGTTCCATCAATCCCGATGAAGGCGGCAGAGCGCGGGAAGCGCAAATTCGCTCCGACCTTTCGAAACTCGCGCCGCTGACGCGCGCGATTCGTACTTATTCATCTACCGGCGGCGTTGAGCTGGTGCCCGGCATCGCTCAGGAATTCGGATTGCGCGCCACGATCGGTGCCTGGATCGACAGGCACCAGGACCGCAATGAGCGCGAAATCCGTTCGGTGATCGATCTCGCCAAGCGCCACAGCAACGTCAACGGCATCATCGTTGGCAACGAAACGATTTTTCGCGGCGAGATGAAAGTCTCCGACCTAATCCCCCTCATTCAGCGGGTCAAACGCTCGACCAGTGTGCCCGTCACCACCGGTGAAATCTGGAACGTTTGGATCGAGCATCCGGAACTGGTGTCGTCCGTCGACTACATCGCCGCGCACATCCTGCCTTATTGGGAAGGCTTCTCCGAAGGCCAGGCCGTCGACCAGGCGATCTTGGTTTACGATAAACTGCGTCAGGCCTATCCCGGCAAGCGCATCGTGATCGCCGAATTCGGCTGGCCGAGCGCGGGCTACAATATGCACAACGCCAATCCCGGCCGCGTCGAGCAGGCGCTCGTGCTGCGCGACTTCGTCTCACGCGCCGAGGCGCTCGGTATCGACTACAACATCGTCGAAGCGATCGACCAGCCGTGGAAAATCTTCGAGGGCGGCGTCGGCCCCTATTGGGGCATGCTCGACGCCTCGCGCCATCCGAAATTCGACTGGACCGGTCCGATCAGCGATCCCGATCACTGGAAGCTTGCCGGCATTGCGCTACTGGTGAGCGTGTTGCTGTCATTGCCGATCCTGGCGATGACCGCGGTGTCGTTTTGGCAGACCATCATGCTCGCCGCCGCCGCCAACGTGGTGGGTGCATGGTTCGCCGCGGTGTTTGCATATTGGAACGGACATTATTTTGTGCCGGGCGCTGCTTTTGCGTTGGGCCTTGGCGTCGTGTTGCTGATCCCGCTTGTGATCATTGCGCTGGCGCGTATCGATGAACTTGCCATGATCGCCTTCGGCCGCAAGCCACAACGATTGGTCGGTTCGCCCTCGCTGGTGCCGCAATTGTCCGAGGCTGCAATGCCGAAAGTCTCGATCCACCTGCCGGCCTATAACGAACCGCCGGAGATGCTCAAGCAGACGCTCGACGCGGTGGCCCGGCTCGACTATCCGAATTTCGAATGCGTCGTGGTGATCAACAACACGCCCGATCCGGCTTTGTGGCTGCCCATCGAAGATCACTGCCGCGCGCTCGGCGAGCGTTTCAAGTTCATCAACGCCGCAACATTGCAAGGCTACAAGGCCGGCGCGCTGCGGCTTGCTTTGGTGCACACCGCGACCGATGCCGAAGTGATCGGCGTGCTCGACGCCGACTACGTCGTGCAGCCGAATTGGCTCAAGGATCTGGTGCCGCTGTTCCGCGACGCAACTGTCGGCCTGGTGCAGGCGCCACAGGATCACCGCGACGGCGAACGCAGTCTCATGCATCACGCCATGAACGGCGAATATGCCGGCTTCTTCGACATCGGCATGGTGCAGCGGAACGAATACAACGCCATCATCGTGCACGGCACCATGTGCCTAATCCGCCGCTCGGCGCTGGAAGCCGCCGGTGGCTGGTCGAGCGACACGATTTGTGAGGACACCGACTTGGGCCTGACGCTGCTCGAGCTCGGCTGGCGCGCGCTTTACACCAACAAGCGCTACGGCCACGGCCTGCTGCCCGACAGTTTCGAGGCCTACAAGAAACAGCGCCACCGCTGGGCCTATGGCGGATTCCAGATCCTCAAGAAGCACTGGCGCCGCTTCCTGCCCGGCGCCAGTCGGCTGACTGGCGACCAGAAGCGCGAATTCGCGCTTGGCTGGCTTAATTGGCTCGGCGCCGAAAGCATCGGCGTCGCGGTCGCCATTTTGAACATCATCTGGGTGCCGGTTATCGCCTTCCTCGATATTGCTGTGCCCGATCGCATCCTTACGATACCGATCATCGCCGCCTTCATCGTTTCGCTGGCGCATTTCGTAACGCTGTACCGCCTGCGCGTGCAGACCACCAAAGCCCAACTGACCGCCTCGGTGTTCGCCGCCATGTCGGTGCAATGGACGGTGGCGCGCGCGGTCGGCTTCGGCGTGATCCGCGATCATCTGCCGTTCGTGCGCACGTCCAAGGGCGGTCTGCGCCGCACCACCGACTTCCACGCGTTCTGGGAAGCCGTGCTGGCGGGGCTGCTGATCCTCGGCACGGTCGTGCTGGTGGCGACGAATTACAAGCAGGTGCGCGAGATCAATATCTTCGCCGCCGTCTTGGTGGTGCAGAGCCTGCCGTTCATCGCGGCGGTGGCGCTCGCTATGTTCGAGCGCACCCCGCTCAACGAGTTCGCCACCTGGCGCGCACTCGACCTGCGTGTCGGCCAATTTGTTGCCCGGCGGCTAGGACGCGCGCCGACGGCCGCCCCTGCACCGGTACCGGCGCCTGCCAGCAACGTCACCGAACTGGTGCATTAACCCCGCGCTAGCCCGGCAGTGCGGTTTCCACCAGCTTCACCCAATACGACGTCCCGAGCGGGATGACGTCGTCGTTGAAGTTATAGGCCGGGTGATGAAGCCCCGCGCTCTCGCCGTTGCCGACAAAAATGAAGGCGCCCGGCCGCGCGTTGAGCATGAACGAGAAATCCTCCGCCCCCATCACCGGCGCCAGCGAGGTGTCCACTTTGTCCTTACCGGCTATTTCGGACGCGACCGAAGCCGCGAATTCGGTTTGCGCGGCGTGGTTTTTGAGCACCGGATAGCCGCGCCGGTAGTTGAGCTTGGCCTTGGCGCCGTGCAGCTTGGCGGTGCCTTCGACAACCTCGTGCATGCGCTTCTCGACCAAATCTTGCACGTAGGGCACCAGGCTGCGCGCGGTGCCGCGCAATTGCGCGGTCTGCGGAATGACGTTGTCGGTCGTGCCGGCCTGAAACAGGCAGACCGAAATCACCGCCGACTCCAGCGGGTCGACATTGCGGGCCACGATCGATTGCAGGTTGTTGATGATCTGCGATCCCACCAGCACGGTATCGATCGAAATATGCGGGCGCGCGGCGTGCCCGCCGACGCCTTCGATATCGATGCTGAAATGGTCGGCCGCGGCCATGATCGCGCCGGGGCGCAAGCCGAATGAGCCGAGCGGCATGCCGGGATAATTGTGCATGCCGTAGACTTCGTTGATACCGAAGCGCTCCATCATGCCGTCTTTGATCATGGCCTTGGCACCGGCGCCGCCCTCCTCGGCCGGCTGAAAGATCACCACCGCGGTGCCGGAGAAATTGCGCGTCTCGGCGAGGTAGCGCGCCGCACCCAGCAGCATGGCGGTGTGGCCGTCATGGCCGCAGGCGTGCATCTTGCCGGGCACCGTCGACTTGTACGGCAGGCCGGTCGCTTCCTCGATCGGCAGCGCGTCCATATCGGCGCGCAGGCCGATGACTTTGTCCGACTTGCCCTTGCGCCCGTGGATGACGCCGACCACGCCGGTGCGGCCCAGCCCCGGCACCACTTCGTCGCAGCCGAAGCTTTTAAGCTTTTCGGCCACCACGCCGGCGGTGCGCTGCACGTCGTAGAGCAGTTCCGGATGGGCATGCAGATCGTGCCGCCAGGCGGTGATCTCGCCATGCAGGTCGGCGATACGGTTGACGATGGGCATGAATGGCTCCTTGCTCGGCGCAGTGTAGCAAATTGCCGGGCCCGGACGCGAGTTCAACAAACGGGCGGAAACCGCCTATTGACCGGGCATAGCGACGCCCGTAAACCCGCGCGCATAAGGGCGCGTAGCTCAGCTGGTAGAGCACTTGACTTTTAATCAAGTGGTCCCGGGTTCGAGTCCCGGCGCGCTCACCACATAAACCACTAATAACATTGACATACTAGCGCCTTTGGTTTTTGGCGAAAATGCTATTTGCCGATTAATAACGGATTAGTAAGGAAATAACCCAATTCGAGGCGAAAATGCTGGGCCGCAGGATGTCCCAGCCGCAAGGACCCACCGCCGCAAAACGCGCCCTTGGCCTTGCCTGGGCGGGCGAAAAACTGGACAGCTAGAAAGTCGGGGGCAAGCCGCCACGGCCGCCGGGGGGCGGGGCGTCACCGCCCCCAGTAGGCACGCGGGCGCTTCTCCCACTTCGACCACTGGGCTAATCGCTGAGGTGCCGATCTCCGGCCAGCTTGGGGCGCTTGGGCGAGGGACCGGTAAGGTGGTGCTGAGGCAGCCTTGCCCGCGATGGTCCGTATCTCCACCATGCGATTGCTTCCAACCAAACGAAGCACAGGTGGGCTGGTGGCCATGAAAAAACTTTGCCTGACGCTCGCGGTTCTCGCCGTCGCCTCGACACAGGCGTTCGCCCAACAAACAGTAATGGAGGAGATCGAGCGGCATTGCGCCCACTCTTCTGAATGTAACCCGCCGGTCTGGAAGAAGGTCGAATCGGCCCTCGGCAACATCGTGATGCTCGATGCGGCGAACATTCGACTCGGTTATCATCACACCAATAGGTGGGCCACCATCACTGACGTGGTCGTTGAAGGAGACAACCAGAAAGACGATGCGCTGACTTTTGACTGCGACAGGCACCGCATGTGGAGCCGGCGGCGCAATGATGGCGGAGAAGGAACCTATTCTCCCCCCAAGTCCTTCCTGAGAGATATCGAGAACGTCGCCTGCGACGAGTGGTTTGCCAGGGAACTTCGAGAAAACCAGGAGCTGCAGGACAAGCTCTTCAAAGAGAAACTGATCGAGCACGGTAAGCGCAACATTCTGCGCGAGTGAATGTGCCGGTAGCGCGAAGCAGTGAGCGCGGTTTCGGGCGCTACGCACTCGGTTTGAGGCGCGGTAGGCTTGGGGTGATATAACCGGCAGCATGTCACAACCCGATCCCCTCTATGCATTCGAGAAACTGAGCGAAGCAGCCCACGCACTCGCAACACACCCCGGAAGAGTGCAAGAGCGCCTTGCCGAAGCGGCGATCTATCTCATCCGAATCCGGCCAGCAGACATACAGGACGAAGAGCTGCGGCGCATGTTCGTTGGCATCAGGGACGACCTCTCATTCGATGAGCCAGAGGGCAAAGAGGGTCGAATAGCTGCCACGCTTCAAAAGACTTCTGACGCCGACGCAAGCGAGATCGCGAGGCGTATCTTGGAGCTGCATGATCGGCTCGGCCGACAGCTGGGCCTCTGAGGCTCTCGACAACATGCGCGCCAACGGCGTGCGAACGCTTGCCGCGTGGTGCCTGGACGCGCTCTAATGGGCGCCTGCACGAGAGCAAAGGTCACAGACCATGGGCAGCCCGCTAGACCTTTTGAACAAGATCATCGGTGCGGTCATTGCCTATGGGCCAAGAAACAAAACTAAGAAAGCCAGAAAGGCGAGGAAGGCGGCGCGCCGCAAAAAACTTGCGGCGATAAAACGAGATTAGCCGTAGCAATGAAGCTCTCCGAAATGGAGTATTTGCAATGCCGCTGCAGCAAGGCGAGGTCCGGGGTTACGACTTCAATCGGTCAGTCGTTGAGTTCACGATGCTCAATCAGGGCAAGGTAATTCTGTGCGCGATCAGCACCGCAGCTATGGATGATCTTGAAGGCAGGCGCGACGTAAAATCAGATCAGCGCGTAGATCAGTTTATGCGGCTGCGCGAAGTAATTGAAGAGCGAGCATCACGTAAGTTTTTCGAAGAGCAGGCCCAGGCCGAGCGACCCTTAGTGTTGCGAGCCAACGATTTTTCTAGATAACCCATCAATGCTGCTCGAATTGGCGATGGCGGGTTTCAAGGCGGCGTGGGAGCGCAAGCCATGATCCTCAAGTCCGAGACTTACAATTTCCATCGTCTCGATCTCACACGCCAAGCCGGCTTTGTCGTGACGATATACGATGAAGACGGGCTAAGGCTGGGTGTGACGATGCCGTGCGCGACCCCAACGGATGCCTTCGCGGAAGCGCGAAAGATCGTTGAACACAGGGTCGAGGGAACGAAAAAATAGCTCGAGCAGCGGTCGATCAATGTCCGCTTGCGAGCGCGTTCGCCGACGGTCTGAGGGCCTGTGCCAGATTCGAGCGCAGATAGGGTTCAACGTCACCGGCCGCCAGCGGCCTGGCGTAGAAGTAGCCCTGCAGTTCATCACATTTTTCCGCCCGCAGAAAGGCAGCCTGCGCTGCGGTTTCGACGCCTTCGGCGATCACCTCGAGCCCGAGATTGTGCGCCATTACGATGATCGAGCGTACGATGGCCGTGTCTTGCGGTGTGGAATCATCGGCGATCTTGCGCACGAAGCTCTGATCGATCTTGATGCGGGTGAGCGGATAGGACGTGAGATAGCTCAGCGACGCATAGCCGGTGCCAAAGTCGTCGAAGGCGAGCTTAACGCCCTTGGCGCGCAGCGTGCGCAGCGCTTCCATCGTCGCTTCATCTTGGCCGAGAGCGATGTTCTCGGTGATCTCAATCTCTAGCGCTTCGGGGGGAAGCCCGCTGTGGCGCAGCGCGGCCTCAATGTCGTTGAGCAGCGTTTCGCTATGGAATTGCGCGGAAAAAATGTTGACGCCAATACGCAGAGGAAAGCCATTCGCGCGCCAGGCAGCCGCGTGTTCGCACGCCGACTGCAGAATCCATCGCCCGACCTCGAGCACAACCGGGCTTTCGCTGAGTGCCTCGATAAAAGCGCCGGGCGCGAGAATGCCGCACTGCGGATGCCGCCAGCGCAGCAGCGCCTCGATTCCGACTATCTCACCGCCGCTCGCGCGCACCTGCGGCTGGAAATAGAGCTCGAATTCCTTGTTCGTGCAGGCGCGGCGTAACTCTCCTTCGAGTTCGCGCCGCGCTTGCGCCTTCGCGCGCAGCACCGAAAAGAATAGGCGGTAGAGATTGCCGCCGGCGGATTTCGCGTCGTAGAGCGCGAGATCGGCGCTCGACATCAGCTCTTCGACATTGGCGCCATCGGCCGGCGCGATCGCGATGCCCGCGCTTGCGCCGATGAATAACTGATGTCCATTAATCTCGAATTTCTCCGCGAGCCGTTTGAGCACGGCACCGACCACCTGTGCGATTTCGCGCGGGTCACCGCAGTCGGGTTGCACCAGCACGAATTCGTCGCCGCCCAGCCGGTAGAAACGTCCATTGCTAGTCGCAAGCTCCGTCATCCGCTGCGCCACTTCCTGCAACAGGCGGTCGCCGATCGAGTGGCCGAGGGTATCGTTGATATCCTTGAATCCGTCGAGGTCGAACATCGCGATCGAAGTCGCGCCGCTGGGTGACCCGTCGCTCGAGCTGAGCGCCTGGTTGAGATCGTTGTGCAGGCTGGTCCGGTTGGCGAGCCCGGTGAGTTGGTCGTAATGCGCGAGATGCTTGAGCTTTTCCCCGACAATCTTGCTTTCGGTCACATCGCGGCCGGTGAAAAAGTGCTTTTGCTCAGGTTCCGACCACACGCCCGACCATGCCAACGTGACAATACGGCCGTTCTTGTGCGCGTAGCGCGTTTCGAAATTGCGCATTTCGTGGCCGCTGCGCGCGAGCCGCATTTCCTGCCGCGTGCTTTCGAGGTCGCCGGGATAGATGAAATCGATGGCATTGTGGCCAACCATCTCCTTAGACGCGTAGCCGAGAATTGTCGACGAAATCGGGCTGACGCGTTCAAGATTTCCATAGCGATCCGTGACCAGGATGAGATCGAGCGAGGTCTCGAACAGTCGCCGGTTTTCGTTGGTTTCCTGAGCCAAGCGCGCCTGTGCCTGTTTGCGTTCGGTGATGTCCTCGTGCGTCACCACCCATCCGCCGCCTGCGATTGGTTGACTTATGACGTTGATGACACGACCGTCGGTCAAATCCATCGTGGTGCTTATCGGATTCTTTTTGTCCATCGAGGCGGAGAGATCGCCGATATATTTTTCCGGATCGACGGTAAAGAACGTCCCGGCCGCGATGCGTTGCTGGACAAGGTCGCGAATTGTGTATCCGGGGTTAATGTCGTTGGGTGAAAGGCGGTACATATGGAGATAGCGCTCGTTGTGGAGCACGAGCCGCGCCGCTGTATCGAACATGTTTAGGCCCTGGGTCATGTGGTTCAAGGCCACGCTGAATCTGGCATTTTTCTCCTGAAGCGTCTGGGCTAGACGTTCGACTTCGGTGGTGTGCTTGCGTCGCTCTGTAATGTCCTGAATGCTTCCCGTGACGCGGTTCACAGTGCCACCCGCAACTTCTGCCCCAGCGATACTGTGCACCCAGCGGAGCGAGCCCTTTGCCGTTACGATGGGGAGTTCCAGGTCGAAGGGAGTGCCGTCGCGAACGAGACGCTGCATCCCTTCCAAAGCCTGCGCAGCGTTCTCCTCGCCCCAGAAGTTCTCCATCATTTCCAGTGTTGGCGTGACATCCGGCTCGACTTCGAAAAGCCGATAGGTTTCGTCAGTCCAGACGAGGGACTTCGTTTCGACGTCTAATGTCCAGCTTCCGACTTTGGTCAAACAGAATGTCTGCGACGATAGCTCGCGCATTAATCGCATCCTATTTGGGATCAGTTTTGCAATCAGGTCTGAAGACTTCGATACTAAAGAGAGTTACTTTAAGACGAAGTTCAGCATTCGCGCCTTAGGCGAAATGCGTCGGGTCGGAAACCCGCGCACGTTGCTCCTCGGCTTCGATCTGTTGTCCCAGATCGACACACATTCGGTCGAGCGCGGCGATCATTGTCTCGGTTTGGCTCGCTCGCAAGCGGTTCTGAGCGATTACAAATTCAATGTTGCGGCGCGACCGCTCGTCTTGGTTGGCTGTCATGGATGTCTCCTTATTGTGTCGCTTCGGGGCATCGGCCCCTTTAATTGGTAGCTACGCAAATGTTGGGCAACAGCACAAACAGAAAGACCGCCTCGCGGCGGTCTTTCCGAAATCCAATCAGGTGTTTTAATCAGGCTGCAATAGCAGCCTTCCGCTTCCTGCTCCGTGCGAGCAGACCCAGTGCGCCGAGGCCGGTGGCGAAGAGTGGGAGAGCCGCTGGCAGTGGAGTTTCGGCTATGAAGTACGTGCCGCTGGATTCCTTCGTGATGTCCGTCACTAGATCTGTTTTAATGAAATCCCAAGTCAGAGTGGGAGCGTCAGCGACTGATAGACTAAAGTCGTGCAGGTCGCCGTTGTCGCCCAAGAAGGTGCCGGTCGTCGTTCCGGTGATACCCAGTAAGATAGAGTCGAAAAAGAGGTTGTTCAAATCCTCTGTTAAAACTGTACAGGATAGGCATCCCTTCAGGGCGCTAATAAACGACGCGTCACTAATCGTATAGAAACCTCCGCTCGTCGGTGTGCCAATCGTGATCGTGCCGGTACCGGTACCGGCGCCGGGCGGAGATATTTGGGTGGCGACGAAGTCGAATTGCTCACCGATGAACACCGAATTTGCGCTCGCGTTGCTCGAGACAAGCGCCGAACCCGCCATCACAGCCGTCGCCAATGCGACGCTAGTCATAAGTTTGTTGATCACACGCATAATTGCCCACCCCTGTTAAACAAAGACGCCACATCTATCAAAGTCGATGCCAAGTGCACCGCGTTGAGCGCTACTCTATGCTGCTTGCTTGCCAACCGATGGCGTAGGTGCTGCCGATTGAGATTCTGGCGACTTCGGAACGTCGCCTTTTAATGGCAGCTATCAGGAAATCCAATCCCGTCTTTGTTGTAGAGGGGATGACCGTCGCAGCCTCAAAAGCGCCACACGTTGACCATGGTCTTTATTAGGGCGCTTGCATAGGGAGGCCATTTTTTATCGGCGCTCCATTTGTGCTGCTATGCACAGCCAATGTCGCTCACGGGTCAATCGCTCCCGAGCAATTCAGCGCCCGTTCCGGCTATTGTCCGCTATGCGTCGTTAGCGACCCAAATGGTGCGGTGCCACGAACGCAGCGATGTGCCAGAGCGGACATTTCACACGTGAATGAAAGAGGCCGCCAACTGAGGCGGCCTCTGGAACGATACCGTAACGCCTTGGGCGGCCCTATTTCCAGTCCGTCCAACTGTCGCCCTTCCAATAACCGCGGCCCTCGTGCTCACGCCAACTGTACTTGTCACTCGGGCCCCATTTCCAGGAGTCCTCATGAACGACCACGCGGGACTCTTTTGGATATTCGTAGGTGCTCGTAGTGTGCCAGCAAACAGGGCCTACACAGGCAATACCTGCCGAGGCGCTCACCACTGAGAAAGCCAAGATGCCCGCGCCTATTACCGCGCCGGTAAGGGATTTGCTTAGTGCTGTCATCTTCAATCCTCCGTTTATGCTTTCGAACGTAAGTTTAACGGCGCAGTTCGATCTAGGTTCCGCCAAAACAGGCCACTACCAATTTCAAAACCGGCCACTAGGGGTCGAAACAGGCCAGTACCCGCCGGCCTATAGGAACAGATCGGAAAACTAGGACATTTCCTGAACGTGACGGGTGCTGCCCGCCACCGGAACCAGGAAGCGCCGATGGCGGGCTGGGCGCGCCCTCGGTCAAGAAGCAAACCCGAGGTCTTCCCTTGCCCGCCGCCGACCTGAGATAGGATCGCGCGGGCTGTCGGAGTTGGTCTGCACGTGCCGACTTGCAGGCCCTCGCTGGGATCGCTATCCCGCGAGGACGGACGCGCTGCCGTGCTCTCAACACACAGCGCGCCATTCGCATCAGATCGGCAGCAGGGCGTCGGCATCGGTCGCCAGCGCATCGTGAGCATTGCGCCACAGCGCAAGCGATGGGTGGACGCTTGCCTCGCTGCTAGTTTCCAGCGGATAGGCCCGCGCTTCGAGAAACTCGCGGATGGGTTTTATCGCGTCGCTAGGCGGCCACGACGCGAAGCAAGCATCCTTCAGGAATTTGAGGAACAGTCGCTTCGCTCCGAGCTGTTCTTGCAGCGCGGCGGCCTCGCGCAGAGTGGCGTCTATCGTGGGACCGGCCTCCGAAGCGAACACCTCGCGGACAGCGTCATCTATTTTCCTCTTAGCGCGGTCGAGCTCCGACGTGGCGTCGTTGGCTTCGGCCGTGAGTGCGTCTCTCGTCTTGCGCGCGCGGTCGAGTTGCGCGTTGGACTCGGCAAGCGCACGCTCGGCGGCCTTAATCGGGTTGGTGTCCTCGGTGGCTTCACCCAGGGCGACCGCCGCGAGGTAACGGGCCTCGTCCGCCTTGGCTTCTTTAAGCTGTGCCTCGGCACGGTCGACGGCACGCAACGCTCCCCCATCCCCGTAAAGCGAGCTTTCCGATTGTTCGAGCGCTGTTTTCAGGCGCGCAAGGTGTGCAGCAATGGCGTCACGTCGCTCAACGGCCTCGGCCAATGCCTCACGCTCGGGCGAACGCGATTGAGATACAGTTTTCAACTGGGTCACAGACATTTTTACTCTCCTGGTTTCATGACAAGCGCGCGGCTTCCGGGAACATGCGGGCGTACGAGTTTGTTGACCGATCAAACGCCAACGCGGCGTTGCCGAGGCGTTCTGCTTCTGGGAACCGTGCTGCGTACGAGCGCGACCGAATTGCCGCGTCCATCGCTTGCGCGTCTGGAACACTTGCGCCAACTGCCGCGCAGACTTTCGCGATCAAAGGCTCGTCTACGCCTTTCGCCCGCAGCAGCGCGACCGCCCGCTCGAGGTTTTCTGGCGCGACGCGACGCGGTGGTAACGGCTCGTCCATCGCCATTGCGGTGAACTTGGCCAGCGTGTCGCGTACCTTGCCAAAATTCTGCGGATCGAGTTGGTCCTTCAAAGCTTCAAGGATTTGTTTGAAGGCATCGTCGTCAATCCTCGGCTTGCTGGCGTTGGTCGTGGCGCTGTCGGGCAGCGCCGCGTCCATAGCGAGGCGGCGGGTCGGGAATTCGATTCCGGGGCGTTCGTAACAAAGACCAGACATTTTATTCTCCTTCTGGGTTTAAAAACTTCGATGAGGATCAGCACGCGCGAAGCGCGGCGGCTCGCGCTGCTCGGAAAATCTCAACGCTTCGTCGCTGATGACCATTGGACCCTTGCGGGTAGCCGCCAGCACAAGCGCGCCGGCCGCAGAGTTGCACGCGTCATCATGCCCCGCGCGGCCGTGATCGACGCGATCCTTGCCCGTCGAGAACGTGCGGCGCTCCAGCGCTGCGAACTGAGCCACCAATCGCGCGTTGTCGATCAAACGCGCACGGCCGGACGTGAACAGCGGTAGGCAATCAAGATAGATCGCGCTGCGGTCGGCTTCGCTCTGTACGTACTTGATGCCCGTCTTGGCGAAGGCCTCGACTACCCACTGCGCGGCGTATTTGTCGCCGACGACCTTCGTGCAGCGGTAGCTCTTGAGCAGCGCCGCAATCTCTTCGGTCACCTCAGATGGATTGAATGGTGCTTTACGCTCGAACAACAGATCCAGCACCACGCTGCTGTCTTTCTCGCGGTGCGAAATTCCCAACGTAAAGCTGTCATGCGCGCCACCGCTCGGATCGGCAAACGCGAAGTAGTTCACGCCTGCGGTTGGGGCGCGCACGACTACGCCGCGATCAACGGCAGCCTCAAGCAGTTCGCGCGAGATGAAGGTGGCCATGACCTGACCTGGCTTTTTTAGACCAAGCGTTGTGAGAGAATAGCTTGGAAAGGAGCTGGTCATGCCGAAGAAGAGGTTTAGTGCGGAGCAGATTGTGACGCTGCTTCGCCAGATTGAAGTGTCGATGGCGCAGGGAAACTCTACGCCGATAGCCTGCCGGGATGCTGGGATATCGCAGCAGAGCTATTACCGCTGGCGTAAGGAATACGGCGGGCTTGAGATCGATCAGGCGAAGCGGATGAAGGACTTGGAACGCGAGAATGTCCGCCTGAAGCGCCTTGTTGCCGATCTGTCGCTTGAGAAACAGGTACTCAAGGACGTTGCCTCGGGAAATTTGTAAGCCCCGAACGGCGCCGGCAGGCAGTTGAGCGCATTCGGGGGAAGTACGATCTCTCGGAACGCCATGCCTGCCGGATTGTGGGTCAGCCCCGCGGGACGCAGCGTTACACCACCCTAGTTCGTGCTGATGAAGATGCGCTGACGCAGGCTATTATCGCGTTGGCATCACAGTACGGCCGGTACGGCTATCGTCGGATCAAGTCATTGCTGGACGAAGCCGGGTGGGATGTAGGCTGCGATCGCGTGCAGCGGATCTGGCGCCGCGAGGGGCTTAAAGTACCCCAGAAACAAAGGCCACGAGGCCGGCTCTGGCTCAATGATGGATCCTGCATCCGGTTGAGACCTGAGCGGCGCAATCATGTCTGGTCCTATGACTTTGTTGAGGCCCAGACCCACGACGGCCGCAAGCTCCGGCTGATGACCTTGATTGATGAGTTCACCCGCGAATGCCTGGCCATCAGGGTAGCGCGCCGGATCAACAGCTTCGGCGTGCTTGAGACGATGGCGGACATCATGCTCATGCGCGGCGTGCCCGAGCACATCCGGTCTGACAACGGCGCTGAGATGACGGCGAAGGTGGTGCGCAACTGGTTGACGCAGGTTGGAGCCAACACCCTGTCCATCGAACCAGGCAGCCCCTGGGAGAACGGCTACTGCGAATCATTCAACGGAAAACTACGCGATGAGCTACTCAACGGCGAAATCTTCTACAGCCTGAAGGAAGCCCAGATCGTCATCGAGCAATGGCGAAAGCACTACAACACGGTCAGGCCGCACTCATCGCTCGGATATCGACCACCGGCACCACAGACAATGAACCCGTTCCTGACACCGCTAGATCAGGCCGTGCAAATGCAATAAACTCTCTATCGCGCTGGTACAAAAAATCCGTCAGGTCAGTCATCGGCCGGAAGGTAAAGGCACTCGGTCCGATAATTCGATGTGATGATAATACCGCAGACATTTGGGATGTAATATTTTCGGATGTTTTTATCGTTGACCGGAAGAGTTTCAGGCGGGGAAGCTGCGTAGATTTTTGTCCGCTCGTAAAAACTGTAGCGGGACACATCGCCCAGGTCGTGGGCTTCGTTGATGCGCATGATAACGGCGCGCACGTGTGGGTTAAATGCCTCAAAGAAGTCTTGCGGCGATGCCTCAGTGCAATTCCAAGTACCCACGGCTCGCAAGATGGCCGCAATGAGCGTGTCCTTGCCGATGCCAGGGACGCCAAGCAACACCAGGCAGTGATTGATCTTGTCTCCAGGCTTCTGCACGCGGTGCGCAGCGTAGTTGAATATGTGCTCGGCATCTTTAGGGTAAAGCTTTTTTACAAGATCGACCCACCGCACGGCCTCCATCACATTGCCACGCGGCGGCGGCGGCGCACGATAGGTATTGAAACAGCGAAAGCCCGGAGCATTAGTAAGGCCGCCATCGGCACTCATTGCCTTGTTGAAGATGACTGATGGCTGTCCCGGTGCCCAGGTCATGGTTTCGACCGACCTGTTCTGGCTGAGCCACTTGCTGGCAGGTATGTATACCTGCTCGTCTTTCTTGTTGAGCTTCGGACTTCCATCCAAATTGATTACTGGAAGCGGTCGCAGCCGGGCGTCGACGCTGCCGACCGGCCATAGCGCCAGTGATGGTACGAAGAAGAACTGGTTCATTGGGCCAAAGGACCAGAAATGCCCGAGCGATAGACCGGCACGTGCGTCAACTGCTTTAATTGTCTTCGCGAGATAGCCCTTGAACCCACGTGGTGATTCCGCCGCCGCCTTGCCTATGAGCCCGAGCGAGTAGACCTGTTCGATTTGCTCGTTGCTGAGCGCGTAGCGACGTAACTCGGCCACCACCTTGAAATGCCGGTGTCCATTATTCATTGCCTTGAGTTTATCACTGGCATCCGGGGGCGTTGTGAAATGCTCGATTAGGTGCAGCACGTCCGCCGAAATGCCGCGTACTTTTAACGATTTGAGCGTAAACACCGCGCCGTCACCTACAGTTGGCGGCGCGGGTGAGGTGTTTGCCTTTTCCTTTTCATCTTTGCCGATCGCACCGGCATCGAGGTCGACGCGCTCGTCGATGTAGTCGCCGCTATAATACTCGGCGCGATGTGCGGGATTCTTGTTGACGCTGCCGTAGTAGTAAGACTGCGAGAGGGTGAAGCTTTCTGTTGAGAAGATACCGCCGAGTAGGCCATTGACCCGACCCAACAGATTTTCCCTCTCCACCGGCGGCAAGTCACACGACGTCGGCATCAGGACCCGCCAGCGCGGTTTTGCCGTTGTATGCGTTGGCGAGGTATAGATCAGGAAATTCAGCCGCGCCTTTTTAAGGATAGCCACCGCGTCGTCAAACGACATCTTCTCGCCGTCATAATCGCCCTCGATGCCGCTGATGGCGGTCACATTTTCATCATGCCGTAGGCAGCCACCGCCTTTACCGTATTCATCCGGCTTGCTTTTATAATTTCCAAATTTTGCAAGCTTTAGCCACGGCAGATCGTCCTTCTTGCTGGCGTTGCTTGCAAGAATACGGTCGCACAAATCCGAGACCGCCATGTCCTCGGTGGTGAGCGTGCCTGCATACCAGTCGTTAAAAAACGTGACATGGAGCAGCCGGACTTCGGTCCCGTTCATTTGCGGCGATGGTTCGGGTGCTGCGCCATTGGACTTAGGCGGTGTGTCGGGCGTTGCTAGTCGCGGCAGGTTCCATGGAAGAATTTTTGCCTCGCTCATGACTGGCCCGCCCGGCGCGTAAGCGCTCGCAACAGGGCAGCGGCAAGTGCCGTCTGCGGCGCGGCGTCCGAATAGCGCGCGCCGATCAGGCGGCGCGATGCAATACCTGTGGCGGCTGGTGTCGTCGGCGCTTGATGCCGGTAGGTTTTTTTGCTAGAGTTCACGTTGCTAGCCAGCAACTTGGAATCCCGGGGCTCGTTTGCCGTGTCAGCGGTAACTGGCCCCGACGCATTAAGGGGCGGCACTCACGCCACTGCCCGAGCGCGGCGCTTCACGGGCTCACTGCCCCCCTTGCGATGGCTTTCCATCCAGCGATCGAGATCGGCCCGGCGGTAGCGCACAGCACGCGGCAGCTTGATGTATTCCGGGCCGGAGCCATCCGCCCTGTGGCGGGCAATCTCCAAATATTCCTCGGACATGCCGCAAAAATGGGCGGCTTGCTTTGTGTTCAGGTACTCGACATCAACGATGGGGAGTTTCGCGAGGGCCTCAGCAACAGCGCACTGTGCCGCTCGTTCGATTTCATCAGAAGACATTTGGACCACCACCTTTTTACTAACCGTGATGGTTTTATTAACGCGTCAGAGCCGTCAAGCAATGTGGCAGTCTTGAATCAGCCGGATGACCGTGCGGTCATCCGTAATTAGACGGACGAACGTACGGTCGTCCGCAGTTTTTTGATTTTTCTTTGAACGGTGTCGAGCTTTAGAGCGCGCTTACCGTCGTGCGTTAGATGCTCATTCAGAGGATTGAGAATTTTTTCTGCAACAGAGGCGTTAGGCAATCCCGGCGTCTTATTCAAAATAGGTTCTATAAGTTTTCTAATCAAACGGGTGGTCAACTCCGATGTCGACAACCTCACCTGCGTGGCGTGTGCTGTGCGTGCCTTCTTCGCCTGTTGCTCGATCCGCTTCATGATCGGGTTTTCAACAGCGCGGCTACCGATTTGGAAGGCTGCGGTCAGTGCGACGGAAAGCAGCATTGGCCCGTGCGGATCAAATGGCTTATTCCGCTTAGTGTCCCCCATCTGCAAGGCGTCGTGCGCGGCGAAGATATTTGTCAGCTCGTCAACAGAGCCGCCGAGCTGATCCCGGTTGAGCACCAGCGTCTCTTTCTCGTCATCGGTCAAAATATCGAGAGACGCCACATGATCGGCCATCTCTGCCAATGATTTAGTGAGGGCGTGCAGGTTTGTAAGCATCCTCGGCTGCGGTTTCTGCGCCTGAGAGCGTTTCGGCTTCGTTTCCTGTGCCATCACCGCTTCGCCTGCTTTGCGAACGGCACCACGTTGCCGGTCGGCTTCCGCTGGATCGCGCGTTTTGGTTTTGGTTTTGGCTTCAGTTTCGGCCTGGTCGCGGCCAGCAGGAATTTTGACATCTTCTCCTGGCTGGCGCGCAGATCGTCGAGATCGGCGTGAATGTACCCGCTGTGGGCGTCGCCCCGCGAGTTGGTGACGTGATTTGCCAGCAGGCGCGAATGCATAGGTGGCATCGTCACTTTATTCTCCGAAATCGTGATCCAGGTATGCCGAAGCGTGTGGGGGGTCCAAATGTCGGTGAACGCCTTCCTTTCCTTCGCGCCTGGCTTCACCACCTCGACGTGCCCGGAGGCACCGTGCGCCGGGAACACCCACGGGCAGCGCGGGCCAAACACTGCGCGCGTGGTTTTGCAGGCGCGGCGGGCTTTGAACAGATCGACTAGATATTTGCTCAGCGGCAGGTCGAATGCATCTGTCTTGGTGATCGGGAAATGCACCCTGCCCGCTTTGAGATCGACCTGATCCCAGCGCAGCGTCTTGGCCTCACCGCTGCGGCAGCCCGTGAAAAGCAAAAAGATGAAAAGGTCGCGGCGGATGGGGTTGTCAACCGCCCGCGCGCCACGCCACCACCCTGCCAAATCCTTGACCACTTCGGTGCGCGGCTTCTCCTTGTAGAAATCAACGTTGGCGGTCGGCGCTTCGGCCAGCTTCGGGTATTGCTTGCGGACGCGCCGCCAGATCGCCCGCAAGGTCCGCATGGTACTGTTGGCGGCGTACTTGCCGCGCTCGCTGCCGATTTTAATGTGGCGTTTGCGGGCGACCTCCCTGGTGATCTCGACTAGCGGGCGATCAAGCCAATCAGCGCAGTGGGTTTGGAGCAGAAGCCAATAACCGGCCCCGGTCACTGGCGACCGTTCCTTCGCGGCCAAGTGCCCTTGATACAGTTTCCAAGCCTCGCGCAGCGTCATGCTTTCAGCGGTCCCGGCGCGCCGTTCCTCAACCGGGTCGGTGCCCCCACGCATCTCGCCCGCCAGCTGCTCGGCCTGCTGGCGGGCCAAGTGCAGGCTGGTTTCACCATAGCGCCCTATGGTGATGCGGCGGCTCGTGCCCTTGACATCGCGCTGCAGGACGAATGTCTTGCTGCGCTTGCCCACAAGCACGCCGAACCCGCGCAAGTCGGTGTCCCAATAGAGCGTCTGACCGGTGGCCGGATGGGGCAGCGCGTCAATTTCGCCCTTGGTTGTCAGCTTGGTCTGGGGCACAGTGATTCTCCCATTAATAAGATTTTAATAAGGCGGCTGCCTAAAACTCCACACCCGACAATAAAACTATCTGGCCCATAAACCGCAATATATGCCTGATTTATATGAAATTGCAACCCTTATTAAAACCCCATAAGGCGGAATAAAAGCCTGCAAATCTAACTTTTAATCAAGTGGTCCCGGGTTCGAGTCCCGGCGCGCTCACCATTCCCGACGCCGCGATCCAATCATAAGAACGCCATGGGCCGGACGGCAGGCGCTATCGCAAACTTCTTTCGCCTGGCGTTCTGGCCGATCGCTGCCGCGTTTCTGATCGTCTTGCTGTTGTGTTGCTGAGCGGCCGTAGCAATGCAGGCGTGCTCGCCTTGTCGGCCGTGATCGCCTGGTTCGTAGGCTATTCCGAAACATGGGCAGCAAAAATGGATACTGCACACCCAGTTTCATCTCACGCCCAGCTCGCGCAGCGCGGCCATGGCTATCGCGATCATCCTGTCGGCGGCGGTCATTTCAATACAGCAGCGACTACCATCCCATCACCGGATCTCTATGCCCATATACGAATTCTGATCGCGAAGCTCCCGCTATTTCCGCCAACTCAAGGGCGCTGACCGGCCGCTTTAATAAAATCGTCGAAAATTTGTTCGCCGCAATGCACGCCCGGTTGGCCTTAACGCCACGAAAGGCTCGCCGTCGCGCAGTATCCGGTGCAAATCTACGCCGCAGCTACATCACCTCGTGTCGCAAAACTTTATCGAACCGGCCACCACAGTTTCACCAAAGGGTCGCGCCAGCGCCACGATGCGCCTCTAACCACCAAGGCTGAGGGACGATCTTATCGGAGGCCAAAGCCATGCAGCTTCATACCGACACGGCAAAACTCGCCCAACTCCGCTCCTTCGCCGCGCCCGTGCGCTGCCCCCATTGCGGCGACTGGATGGTGGCTCCCTTGGTGTCCGAATTCGTCGAAGGCGGCGAAATCAGGCACCATTGGGAATGCGACGCCTGTGGGGAGCTCTCTTCCACTGCGATACCGCTCACGACCCATTGATCGAATCCGCAGATGCTAGCCCCCTTTGGCCCGGGAATAGCTGCTAGGGTGCGGTGTTTGCCAAACAGGCTAAAAACAGCCTGAACAATGAGGAGGAGCAAATATGACATCCACCATTCTGCGGTCCACCGTGGCCGCCATTGCATTCGCCGGCGCCATGGCCTTCGCCGCCCCGTCTATGGCGGCTTCGATGACTTTCAAAGCCAGCCTCGACGGCAAGAGCGAAGTGCCGCCGAACGACAGCAAGGGTACCGGCACCGTTACCGCCACCTATGACACCGACAGCAAGAAGCTAACCTGGAAGGGCAGCTATAAGGACCTGTCCGGCGCGGCCACCGCCGCCCATTTCCATGGTCCCGCGGCGGCCGGCAAGAATGCCGGCGTGCTGGTGCCGATCGCACCGGCGACCAGCCCGCTTGAAGGCTCGGCCACGCTGACCGACGACCAAGCCAAGGCCCTGATGTCCGGTGACGTCTACGTCAACGTCCACACCGCTGCCAACAAAGGCGGCGAGATCCGCGGCCAGCTGACGAAGTAATCGTTTAATCCTGAGCAACCCGCCGGTCATGCGACCGGCGGGTTTTTCGTTGTCCGTACAACGTCCGCGCGCGATGCTTGCCCTTGGCGGCGGGCGCCTTGGCGTTTTAAGCTGCGGGCCAAGAACTAAAACCCGGCGGAAACACTCATGGCTCAAGGCAACGGTTCGGCGCCCATTCTGATCTCTGGCGGCGGCATCGGCGGCCTCGCCACCGCCTACGCGCTCTCGCGCCAGGGTTTTGCGGTGCGGGTGTTCGAGCAGTCGCCCGAATTCCGCGAGGTCGGCGCCGGCATCCAGCTCGGGCCGAATATCTTCCGCATGCTGGAGAAGATCGGCCTCAAGGACAAAGTCATGGCCGACGCCCACCACCCGCCGGCGCAGGAAATGCGCGACGCGCTCACCGGCAAGTTGATCACGCGGGTGCCGCTCGACGGTGAATTCACCGCGCGTTTCGGCCAGCCTTATGCCGTCACGCATCGCGCCGACATCCACGGCACGTTCCTCAACGCCTGCCAGAGCAGCAACCTGATCACGCTTGAGACCAGCCGGCGCGTCGACGGTTACGAAGACCACGGCGATCATGTCTCGGTCACGCTTGAAAACGGCGAGCGCGCCGAAGGCTCAGCGCTGCTCGGCTGCGACGGCATGTGGTCGAGCATTCGCGACCGTATCGTCGGCGACGGCAAGCCGCGTGTCTCCGGCCACATCGCCTATCGCGCCGTGCTCAAGCGCGAGGAAGTGCCGCAAGATTTATGGCGGCCCGACGTGGTGCTGTGGGCCGGCCCGCGCACCCACTTCGTGCATTATCCACTGCGCCGCGGCGAGCTTTATAATCTCGTCGCCGTGTTCCATTCCGATCACTACGAGGAAGGCTGGAACGCGGAAGGCGCCAAGGACGTGATGTGGCAGCACTTCAAGATGCAGGTGCCGCAGGTCACGCGCATGTTGGAGCGCATCGACACATGGCGCATGTGGGTCCTATGCGACCGCGAGCCGGTCAAAAACTGGACCAAGGGCCGCGTCACGCTGCTGGGCGATGCCGCGCATCCGATGCTGCAATATCTGGCGCAAGGCGCCTGCATGGCGACCGAGGACGCGGTGGTGCTGGCGGAAAAGGCGGCGGCCTCGCCGAAAGACCTGCCGGCCGCATTCAAGGCCTATGAGCAGGAGCGTTACTTACGCACCGGGCGCACGCAAATCATGGCGCGGGTCTACGGCGAGTTCTATCACGCGCGCGGCGTCACCGCTGAGTTGCGCGACATGGCCGTCGGCGGCCGCACCATCCCGGAAACTTACGACAGCATCGCCTGGCTGTACGGCGGACCGTAACTACTTCCTGGCAATCCCCGCTTTGTCGATCACGTCGTTCCACTTACTGATGTCACCGGTAAGCCGGGCCGTAAGCTCGGCCGGCGTACTGCCGCGCGCTTCGACGCCGACCTTTTCGTATAGCGCCTTGACCTCGGGACTCGCCAGCACCTCGCGCATCGCCTTGCCCATGGTATCGATGACCTCCTGCGGCGTGCCCTTCGGCACCCCGACGCCGTTCCACGAGATCACTTCGTAGCCTTTGACCCCGGCCTCATCGACGGTCAGCACCTTCGGCATGAATTGCGAGCGCTTGGGTCCCGACGACGCCAGAATACGCACTTTGCCATCATTGACCTGGCCCTGCACCGCGGGCGGAAAATCGATCATCATCTGCACGTCGTTGCGCAGCATCGCCACCACAATGTCGGGCGACGTTTTATAGACCACAATTTGCACATTGAGGCCGGTCATCGACTTGAACAATTCGGCGCCGAGATTTTGCGTGCCGCCGAGCAAAGTCGTGCCGATATTGAGTTTTCCGGGGTTGGCTTTGGCCGCCTTGATAAAGTCGCCGAGCGTCTTGTATTCGGAGTTGGCGTCGACCGCGAACACCAGGTCGAAGGTGCCGGCCATCGACACCATCTGCAAATCCTTCACCGGATCGAACGGCAGTTTGTTGAATGCCGCCACGCTGATCGAGGTGCCGTTGGTGACATAGGCCATGGTGTAGCCGTCGGGCGGTGAATTGATCACGCTGCGCGCGGCATTGATGCCGCCGGGGCCAGGCATATTCTCGATCACCACCTGCTGGCCGAATTTATCGGTGAGTTTGGCCGCCAGAATGCGCGCCGTGACGTCGGCGACGCCGCCGGGGCCGAATGGCAACACGATCTTGACCGGCTTCTCCGGCCATTTCGCTTGCGCCGGCGTGAGCGGCGTCAGCGCCACGATCAAAGCTGAGGGCAATGCCAGCAGCGCGAAAAACATCTTTCTCATGTGATCCTCCAAAGATTTTTGCGCTTTTCTTCTTGTTATTCGAAACCATAAAGCCGGGCGGGATTGTCCACCAGCAGACGCTTTTGCGCCAGCATCTCGGCGGCGTATTGCGGCACCAGGTCGACGAGGTCGGCCTCGTCGGCCTCATGGGTGGCGTTGGGATGCGGAAAGTCGGTGCCCCACAGCACCCGCGTCGGCGCCGCCGTTACCAGAGCATGGGCAATCGGCACCGCCGCCGCATAAGGCGGCATCGATATGCGCTCGGCGCCGCAGACCTTGATCCAGCAGTTTTCCATCCGTGAAAGCTCAGTCAAGGCCTTGAGTGGCGGCTGATCGACGCCGGCCGCCGACGGAACGCGGCCCATATGGTCGATCACGAACGGCAGTGGCAGCTTTCGGATCATCGCCGAGAGCGGCACGATATCGGGCGCATCGAGATGCAACACGACATGCCAGCCGCGGCCTTTGATGCGGTCGATAACGCGGTTGAACACCGCCATGTCGGGCGCGCCACCGAGATGCTTGACGAAATTGAAGCGCACGCCGCGCACGCCGCCGGCGTGTAGCCCGTCGTAATCGGCGTCGGCGAAACTGTCGTCCACGATGGCAACGCCGCGATAGCGCTTCGGATCCGACGCGATGCAATCGAGCATCGCTCTGTTGTCGGTGCCATGGCAGCTTGCCTGCACGATCACCGCGCGGCCGATGCCCAAATGCGCGTGCAACGCCGCCAGCATTTCCTTCGGCGCGTCGTCCGGCGTGTAACGGCGGTTGGGCGCATAGGGAAACCTGTCGCCCGGCCCGAACACGTGGCAATGCGCGTCGCACGCGCCCGGCGGCAATTTGAATTTCGGCTTGCGGCGCGACGCGAGATTGAGAGCGGACATGATTTCCTTGATTGTCAGTGACAGCCGGAGATATCGCTGTGGTCTTCGTTATGGTCTTGCGAGCCCGGCCGCTCGTAGCGCTCGCGCCACAGATCGAGCGCCGGCGACTTCATGCCGGACGCCTGCGCCTGGCGCAAGGCGATGCGGATCCAGACGCGCGCGAAACGATCGCCATTCTCGACCCGCCGCGGCGCTTCGCCGCCCGCAAGCGCGGCGGCAACCGCGGTCTTGAGCCGGATCATCGCCGGATCGCCAAACCAGCGCAGCAAGACCTGGAACGCGTCGTGCCGATCGGCCTGAAAGGGCTTGGTGCGGCCGAGCGCGTCTTTCGCCGGATGCGCCGGATAAATGGACAGACACGGCACCAAGTCCTCGGGGATCGGCTCGGTCGCGGCGTGGGTGCGCCCGGCGCTCAGCAATTTTGGTAGCACATGGGTGTGCGGACCTTGCGGGCTGCGGCCGTCCGGTGGCGGAATCGGTTGATAGACCTCGACGCGCCCACAACGGCTCATGAAAACGCGGTGCGGCTGTCCGGCAAGGACGACACGCATCGCGCCGCTGTCCGGCGCGAATACGTTCTTGCCCGTCTGCGTGCGCAATTGTTCGGCCACCGCACTATCGCGCACCCGCACACACGCATCGACGTGCGGAATGCCCAGCCCCAGATCGAACAGCACTGACGTTTTGTCCTCCTCTCGCAACGCTTCGGCGTCGCGGCCGATTTCCGTGAGCGAAGTGCGCCGGTGCATGGCGGCTCTATCCGCGGGCAGACACAGCGCGACATTCTGGTTCCAGCTGCTGCCAGCTGCCGTCTCGAACGCGACGGCGCGCAAGTCCGCGCTTGGCGCAATCCGAATGCCGCCGCGCGCAGTGACCGCGGACAGCGCCGCAAGATCGAGCGTCACGTGTTCGTCGTGGTCGCGGGTGAATTCCGCGATGGCCCCGAAACTGCCAAGCCCCCAATGGCTGTCGGAATCGGCGAGTTGGCCGGCGAGGATCGTTTCAAGGGACTGCGTCTTTGACATCGCTCGCCTACTGCACCGGCAGATCGCCGCGCTCCCAGCCTTCCTTCGTGACGACCTGAAACGCACCAAAGCGCCCCGCCGCGATGGCCGCGCGCATGCCGGCCATCAGCGACTGATAATAAGCAAGATTGACGGTCGATAGCAGCACCGCGCCGAGCATCTCATTGGCCTTGGTCAAATGATGCAGATAGGCGCGCGAATAAAGTCGCGCCGCCGGATGCTCGCTGTCCGCGTCGAGCGGGCGCTTGTCATCGGCGTGTCGCGCATTGGCGAGATTGATCGTGCCATGGCGCGTGAACGCCATGCCATGGCGGCCGTTGCGGGTCGGCAGCACGCAATCAAACATGTCGATGCCGCGCGCCACCGCCTCCATGAGATCGCCCGGCGTGCCGACACCCATCAGATAACGCGGCCGGTCTGCCGGCAGCGCCGGCGCCGTCTCGGCCACGATCTTGAGCATCACCTCTTGCGGCTCGCCGACCGCCAGCCCGCCGATGGCGTAACCGTCGAAACCGATGTCGACCAGCGCCCGCGCACTTTGCACGCGCAACGCAGCGTCGTCACCGCCTTGCACGATGCCGAACAAAGCGCGCCCGTCGCGCACGCCCTCGAACGCGCGTTTGCTGCGTTCGCCCCAACGCAGCGACAATTGCATGGCGCGCTCGATCTCATCGCGCGCGGCCGGCAGCTTCAGGCATTCGTCGAGCTGCATCGAAATATCGGCTCCGAGCAGCACCTGGATCTCGATCGCGCGTTCCGGCGTGAGCTCCACCATGGCGCCGTCGAGATGCGAGCGGAACGTCACGCCTTGTTCGGAAAGCTTGCGCAATTCCGACAGCGACATCACCTGGAAGCCGCCGGAATCCGTGAGGATCGGCAACGGCCAGTTCATGAACGCATGCAAGCCTCCGAGCGCGGCGATCCGCTCGGCGCCGGGCCGCAGCATCAAGTGATAGGTATTGCCGAGCACGATGTCCGTGCCGGTCGCTGCGACCGCCTCCGGCATCAAGCCCTTCACGGTGCCTTGCGTACCGACCGGCATGAAGGCCGGCGTCTGCACGCGCCCGTGCGGCGTGACGATTTCGCCGCGGCGCGCGGCGCCGTCGGTCGCAAGCAAGCGAAAGGAAAAGCTGTCGGGCATTCCGGGGTTATGCCCGCAAATTACGCCCGGCGCACCATGGCGGGGACCAGATGCTTGATGGTGGGCGCGCCGACCTGCTGCATCGCGCCGTAAAGCTCCACCCGCATCAGTTCCAGCACGCGTTCGACGCCGGGCTGGCCGAACGCGCCCAGGCCCCAGATATAAGGCCGCCCGACGCACACCGCGGTCGCGCCCATGCACAGCGCCTTGACGATATCGGTGCCGCGGCGAAATCCGCTGTCGATCAAAATCGGCATGCGGCCTTTGACCGCCTCGGCCATTTCCGGCAGCGCGTCGATGGTCGAGCGCCCGCTGTCCTCGCTGCGCCCGCCATGGTTGGAGACGATAATGCCGTCGACCCCGGCGTCGGCGGCCATCGCGGCGTCCTCATAGGCCAGAATGCCCTTGAGCACGATTTTCATCTTGGTGGTGTCGCGCATCCGCTTGATGAAGTCCCAGGTCATGGCGGACGATTGGATGTTCTTCAGGCCTGTGAGATCGACGCTCTCGAACATCGAGCGCCGCTTCATATTGGTCGCGAGGCTGCCGCGCTCGTGGCAACCGGAGCAATCGCGGGTATCGGTCGGCTGCAGGCGGAACAGCGTTTCCTGGTTGCGCCCGCCGGAGCGGTCGACGGTGATCGCCACCACCGGACAGCCGGCCTTTTCGGCGCGCAGCACCAGCGCTTTCGACACGTCCCATTTGTTGGTAGCGTAGAGCTGGTACCAGACCGTCGCGCCGCGCGCCTCGGTGACCTCCTCGACGCTCGAGGTGGTCACAGTCGAGAGAATTTGCAGATGATTTCCGGCTTTCGCGGCTTTGGCGACCGCGACCTCACCCTCTTCGTGGAACGACTTTTGCCCACCGACCGGCGCAATCACGATCGGGCTGGGGTATTTCACGCCGAGAATATCGGTGCTCATGTCGACTTTGCTGACGTCGACCAGCCGGCGCGGCCGCAACTGAAACTTCAGAAAACCTTCGCGATTGGCCCGCAAAGTGACTTCGTCGTCGATGCCCGACGCCATATAGCCGAAATGCGCCGGCGGCACGTTGACGCGGCACGGCGCCTCGAAATCGAAAACGTTGATCGCCTCTTTCGGCGACTTGATCAGCCTGTCGGTCTGCAGCGGCGCCCACAGCACCGGATCGCTCGGCCGGCTCGGCACTGCCGGCACTTCGCCAGCCAAGGCGCCAGAGGCGAATAGCGGACTGGCCGCCATGAATTGCAAAAACTTGCGGCGGCTCGCGGCCTGATCCATTGACGCCTCCCGATATTGCTTTTGCGGCAATGCTAGCGCGCCTTTCAGGCTCGGAACAGCAGGCAGGCATCGCCATAGGAATAGAAGCGATAGCCGTCGGCAATCGCATGCGCATAAGCGCGTTTCATCACGTCCAGACCGCTGAAAGCGGACACCAGCATGAACAGCGTCGAACGCGGCAGATGGAAATTGGTCAGCATCAAATCGACCACCTTAAACCGGTAACCCGGCGTGATGAAAATCGCCGTTTCGCCTGAAAAAGCCTGCAGTTTTCCACCCTCAGCGGCCGCCGTTTCCAGCAGACGCAGCGCGGTCGAGCCCACCGCCACAATGCGCCCGCCCTGGGCGCGTGCGGCATTGAGCGCCGCTGCAGTTTCGGACGAAACCGAGCCCAATTCGGCGTGCATTTTATGGCCCTCGGTCTCCTCGGCCTTCACCGGCAAAAAAGTGCCGGCGCCGACGTGCAGCGTGACCTTGTGCAGGGCGACGCCGCGCTCTTTGAGCCGCGCCAGCGCGTTTTCGGTGAAGTGCAGTCCCGCCGTGGGGGCGGCGACCGAGCCTTCCGGGTCGGCAAACAGCGTCTGGTAATCGGCCCGATCCTGGTCGTCGGGCGCGCGGCGGGAGGCGATATAGGACGGCAGCGGCATCTCGCCGCGCTCGGCTATGGCCTGCTCCAACACCGGACCATGGAAGGAAAATGAAAGGGTTATCTCCCCTCCTTCATCTTTCTGTGAAACTTGAGCATCAAGTTCGCCGAGAAAACACACCCGCCCCTCGGTGCCAAACCGCAGTGTATCGCCCGCCTCCAGCTTCTTGGCCGGCTTCACGAAGGCCTTCCAGTGCGAACCATCGATGCGTTTGTGCAGGGTCGCCTCGATCGCGGGCTCGGTAGCGCCGCGCCCGATCCGCCGGCCCTTGAGCCGGGCTGCGATCACCTTGCTGTCGTTGACCACGAGGCAATCGCCCGGCTTCAGCAGGTCCGCCAAATCGGCGATTTTGCGGTCTTCGAGTTCCGGGGAATGCCCTGGCCGCACCACCATCAGCCGCGCGGCGTCGCGCGGGCTCGCCGGCCGCAGCGCGATGCGGTCGGTGGGCAGGTTGAAATCGAAGAGATCGGTGCGCATAGCCCCTCCCGGCGGAGGGAAACTACGCCCCCATCGTCGCCTTGACGATCTTGTCCGGATTGCTCACCGGCTCGCCCTTTTTGATCTTGTCGACGTTTTCCATGCCCTCGATCACTTTGCCCCAGGCGGTGTACTGGTTGTCGAGGAACGAGGCGTCGTCGAAGCAAATAAAGAACTGGCTGTCGCCGGAATCAGGACTTGCCGCGCGCGCCATCGACACCGTGCCGCGCACATGCGGCTCTTTGTTGAACTCGGCCTTGAGCTTCTTGCCCGAGCCGCCGGTGCCGGTGCCTTGCGGGCAGCCGGTCTGCGCCATGAAACCGTCGATCACGCGGTGGAACACGATGCCGTCGTAAAAGCCTTCCTTCACCAGTTCCTTGATGCGCGCGACGTGGCCGGGCGCGAGATCGGGCCGCATGGTGATCACCACCTTGCCCTTGGTGGTCTCGAGCGTCAGCGTATCTTCCGGCTTGGCCATGGGTCTGTTCCTGTTTTTGTTAGATCACTTCGCGTCGGCGGCGACTTGCACTTTCAGCATCTTGTCGGGATCGGCGACGGCGCCGTTCGCCTCCTTCGGACCTTTCTTGATCTTGTCGACCACCTCCATGCCGGACACCACCTGCCCGACCGCGGTGTATTGGTTGTTTAGGCCGGAATTCTCCGCGAGCATGATGAAGAATTGTGAATTGGCCGAATTCGGATCGGAGGTGCGTGCCATGCCGACGATGCCGCGTACATAAGGCACGTTCGAGAATTCTTGTTTCAGGTCCGGATATTTCGAGCCGCCGGTGCCGTTGCCGTTTTGCCCGTCTCCGGTCTGCGCCATGAAGCCGGCGATCACACGATGGAACGGCGCGTTGTTGTAGAAGCCCTCCCGCGTGAGCTGCTTGATGCGCGCGACGTGGTTTGGCGCCAGGTCGTTGCGCAACTTGATGACGATGCGGCCGTATTTGGTGTCGATCAGCAGCGTGTTCTGCGGGTCGACCCCGGCCGGCAGTTTCACCTGCGCGATGGCGGGCGCGGCACAAACGAGCGCAATGACGATTGCGAGAACACGGATCATGGGGGGACTCCTGATTAGCGGGAAAATTTCTTCTTCAGCCGCGCTGCGATGCCGGCCGGCACAAAGGCGGAGACATCGCCGCCCATGCCGGCGATCTGGCGCACCAATGTGGCGGTGATCGGGCGCGCCGCGGACGAAGCCGGCAGGAACACGGTCTGGATTTCCGGCGCCAGCGCGGCGTTCATGCCCGCCATCTGCATTTCGTAGTTGAAGTCGGTCGAGTCGCGCAGGCCCCGCACCAAAATGGTCGCGCCGGCCTTGTGCGCGGCCTCCACCACCAGCCCCGAAAACGTGACGCAGGCGAGTTCGCATTTGGCCTGGGCGGCCAGCGGCGCGCAGATCTCCTGCAACATCGCCAGCCGCTCGTCAGCCGAAAACAGCGGCGCCTTGCCGGGGTTGACGCCCACCGCCAGCACCAATTTGTCGGCCAGCCGCACGGCATGACGCACCACGTCAAGATGGCCGTTGGTGACGGGGTCGAAAGACCCGGCGTAAAGGGCGGTTCGCGCCATAAACCGGGGTCTAGCCCGGCCCCTTGCCGCTCGCAAGACTGTTACCGGGCGCCCCGGACCTTTCCGCCCCCTCGCCGGTTGCACGTTTGAACCTGTGGCCGTGCGTTCGCGACTAACCGGTAAGAGACCAAAAACAGGGCGCTACCATGCTGAAAACCATCACCGCCATTATGGTCGCCGCCGTTATCGCCGCCGCCATCACGCTGATCTCGGCGCCCAGCGCCCCGGTCGATGCCGGCCCGCTGGCCAAGCCCGCCGAGGCCGCCTTAAACGCCTGCGTCGGGCAGCCTTGGCCCTACCTCAACTGCGTCGGCACCCCGTTCGGCAACCCGCGCATCCGCCTGGTCACCACCGACCGGCTTGCACCGTAATCCGGCTCCCGCGCTTGCGCCGCATGCGTTAGGCTCTCCACAGGGATTTCCCCGCGGGAAGTAACGCATGCGCCGAATTTTTGCCGTGCTATTCGCGCTGCTGTCGGCAGCGCCCGCTTTCGCCGAGTCCTATCCGGACCGCCCGGTCCGCATTATCGTGCCGACGCCCGCCGGCGGCCCTGTCGACGTCATGGCGCGGCTGCTCGCCGCCGCGCTGCTGGCGAACCTCGGGCAGAATGTCATCGTCGAGAACAAGCCGGGCGCCGGCAATACGCTGGGTTCGCGGCTCGCCGCCGAGGCTGTGCCCAACGGATATACGCTGCTGGTGTCGGCCGCGAGCGGTCTGATCCTCAGCCCGTTGATCTATCCCAACGCTGGCTACGACGCGTCGAGCTTCGCCCCGATCGCGCTGATCGCGGAAACGCCACAACTGCTCGTGGTCAATCCGCACCTGCCGGTGAAAACCGTGGCCGAGTTGGCCAGCTACGCGAAAGCCAATCCCGGTAGACTGAATTATTCGACCGGGGGCACCGGCACGCTGCCTCATCTCTCGGCCGAGTTGTTCAAGCAGATCACCGGCACCAACATCGTGCATGTACCCTACAAAGGCGGCGGCCTGGCGCTGGTCGCGGTCGTGGCTGGCGAAACGCAATTGACCTTCGACACCGTCGCCACGTCTTTGCCGCTGGTGCGTGACGGTAAGCTGCGCGTGCTCGCCGTAGTGGGGACGCAGCGGGTCGCGGAATTGCCCGATGTGCCTACCATGCTTGATTTGGGCTTTCCGACGATCTCGACCGGCGCGTGGACCGCGTTGCTGGCGCCCAAGGCCACGCCGCCCGCCATTATCGCCAAGCTCAACGCTGCCGTGAATACCGCGCTGCAATCCGAGCCGATGAAAAGCACGCTGGCCAAATTGGGCGCGCTGCCGCGCGGCGGCACACCCGAGATGCTCGCCGATCACATGGCGAACGAAACCAAGAAGTGGAAGCCGATCGTCGCGGCGCTGAATTTGAAAGTGGAGTGAACGGTGCTATCCCGGCCGCCGCACCAGCGACAACCAGATCCCGCCGCCGATCAGGACCGCTCCGGAAATGCGGCCGAGCAATTTGTTGTGACGCGGTTTCATGAACCAGGCGCGACCGAGGCTGGCCGCGACGCCCCAGCTGCAATCCAGCGTGGCGCCCATCAAGACCGACACCACGCACATCACCAACAACTGGTGCTCGACCGGCAACATCGGATCGATGAACTGCGGCAGGAACGCGGTGAAGAACGCGATCGATTTCGGATTGGTGATCGCCACGATGAAACCGCGCCAGGCATAGACATGGCCGCGCGGCGGCGCCATCTCGGCTGTAGCGCCTGCGTGTCGCCACGCCTGAACGCCGAGCCAGACCAAATAGGCGGCGCCGATCCAGCACAGAAAATCGAAAATCTCGGATGAGGTTTTCAAAACCCAGCTCAGACCTAAGGCGATGCAGGCTACCAACACCGCATTGCCGGTGCTGGCGCCGGCCACCGTCAGCAAGGCCGCGCGGCTACCGCTACGTGCGCCGGTGGTGACCACCAGCGTGACGATCGGCCCAGGCGTCAGGAATAAAACGAGCGTGATGACGAGAAAGGCAGAGAACAACTGCCAGTTCATCACTCGCCCTCTTCCTCGCTGAGTCGCTCGACCGACACCACGCGCTCGTCGTCGGCGGTGTTGAGCACGATCACGCCTTGGGTCGAGCGCCCCGCGAGGCGGATGCCCGCGACCGGCGTGCGGATCAGTTTGCCGGCGTCGGTGACCATCATCACCTGGTCGCTCTCCTCGACCGGGAACGAGGCGACCAGCCGGCCGGTCTTTTCCCTGATCTTTTTCGCACCCTTCTTGCCCTCGAGTATCGACATCGCGACGATGCCTTTGCCGCCGCGATTGGTAATTCGATACTCGTAGGACGAACTACGCTTGCCGTAGCCCTTCTCCGATATCGTCAGAATGAACTGCTCTACCGTCGACATTTCGACATAGCGTTTTTCGCCGAGCTCAATCGCGCCCGCAGCCTCCGCGGGCTCCTCGGAATCCTCCTCGACTTCGACCACTTCCTCGTCGCCGCCGCGCCGTACCGCATTGGCCCGCTTGAGATAGGCCGCGCGCTCTTCCGATGAGCCTAGAGCATGACCGAGGATCGACATCGAAATAACTTTGTCACCCTCGGCGAGGTTGATGCCGCGCACCCCTATCGAGTCACGCCCCGAAAACACCCGCACGTCCGGCACCGCAAACCGGATGCACTGGCCGCCTTGCGCGGTCAGCAGCACATCGTCCTTTTCGGTGCAGATGTGGACGTCGACGATTTCATTGCCGTCCTTGAGCTTCATGGCGATGATGCCGGACGGCCGCACGTCGACGAAATCCGACAGCTTGTTACGCCGCACCATGCCCTTGGTGGTGGCGAACATGACGTCGAACTCGCCCCAGGCCTTCTCGTCCTCGGGCAAGGGCATGATAGTGGTGATGGTTTCGCCTTGTTGCAGCGGAAGAATATTGATGAGCGCCTTGCCGCGCGCCTGCGGCGCCGCGACCGGCAGCCGCCAGACCTTTTCTTTGTAAACTTTGCCGCGCGACGAGAAGAACAGCAGCGGCACGTGGGTCGAGGCCACGAACAGCCGGGATACGAAATCTTCCTCGCGCACCTGCATGCCGCCGCGGCCTTTGCCGCCGCGCCGCTGCGCCCGATAGGTCGAGAGCGGCACGCGCTTGATGTAGCCCTGGTGCGAGACGGTGACGACCATGTCCTCGCGCTGGATCAGGTCCTCGTCTTCCATCTCGCCCTGTTCCTGGGCGATCACGGATCGCCGGGGCGTGGCGAATTCGTCTTTCAGCTTGGCCAGCTCGTCCTTGATGATGGTCTGGATCCGCGCGCGCGAGCGCAGGATTTCCAGATAGTCGGCGATTTCGGTCGCGAGTTTGTCGAGTTCCGCCTTGATTTCGTCGCGACCTAAGGCGGTGAGCCGTTGCAGGCGCAGATCGAGAATGGCCTTGGCCTGCTCGATCGACAGCCGCGCGGTGCCTTTGGCGCTGACTTTGTGGCGCGGGTCGTCGATCAGTTCGATTAGCGTCGCCGCCGTCGTCGCTGGCCATTCGCGTGCCATCAAAGCTTCGCGCGCCTCGTTGGCATCCTGCGAGGCGCGGATCAATTTGATGACTTCGTCGATATTAGCGACCGCGATGGCGAGGCCGACCAACACATGGGCACGGTCGCGCGCCTTGCCGAGCAGATGTTTGGTGCGCCGCGACACGACTTCCTCGCGAAAGGCGACGAAGGCCGTCAGCATGTCCTTCAGCGTCATCAGCAACGGGCGGCCGCCATCGAGCGCCACCATGTTGGCGCCGAACGAGGATTGCAGCGGCGTGAAGCGGTAAAGCTGGTTGAGCACCACGTCGCGCTCGGCGTCGCGCTTGAGCTCGATCACCACGCGATAGCCGTCGCGGTCGCTCTCGTCGCGCAAGTCGGAAATGCCGTCGATCTTCTTGTCGCGCACCAATTCGGCGATGCGCTCGACCATCGAGGCCTTGTTCACCTGATAGGGAATTTCGGTGACGACGATGGCTTCGCGTTCTTTTCGAATAGTCTCGAACGCGACCTTGCCGCGCATCACGATCGAGCCGCGGCCGGTCAAATAGGCGCTGCGGATGCCGGCCTTGCCCAGAATGATGCCGCCGGTCGGGAAATCAGGGCCCAGCACAATCCCGTTGAGATCGTCGATGCTCAACGCCGGATCGGCGATCAGCGCCGTGCAGGCGTCGATCAGTTCGCCCAGATTGTGCGGCGGGATGTTGGTCGCCATGCCGACGGCGATGCCGCCGGCGCCGTTGACCAGCAGATTGGGAAAGCGCGCCGGCAGCACCACCGGCTCGTGCTCATTGCCGTCGTAATTGGCCTGGAAGTCGACGGTGTCCTTGTCGATGTCATCGAGCAACGCCATCGCCGGCTTCGCCAGCCGGCATTCGGTGTAACGCATGGCCGCCGCGGGATCGCCGTCGACCGAACCGAAATTGCCCTGCCCGTCGATCAATTGGAGGCGCATGGAGAAATCCTGCGCCATGCGTACCAGCGCGTCGTAGATCGCCTGGTCGCCGTGCGGGTGATATTTGCCCATGACGTCGCCAACCACGCGCGCCGACTTGACGTATTTCTTGTCGGGCGTGTGGCCCTGCTCGTTCATTGAGTGCAGGATGCGCCGATGCACGGGCTTCAAGCCGTCGCGCACGTCCGGCAGCGCCCGCGACACGATCACGCTCATGGCGTAATCGAGATACGAGCGCTTCATTTCCTCGGTGATCGAGACGGGCCGAATATCGGACGGACTTCCGTCCCCCGATTTCGGAATTTCGACGTCGGACAAAATGTGTTTCCCGCGACTATTTACGGACCAAATTTCTTAACTGATTCACCCGCGCATGGCCACCTGAAATCATGTCTGATACAGTCTATTTTTACTCTATATTTCAACGTTTTAACGCTTGCACAAAAAGCCACCGCTGGCACCGCAATTGCACCCTAATTTGACCCGTCTTGCGACTGCCGCTACGCGGAACTCATGCCCTTCGAATTTTTAATCTCGGCTCTCGTCACGCTGGTCGTCGTGGTTGATCCGCTCGGCCTGATTCCCGCTTTCGTGACCATCACCCAGGGCCTGCCGGCGGCCTCCCGCCGCAGCGTGGCGTTGCGCGCCTGCCTGATCGCGGCCGCCATCCTTGCCGGCAGCACGCTGATCGGCGATTGGCTGCTGCGCACGCTGTCGATCACGCTGCCGGCGTTCCGTATTGCCGGCGGCTTGCTGTTGTTTTCGATCGCCTCGGAAATGGTGTTCGGCGTACGCACCGTGCGGCAATCGCGTCAGGCCGAGGAAGCCATCGAGGAGCACGTGCGCAATATCGCCGCCTTCCCGCTCGCCATTCCGTTGATGGCGGGGCCCGGCGCGATCACCGCCAACGTACTGCTGGCCGGCCGCGCCGGCGGCGATCCGCTGCGCCTGGGCGTTCTGCTCGGCGTCGTCGCGGCCGTTATGGTGCTTTGCTTTGTTGCGTTCATGCTGGCGGCACGCATCGCCAAGATGCTCGGTACCACCGCCACGGTCGTATTGTCGCGCCTGCTCGGCGTGCTACTCGCTGCGCTCGCGGTTCAGTTCGTCATCGACGGCGTGCGCGTTGCGCTGGCGGGCTAATCACCCGCCTGCGGCTATCGCTCAGAACGGTAGAGTGCAAGAATATCTGTCAGTTATGCGCCTAAGACACTGTAGAACAACAAAAATCATCACTCCGCCGGATCTCGGGGTGGGCTTGGACTTTGCCAAGTCCTGTTTCTTCTCGCGGAACGCTTTCTGGATCTTGTCGTGAAAAGAGAGGCTCTACCGGGTCTACTTCGCCTTGAACTCACGGTTCGCGGCCGCGACCACATCCACCCAATCGATCCGCGTCCCCGGCCATTCCTCGATGATCTCGCGGACCCGGTTCACCATGCGCCGGTCGATTCGTATGCGCTTGCCGCTGCGGGCCTTCCGTCGGGGCTCCGGAGGCATCCGGCCGGCGCCGGGGGCATTGCCCAACTTCTTCAGGATGCGCTTCGCCATCATTACCTTCACCGAAGGGAAGATGGCGGCATAAGCGGATTCTAGGCCGGCCTCTAAGCACTCACTCGACACATTACGCAACATACGCACCGCTCACTTCAAATCCGGGGTCCCCTGAAAAACGCCGGCCCGCCGTAGCCGGGATCGTCATGTCCGAGGCTCCGGGCGAGCTCCGGGAACGGCTCCAGCCACTCCGGTTCGAACCTTTCGCGCCAATGCATCTCCACCAAGGTGCCGACGGCGACCGCCTGCTCACGGTCGATCTGGGAGGCGTTGCCGCTACGTCTCACATCGAACTCGGCGCGGACAAATTTCAGGAGCGTGAAGGCGCGCGGATCGATGCCGACCATCGGCACCGGCATGCCGTCGCGCCCGACCGCGATCGCGTTCACGGGCGGGAGTTCGAGCACCGCATCCAGGGCGCCATGCTGCTCCGACGACAGATCCGACAGGTCGGCCAGTGTGGAGTGCAACGCGCCCCTGTCGATGATGTCGATCCGAAAGCCGTCGTTGTTGTTGAGCGACTTGCGGTCGCGCTGCCAGCGGAAGGTCTTGTCGGCGCGGCGGGCGACGCGCTCGATGTCGTCGGAGTCCAACAGCCCGCCGCCGACCATGAGCAGATCGAGATCGCCTTCCGGGACGATTGCCTGCGGGGCCCGCACGCCGGCCGAAGCTTCGTAGAGATGGATGGCGGCGCTGCCGGCGACCATCAGGTCGGCGCCGAGCATATCCGCGCGTCAGAACTGGCGCAGCACGTCCGACGCTGGGGTTTCCAATCGGCCGACGCGGAGCGCCTTGCCGACGCGCGCGAGGGCATCGAGACGCCCCTTCAACTGCGCCAGCGCTCCGTCGACGGCGGCCCGGTTGCGCTCGAATTCGGCCTTGGCGGCCTCGCTCTCGGGCGAGCGCGGTCCGAGCGACGTCATGCGCTTGTCGCCGATGTCCTCGTCGTTCCAGTAGCGGACGAGGTAGTCGCGGCCCTTGACCGGCTTCCACGCCATGGCGCCGGCAAGCACGTCTCTCTTCCGGGCCAGCTTGGACCACACGTCCCAAAGCTCGCGGACGTCCTCCAGATGGCGGCGCTGCTCCCGGGTGAGGTCGCTGAGAATGTCTTGATCCATAGCGGTTTCTACCAGAAATAGTAAATAGAATCAATTGGGTGGAACTGGCTATTATAAAGTGTTAAATGCGGATTTAGGAGGCAATAGTGAACGTGTTTTGCTCTTGCGCCGTAGGGAGTTACTCCATAGTCCAAGCTATCTTTTGCAATTATCCCCGAATGGGTATATGTTATGGTTGTCGTTCCAAAACGGGTGAAGTTCTGGCCGGGCTCGGTCCAGCGCGAACTCTACGATTTGGACGACGACGTGAGGAATCACATTTTTCAGGCATTGTCCGACGCCAAGTTCGGAGTGAAATCGGACGCGACGAAGCCTTTCGGCGAAGATGACCGGCTCGCCAAGGTGATGAAGATCGTCAAGGACTCCAAGGACGGCAATACCTACCGCGGGGTCTACACGATCGAGTTTCCCGAAGCGATCTGGGTGCTTGATGTGTTCGCGAAGAAGTCTACGCGCGGCATCGCCACTCCGAAGCCTGATATCGATCGGATTGTAAAGCGTCTCAAAAGTTTGCGGGACTACCGCAAGTCGCCGGAAGGCAAAGCTGAAGTCACTGCCCTTCTTGTCGAACTTGGAACACGGCTGAAGGCGGCCCAACAGGATAAGGAAAAAGGTCATGCCACTCGCAAACCGAAAGGCAGCTGAGACCTCGGCACCGGACTTCGGTCCGGACAATCTCTACGCCGAGTTCGGCGTGCCGGATGCCGACGAGCGCCTGCTCAAGGCGACGCTCGTCACGCGCATCCGCGCCGTGATCGGCGACCGCAAGCTCACGCAAGTGAAGGCTGGCGAGATCATGGGCATCCCGCAGCCGAAGGTATCTGAACTTGTGAGCGGGTCCGCCACCGGCTTCAGCGCCGAACGTCTCATCCATCTGCTCAACACGCTGGGAGTTTCGATATCCATCGCCCTGCGCGAGGAGCCTGACTGGAGCCGCGGAACGACGTTCGTGCATTTCGACCGCGAGCCGGACGCGGACATGGTCGCGCCGGCCGAGGAAGAAGTTGCCGAAGAAGCGGCGGTACCCACGTTCGCGCTTTAGGACAACCAGCAGCAAAGCTGTGCGCCGTGCAGGCGATGCCGAAATTGACGAAACTGTCGTTTCGAAGTTACTATATTTTAGAACGGTAGAGTGCAAGAATATCTGTCAGTTATGAGCCTAAGACACTGTAGAACAACAAAAATCATCACTCCGGTTCCGACCAGATGCAAGTTAGTGGTCCGAACGGCCACGGTCGTTCTCCTGCATATCTTCGTCTAGCTGCTTAATGGTGAGTTGATGCAGGAAGGCGTTCTGGCGCCATCGGGCCATGCGCGCCTCGGTCGTCGCCAACTTTATGCGGAGCTTCAGGTTCTCGTCGGTCAAGTTCTGAACCTGATGCTCCAGAAACTCGATGGTGATGTTGCCCGATCTCGGCGCCGGCTTGGCCTTGGCCAAATCCTGTTTCTTCTCGCGGAACGCCTTCTGGATCTTTTCGTGGAACGCGAGGCTCTACCGGGTCTACTTCGCCTTGAACTCACGGTTCGCGGCCGCGACCACATCCACCCAATCGATCCGCGTCCCCGGCCATTCCTCGATGATCTCGCGGACCCGGTTCACCATGCGCCGGTCGATTCGTATGCGCTTGCCGCTGCGGGCCTTCCGTCGGGGCTCCGGAGGCATCCGGCCGGCGCCGGGGGCATTGCCCAACTTCTTCAGGATGCGCTTCGCCATCATTACCTTCACCGAAGGGAAGATGGCGGCATAAGCGGATTCTAGGCCGGCCTCTAAGCACTCACTCGACACATTACGCAACATACGCACCGCTCACTTCAAATCCGGGGTCCCCTGAAAAACGCCGGCCCGCCGTAGCCGGGATCGTCATGTCCGAGGCTCCGGGCGAGCTCCGGGAACGGCTCCAGCCACTCCGGTTCGAACCTTTCGCGCCAATGCATCTCCACCAAGGTGCCGACGGCGACCGCCTGCTCACGGTCGATCTGGGAGGCGTTGCCGCTACGTCTCACATCGAACTCGGCGCGGACAAATTTCAGGAGCGTGAAGGCGCGCGGATCGATGCCGACCATCGGCACCGGCATGCCGTCGCGCCCGACCGCGATCGCGTTCACGGGCGGGAGTTCGAGCACCGCATCCAGGGCGCCATGCTGCTCCGACGACAGATCCGACAGGTCGGCCAGTGTGGAGTGCAACGCGCCCCTGTCGATGATGTCGATCCGAAAGCCGTCGTTGTTGTTGAGCGACTTGCGGTCGCGCTGCCAGCGGAAGGTCTTGTCGGCGCGGCGGGCGACGCGCTCGATGTCGTCGGAGTCCAACAGCCCGCCGCCGACCATGAGCAGATCGAGATCGCCTTCCGGGACGATTGCCTGCGGGGCCCGCACGCCGGCCGAAGCTTCGTAGAGATGGATGGCGGCGCTGCCGGCGACCATCAGGTCGGCGCCGAGCATGTCGGCGCGCCAGAACTGGCGCAGCACGTCCGCCGCCGGCGTTTCCAATCGGCCGACGCGGAGCGCCTTGCCGACGCGCGCGAGGGCATCGAGACGCTCCTTCAACTGCGCCAGCGCTCCGTCGACGGCGGCCCGGTTGCGCTCGAATTCGGCCTTGGCGGCCTCGGTCTCGGGCGAGCGCGGTCCGAGCGACGTCATGCGCTTGTCGCCGATGTCCTCGTCGTTCCAGTAGCGGACCAGGTAATCGCGGCCCTTGACCGGCTTCCACGCCATGGCGCCAGCGAGCCCGTCTCTCTTCCGGGCCAGCTTGGACCATACGTCCCAAAGCTCGCGGACGTCCTCCAGATGGCGCCGCTGTTCCCGGGTGAAGTCGCTAAGAATGTCCTGATCCATAATGGTTTCTACCAGAAAGTGATGTTGCAAGTAAAGTGGTGGAATCGACAAAATAGGCCTTGAAAAATGCCATGATTTCAGTTATTTCAGATAGCGTAGAAAGTGGAGGTCAAAATGGCAATGTCTCAGGTCAAGTTTGAGGGCGTCGATAGGCAGACGCAGGCGCAGGCCCAGACGCTGGCGCAGACCTTGGAATCGGCAGGCGGACGCGGCGTCGAACTTCACCTCGAAGGACGGCTTGCCGAGATATTCAAAAACATTGCAGCCGTGATCGCCAAAGTCGGCGGCCTCGCGTACGGCGGACTTTCGTCCGAACTCACACCGGAACAGGCCGGCAAGATCCTCGGCATCTCGCGGCCGCTGGTCGTCCGACGCATGGACGACGGACGGTTGCCGTTCAGATACGAAGGCGCCCACCGCCGATGCAAACTCGAGGACGTTCTTGTACTCAAGGCGACGGAAGACAAACAGAACACCGCGCTGAGGGAGCTGGCAGAGGGGATGGAAGACATTGACTTCCGGCCTGCGCCCAAGCCCTGAAACCGCGCTGGTAGATGCGAACGTCTTTTATTCGCAGCACCAGCGCAACGTCTTCATGACGCTCGGATCCGAACGGCTGTTTACGGTCCGCTGGACAGACCGGATCGAGCGCGAATGGCTGGACGCCCTCGCGCGCAATCGTCCCCACCTGCTTGTTGATCAGCTGCGCCGGACGGCGCAGATGATGCGAGACGCCATGCCCGATGCGCTGGTGGGAGGCTACGAGAAGTACGAAGCCCTGCTCACCAAGACGGACCCCAAAGACAGACACGTCGCCGCTGGCGCCATCGCGTGTGCGCCGTCGACAGTCGTGACATGGAATATAAAGCACTTTGCCGCCGACGAACTCGCTCCGCGCAATGTCACGGTGAGCGATCCGGATGCCTTCCTTTGTCGAACCTTCGAACGAGAGCCGGTCGACACGTTCGCGGCGACCGCAAAGTCGTTTTCGTTTTTGAAAAGGCCGGACGGGCGGCCCAACTGGGCGGACTATCTCGACATCTTGGCACGCAATGGCCTTGAAGACTTTGCGGCGCTGCTGAAGGCACGCACGCCCAAGGAGGATTCCGTCGACGACGCCGATGACATTCCCACGGCCGACGTGAAATGACCCGAAGGACCTAGGTCCGCCGCGAAGGTACATCCGGGATGGCCTGCACCGGCGTGCCATCCGGGATGCTCGCGTCGCTATGGATCGCGATGATCTGCCTGAGGCCGTCGACGATTTTTCTGTTGTGGTCTACCCAAGGACCAACGCCGTACGTACCATCCTGTTTCTCATTTTCGGCCTCGGCGACAATCGGTTCGTAGTCCTGCAGCAAGCGCTCCGCCCGCTCCCGTTGTTTCGTATTCCCTTTGATGACGAGATGATCCACGCACGCCGCGCATGATCCATGCTTCGGGCACGGCGCCAAATTCCAATCCTGTATGCAAGCGCCGATGTCGGTCATGTGGACAGTCGCCAGTCGGCTTTCCAAGAATGCCTTGCGCTCGATAGCGGGCAGCTTTTCGATCGTTTCCGCGATCGGTCCGCGCATCGCGCCGGTGTCCAGTATCTCGCGCATCTTGCGTCCGAGATGGACGCCGCCGGTGTGATCGTATGCGGCATTCTCCCGCACATCCTTGCGTCCCGACCATCTCGCGATATCGAGCTGCGACAGTCCGCCTTCCTGCGCCAAGGTGTTCAGAAAATGCCGGATGCCGTGGGAGCGCACGGCGTAGGGTTCACCCTTCTCGTCCCTGAGGTCGAGGCGTTCGAATACCGACGGCATGCCGGGCCGACCAGTGATGAAGTCCCGGACGTTCTGGTCCATCACGAAGACGACAATCGGTATCATCGTGCGATGGTGCGTATTGAAGAAATGGTGCGGGGCGAGGAAAAGATAGGACGACAATGCGGGCGAGCCCGGCGGCAGTGCGGGCTGCAGTTTCAGGATGGCCGCCTCTATATCGCCCAACCGATAAGGACGACGGCGTCCGCGCCGCCCGATCGGCCGTACGGCGTTGCGTTCCAGCCAACAGCGCGTGGAGCTTGTAGACTCCCTTCCGATCATCGAGGCAATCTCCGGCACGAAGACCGCCGTATCGGGATCCGCGAGCCGCCACGGGTCGGGCAGCCAAGCCCGCCCCGGATGATCTTCCATGAAGCGGGCCACGGTTCGCGCCGGCTCAGTGATGCGGCGTATGTCGGCCAGCGCGCGCTCCGCCATCTCCTTCATCTCCGACGGGATCCACTTGATCGAGGCGGTGACGCCCTTCGATCCGCGGTACGCGAACCCGAGGCGCTCCTGAGGCCCCCCTTCCGTCGTCACGGTTTCGCGGCGATCGCAATCGACCTGCACGTTCAGGGCGTCGTTGATGCGCCACGGCGCGCAGACAAGCATCTCGGTGGCGGCGGCAAGAAGCAGGTCGGGCTGGTATCCTTTCTCCCGGACGGCGGAGCTCGCGCAGGCCAGCGCGTCGATCGCCTCGGGGGTGGCCATTCGTTCAGCCCGTTCGGAACGCGCCTCTTCGCTGATCCGGGTGGTGTCGTATGTGACACGCGGGAACGGATTGGAAAACTGTATGCGCGCTTTGGCGACGTTGTAACGATTGACGGCGTCGGCGATCTCTTCGAGCGACTGCCCCAGACGATACTTCGTCGTCGGCGCATTGGTCTGATCAATGGCTTCCGCCGCCCGCCTGAAGTCCGACGATACCATCGCGATCGGATCGTGGCCGCGATTAGCCAGAACGTCGTGGAGCGAGCGTGCGGCGCGCAGAAGCCTATTGTGATCATTGGACCCGCGAGGATGTGAATGCTCCCGCAGCACAATCAGCGCTTTCAGAAGCAACGCGAACTTCGGCGCCAGCAGAGTGCGGCCTTTCACTCCTTTGGCCGTGCCGTTTTCGTGCGTCGTAAAATAGAGTTTGGCGACCTTCGCCGAGCCCGCCGTCGGCCGGGCCGGTTTGACCGGCGCGAGGTCCCACACCGGCGCGTCGAAATCGACGGTCGGCCCGAACACGGGAAGGCGTCTCGCCTTCGCTATCAGCGCGTCCATGCCGAGGCGCGCGTTCACCAACGCCAGAGACGGAAGCGCATGGACGTTCACGGCGCCGCCTCCTCGCATCGGCGCACGACCTCCGCGACCGCCAGAATGGTCGCGTCATGGATGCCGACGATTTGCTTGTCGAGACCGTCACGCTCCTTGCGGGCCCGCTCGTCGCATAGCCAGTCGAGCACCTCCTTGTGCGGGCCGTCCTTCCACGGCTGGAATTTGGCGCACGTGTAGCAGGAGATCGGCGCGAACAGGTCGCAAGGCCCAGAGCCGCAGGTGCCGACATTCCCGGTGCGTTGCAGGGGCCCGCCTAGCTGACGGCGGAAGCCGGCAATGCGCTTGGGTCGCCGCCGTTCACGGCATCGGCCTCGTCGCCGACGATTCTGCCCATGAATGCATTGGCGATGGGGCCGAGCTTGAGCGCAAGCGCCGTGTCCAGCCGCTCGACTTGGGACGACCGCGTCTCGAAATAGACCATGACGTTCTGGAGATCGGTGTGGTCCAGCATGCTGGCGAGATGCGCCGGCGACGCGCCCTCCTCCACGGCGCGGGTCCCGAAGGTCCGCCGGAAGCGTCGCGAGTTGACGTGCAACCTCTCGCCGGTGCGGTGCGACACGATTTCAAGCTTGTCGATTGCCCGCTTGAGTGTGTCGGTGATTTCCTTCACCTCGTGGTGCATCGCATACTCGTGTCGCGGACTGCCAAGTAGACCAGCACGCGGTGCGGTCTTTGCGAACAACGGGAAGGCGCACCCTTCCGGCCAACTGTTGGTCTCGCGCCAAGAACGGTTTTGCTCGATCAATTCGGATACCAGCGCCCCGATTTCGATATTCAGCATCTCTTCCTTGGTTTCCGATCGAAACTCTTCGTTGCCCTTCTTGACCCTCGGCACATCGAGCCGATGATAAATTCTTTCGGTCCCGACCTCAGGCAGAGGGCGATAGTCGTCCTCGCGCAGCAGGGCATAGGCTAGTGGATTGCGCCCCAACGCGAACGCAAGCCAAACAAGAACACGCTCCATGACTGTGAGTTTTGCGTTAGACTCTTCCGACCTCAGCTTGGCGTGAAGAGCGATCAACTCCAGTTCGTCAAAGGCTCCTTGAAGCGAATCGCGTGAAAGGACTGCGACGCCCTTTTCATTGCCACCAATCGTAATTTCGTCGAGCGCATCGGCGACGTCTTTCGAGAAGTTTTGCATCTGCTCATCGGCGCACCAGCGATACCACGCCCGGACATGGTGCAACCTGTACGCCGCGAGGCGCCCGCAACTTCGAAGCTCGGCGAACAATGTCTCATTCAAAACGCCCCCTCCGGCATCGACGCTGCAGAAGTGAGATGACAGATGCAGATGACCAAGAACGTCGAATGCATTTCTGAGGTCATCGATCGATGTCACTTGAACACGCTCCGCCATGAAGCGAGCAACAGCGGCTAACAGCGACCCGGACCGAACATGGAGATTGCGAAAATTGAGTTTGATGCGACGCGCCGGATGATGGAGGGACCAGACCCAATCGTTGGCATCGACAGGATGTCCAGCGAGATCGTAGATCACACCCTGTGCTGGGAATTCCTTGCCCGAATGCCGGCGGATGGCGGTGCCGCTCGTCATCGGGAGCTACCCTTGCTGGCTTTGTCCTGCATCCGAAGCGAGATTTCCTGAGCCCGCTTGCGATGCAGTTCGGCCTGATAGTGTTCGCCTTGCTGCGAATGCGGCGTCCAGCCCTGATGCAGGTTGCAGGCGGACCGCGTCGCATCGTCGCCGAGCCCCAGTTCTTGAGCGCCTTCGCCAAATCTGACGTTCCACGCGTAGCGAAGAAGATGCGTCGAGAAATTGGCAGGCAGGCCGGGGACCTTCTCCCGCAGCAGCCGGTACATGTAGGCGATCGAGCTGATGGACAGCGGCTTCCCCTGTTGTGAGAAAAACACGAAGGGCGACTTCTTCGCTCCAGGCTGTTTGGACCGATGGCGCGTGATGTAGGTGTGGAGCGCGCTGGCACAGCGGTCGGTCAGTGCGACAGGATGCGCCAAGGTCTTGGTGTTCGGCTGGATCACACGGGGGTCTTCGGGATCATCCGGCGTTCGATAAACATAGAGGCTCGGCGTCAGGCCATGGAGATTGAGGTCTCCACCCTTGAGGCCAAGCGCCTCGCCCAAGCGGATGCCGCTGTCGAGGTAGACCAGCCACAGCGCATAATTCCGCTGCTGGTGACGCGCCGCGAACGGGTTTGTGGGATGCCCCGGCGTGATGGCATCGAGCAGCGCCTGCTGCGCCAGCGGCTCCAGCCCTTTCTTCGGACTTTTTGTCCTCACGCGTATTTCGCCGACGACCTTGTCGCGGAAATGGTCGAGCCGCCGGCGCGCCTCCGGCAGCCTTTCATCGCGCGGCGACATCCGCTGGATCGCAACATCGGCATGCCAGACCACGTAGTCCCGGATGGAAACGCAGCGCGTGCGCCACTGCCCGCTGCTTACGATCGGCCGCTTGGCTTTGCGGCGTCCGCCTCTGGCCGGCGTCTTCGCCCGGGTCAACAGGTTGACGCGCAATTCTTTCCGGAGCCCGGCTATCTCCTCCACCGAGAACATCTCGAAGCTTTCGACGCGAGCCCGCACGTCGATACCTTTGGCCGCGCACCAATTGTGGAATTGGCATACCGCATCCATCCGCTGCCGCATCGTCGAGAGACTGATGCTGGTCGGCCGGAGCTCCACGACGCAATAGAGATTGGCCCAGTCGACCCAATTCCCCTCGGCGTCTTCGGTGTAGACGAAGAGATCGCCTTCGAGCAGGCGGATGACCTTCGTCTTGAACGGTGGGATTTCAGGATACTGCACGCATGAAAACTCCGGTGATCACACCGAGAATCTCATGCGTGGACGAATTAGCATACTTGCAAAAATCGACAGCCTGTGGACGGCTAAGTTATTGTCTGAGCTTGATAATCAGGTTCGTAATTGACGAAACAGCGATCCTGTATTCCAAGCCGAACGAATAGCGGACATCCAGAGAACGGTGAATACCGACAACTCATTGATCTTTCTTGAGAAGTCTACCCTAATTTGACGTTCTAAGGTTCCTACAATTCAGAACGGAATCTCGTCGTCCATGTCGGCCGACTTGCCGGCCCCGGCCATCGCAGGTTTGCGCTCGCGCGCAGCGCTCGGCCCGCTCGAGCCGAAATCATCGCCGCTGTCGACGCCCGCTCCACCGCCGCCGCCGCGGGTATCGAGCATGGTGAGCGACGAATTGAAGCCCTGCAGCACGACCTCGGTCGAGTATTTGTCGTGGCCGTCTTTGTCAGTCCACTTGCGTGTCTGTAGCGCGCCTTCGAGGTAAACCTTCGAGCCTTTCTTTAAATATTGCTCGACGATCTTGCACAGGCCCTCGTTGAAGATGACGACGCGGTGCCACTCGGTCTTTTCCTTGCGCTCGCCGGTAGTCTTGTCGCGCCAGCTTTCCGAGGTGGCGACGCTGAGATTGGCGATCGGGCGCCCGTCTTGGGTGCGGCGGATTTCCGGATCCTTGCCCAGATTGCCGATCAAAATCACCTTGTTGACGCTGCCTGCCATGATGCTCTCCGCTTGGGGAACTTGTTTGACGAAATCGTTTGGCGACCGCGCCGTTTACGGGCTGCGCGCCGCACGCGCCCGCCTTAATGATCGCTCACCCTAGACCTCGCCAAGAGGCGAACAAGGGTTCGGGACGCTCGAACGGCCCTAATCCACAGGGCTTCGGCCGCGGCCCGGCTGGGCCCGGGGCCACCGACCACAATACTGTTCTTGTTCCGTTCTAGTATATAATCAACGGATGCGCAACTGATCCGGCCGCCAATTCGGTTTTTTGTTGTTGTAAGGCACTCTTCGGATCATCCCCAACATATAACGTCCGCCCGCCTGTGTGAGTGCCTCCCCCGACACTTCAGGAGGCCACCCGATACAGCGTTTCATTCTCACGGCGTGCTCAATCTTGTTCGCCGCCGCGATGGCAACGCCGTCGTTGGCGGCCGACATGTCCAACCCGCTGCCCCCGCCCAGTTACAAGGGCCCGGTTTATGTCGCCGGCTACAACTGGACCGGCTTCTACGCCGGCATCAACGGCGGCTACGGCTTCGGCAAGTCAAACTGGTCCGCGCCGTCAGCACTGGCGACTTCAACGTCAACGGCCCGCTGGTCGGCGGAACTATCGGTTATAATCTGCAGACCGGCTCCTTGGTCTGGAGCCTGGAAGCCGACGGCGATTACAGCTGGATCAAGGGTTCGACGACACCTGTGGCGCAGGCGGTTGCGAAACCCGCAACACCTGGCTCGGAACCGCACGCGGCCGCGTCGGCTACGCATGGAATCGCTGGCTGCCTTACATCACCGGCGGCGCGGCGTTCGGCTCGGAAAAGGCGACATTCGCAGGGGCCTCGGAATCCAAAACCCAGATCGGCTGGACCGCCGGCGCAGGCATCGAATATGCGTTTCTCGGCTCATGGTCCGCCAAGCTCGAATATCTCTATGCCGATCTCGGCAAATGGAGTTGCAGCGCGGCCACCTGCGGCGTCGCTTCCGACGTTAAATTCAACACCAGCTTGGTCCGCGTCGGCGTGAACTACCGCTTCTGGTAGCGCCGCCCGATTATCCCCACCGCCAAACGCCGCCCCGCCGGGGACTGGCGAAACGCCATCGTTCTTACTACGTTCCAAGACGTTACAAGACACCGTCGCTGGCTCTGGCCGGCGCATTTTTGCGTCCAGAAAGTTCCCATGGCCCCGTTCCCCGACAAAAAAGCCCGCGATGCCCGCCAGATCACCATTCGCGGCGCACGCGAGCACAATCTCAAGAACGTCGACGTCGCCATTCCGCGCGACCAGCTGGTCGTCTTCACCGGCCTGTCGGGCTCCGGCAAGTCCTCTTTGGCGTTCGACACCATCTATGCCGAGGGCCAGCGCCGCTACGTCGAGAGCCTGTCGGCCTACGCGCGGCAATTCCTCGAGATGATGCAGAAGCCGGACGTCGACCAGATCGACGGCCTGTCGCCGGCCATCTCGATCGAGCAGAAGACCACCTCGAAAAACCCGCGCTCGACCGTCGGCACCGTCACCGAGATCTACGACTACATGCGTCTGCTGTGGGCGCGCATCGGCGTGCCCTACTCGCCGGCCACCGGCTTGCCGATCGAAAGTCAGACCGTGTCGCAAATGGTCGACCGCGTGATGGCGCTGCCCGACAGCACGCGCATCTATGTGCTCGCCCCCGTCGTGCGCGGCCGCAAGGGCGAATACAAAAAGGAATTGGCCGATTTTCTGCGCAAGGGCTACCAGCGCGTCAAGGTCGACGGTACGTTTTACGAGATCGCCGAGGTCAAGCCGCTCGACAAGAAATTCACCCACGACATCGACGTGGTGGTGGATCGCCTGGTAGTGAAAAGCGACATTGGCACGCGGCTGGCGGACTCGCTCGAGCAATGTCTCAAGCTCGCCGACGGCATGGCGCTGGTCGAACTCGCCGACACCAAAGCCTCCGGATCGAAGGCCAACAAAGGCCGCAACGAAAACGCCGAGCGCATCATTTTTTCAGAAAAATTCGCCTGTCCGGTTTCCGGCTTCACGCTGCCGGAAATCGAGCCACGGCTGTTCTCGTTTAACAATCCGTTCGGCGCCTGTCCGGAATGCGGCGGCCTCGGCATCGAGCAGCATATCGACGCCGGCCTGGTGATCCCCGATCCCGACGCCACGCTGCGCAAGGGCGCGATCGCGCCCTGGGCCAAATCGTCATCGCCCTATTACATCCAAACCCTCGACGCGCTGGCGAAGCATTTCCGCTTCACGCTCGACACCAAGTGGAAGGACCTGCCGAAGAAAACGCAGGACGCGATCCTGTACGGCTCCGGCGAGGACGACATCAAATTTGTCTATGACGACGGCCTTAAGGGCTACACCACCAAGAAGCCGTTCGAGGGCGTCATCACCAATCTGGAACGTCGCTTTAAGGAAACCGAGAGCGACTGGGCGCGCGAGGACCTACAGAAATATTTCACCGACGTGGCCTGCAAGGCCTGCCACGGCGCCCGACTCAAGCCGGAAGCGCTCTGCGTTAAGATCGGCGGCAAACACATTTCCGAGGTCGCCGAGTTGAGCGTGAAACGTGCCCGCGAATGGTTCACCGCGCTGCCGAAGGACCTGACGCCCAAGCAAAACGAAATCGGCGTGCGCGTGCTCAAGGAAATCCGCGAGCGGCTGACATTTCTGGTCGATGTCGGCTTGGATTATCTCACGCTGATGCGCGCGTCCGGCACACTGTCCGGCGGCGAGAGCCAGCGCATTCGCCTGGCGTCGCAAATCGGTTCCGGCCTCACCGGCGTTCTGTACGTCCTCGACGAGCCCTCGATTGGCCTGCATCAACGCGACAACGCGCGCCTGCTCGAAACCCTGAAGCGCCTGCGTGACCTCGGCAACACCGTGATCGTGGTCGAGCACGACGAGGACGCCATAAGAACCGCCGACTACGTGCTCGACATCGGCCCGGGCGCCGGCATCCATGGCGGCCACATCGTCGCCGAAGGCAGCGTTGACGACATCATGGTCACGCCGCGCTCATGGACCGGCAAATATCTGTCCGGCGAATTGTCCGTGCCGGTACCCGAGCGCAAGCCACGTTCGCGCCGCGCGCTGAAGATCGTCAACGCCCGCGGCAACAATCTCAAAGGCATTGACGCCGAGATCCCGCTCGGCCTGTTCACCTGCGTCACCGGCGTCTCGGGCGGCGGCAAATCGACGCTGCTGATCGACACACTGTACAACGCCGTGGCGCGCAAGTTGAACGGCGCATCGCTCGCGCCCGCCCCGCACGACCGCATCGAAGGCCTCGAGCACATCGACAAGATCATCGACATCGACCAGTCGCCGATCGGCCGCACGCCGCGCTCCAATCCGGCGACCTACACGGGGGCTTTCACGCCAATAAGAGAATGGTTCGCCGCGCTGCCCGAGTCGAAAACGCGCGGCTACGAGCCCGGCCGCTTCTCGTTCAACGTCAAGGGCGGGCGCTGCGAGGCCTGCCAGGGCGACGGCGTGATCAAGATCGAGATGCACTTTTTGCCCGATGTCTACGTCACCTGCGACGTCTGCAAAGGTAAGAGGTACAATCGAGAAACTCTCGAGGTGCTGTTCAAGGGCAAATCGATTGCCGACGTGCTCGACATGACGGTCGAAGAAGCGCTGGAATTCTTCAAGGCGGTGCCGCGCGTGCGCGACGTGCTGGCGCTCCTGCACCGCGTCGGCCTCGACTACATCCATGTCGGCCAGCAGGCCACGACCCTCTCGGGCGGCGAGGCGCAGCGCGTCAAGCTCGCCAAGGAGCTGAGTAAGCGCGCCACCGGCCGCACGCTGTATATCCTCGACGAGCCGACCACCGGGCTACATTTCCACGATGTCGCCAAGCTGCTCGACGTGCTGCACGAGCTGGTCGAGACCGGCAATTCGGTGGTGGTGATCGAGCACAATCTCGAAGTGATCAAGACCGCCGACTGGATCATAGACCTCGGCCCCGAAGGCGGCGACGGCGGCGGGGAGATCGTCGCCCAGGGCACGCCGGAAGATATCGTGCGGGTCGCGCGCTCCTACACCGGGCAGTTTCTAAAACCGGTGCTGGGGCGAAGAGAGAATAAGCGAAGGAAGGGTCCGCAGGCGGCGGAGTAGTTTTTCCTTCTCCTCGCGCGCGGGCAGAAATGATACAGGCGCCGCATGACCAACATGCTCACTTATTGTGACGACGCCACCATGCTCGAGGCCATCGCCGCCGAAGCCCATCGCGCGCTGGTCAACACGCGCCAGATTGCGCCATTCACGACGCGCCCCGGCGGCCTGTCGGTCGACGACGCCTATCGCGTGACGGCGCTGGTGCGCGGGCTTTACGAGGCGAACGGCGCAAAAGTCGCCGGCCGCAAGATCGGTTTCACCAACCGCACCATCTGGGCGCAATACAATGTTTACGCGCCGGCCTGGGGCTATGTGTTCGACCGCACAGTGCGCGATCTTAACCTCTCCCCGCTGCCGCTCGCGGCTTTTTCCGAGCCGCGCATCGAGCCGGAAATTGTATTCGGCCTGGCGTCTGCGCCCACCTCTCGAATGGACGACGGCGCGCTGCTGGCCTGCGTCGAATGGCTCGCGCTCGGCTACGAGATCGTACAGTCCATTTTTCCGGGCTGGAAATTTTCCGCCGCCGACACCATCGCGGCGAACGGCGTGCACGGCGCGCTGCTAATCGGACCGCGCCACAAGGTCGCGGCCCGCGCGGCGGAATGGAAGCGCACGCTCGCGGCTTTCGAGATCGATCTCTTGTGCGACGGCGAACTCATCGACTGCGGCAGCGCCGCCAATGTGATGGACGGTCCGCTCTCGGCGCTGCGCCATCTTGCCGAACTCCTGGAAGCCGATCCCTCAAACCCGCCGCTGGCCGCAGGCGAAATCATCACCACCGGCACGCTGACCAAAGCGATGCCGGTGAAGCCTGGCGAGACGTGGACGGCGGTGGCGAAGGGGATTGGGTTGGACGGGATAGCGCTGCGTTTTGCGTGATCCACGCCGGAGAATATCGCGCCGGTCGCGCGCGCCGTCGAAGATCACCTCGCTCAACCAGGCGGTCAAAGGTTTCGCGATCATCAACAAGTAACACTGCTCGAGGGATCAACAATGCCGGCGACCACCGTCAAAATAGCCGCCAGTGCTGGCGGCGAATTCGATTGCTATTTGGCAACGCCCGCGGCCGACGCTCCATCGCCCGCCGTGGTTCTGGCTTCCGCGGTGCACGGCGTCGACAATGACATCCGCGACCTCGCCGACGCTTTCGCCGCAGCGGGCTTCATCGCGGCGGCGCCCGATCTGTTCTGGCGCACGATGCCGGGCCCCCTCAATCGCGCCGACGGCGATCTGCCGGCCAAGCGCTCGCAGCCGCGGCTCGAAAAGATCAAGACCGGCGAAGTCGACATGGCCGACACGCTCGCCGCCTTGCGCAAACTCAAGACCTTCAACGGCCGCGCGGCGGCGATGGGTTTTTGCTACGGTGGTCCCTATGCGATCCTCGGGCCGAAGCGGCTCGGCTACGCCGCCGGCATTTCCTGCCACGGCACCAACATGATCAGCTTCATCGGCGAGCTCGACGGCGCCACCGCCCCGGTCTGCATCATATGGGGCGATCAGGACCACGCCGCGCCGCAAGAGGTGCTCGATGCCTATCGCGCAGTGCCGGCGCGCCAGAAGAATGTCGAAGTGCACGTTTTTCCCGGCGTGAAGCACGGCTACATGATGCCCGACGCCGGCCCCGCCTATGACGCCAAGACGCGCGACTTTTCGTTCTCGCGTGCTTTGGCGATTCTCGGCGGTCTGCGCGGCGGCGGGGGAGTCCTGCACAAGACGTCGTGACGCTAGGCCGCCTTGGCCTGCATCTCCTTGTCCTTGGCTTGCGCTCGCTGCGCCGCCGGACGCGACGCGATGCGCGCCGCGTAATCGGTGAATTCCTTCCGCTCGGGCAGCATCTTGAATATCATGCCCCAGCGGATGTTCGAACCGACGATCACGTCGGCGGCGGTAAACTGCTCGCCCATGAGCCACGGCCCCTTCTCCACGGCCTTCGCCGTCACGTTCATCACCGTGTCGAAATCGCCGTAGCCGAGCATGCCGCGGCGTGCCTCTTCCTTGCGCGGCGCCGCGCGGTCGATCACCGCCGACTCGATGCAGCTCGGCCCGAAGAACAGCCATTTGAGATAAACGCCGCGGCCCGGCGCGCCGACCGGCACGTTGAGCTTGGCCTGCGGAAATTCGTCGGCGAGATAGGTGCAGATCGCGGCCGCCTCGGTGATCACGGCGTCGCCGTGCTTGATTGCCGGCACCTTGCCCATCGGATTGATGGCAAGATAATCGGGTTTTAGATTGTCGCCGTTGCTGAGGCTTAAAAGCTTGATGTCGTAGGGCTGGCCGAGCTCTTCCAGCATCCACAACACGATGGACGAGCGCGACGGCGAAGCATGATAAAGCGTGAGATTGAGCATGAGGCACCTTGCAAAGTTTGCGGTTCCAAACGAACTTAACTGCTAGGCTGGAAATGTGCAGGGATCATGACCATGGCTGACGTTCGCGACAATGCCGAGCGCCATCGCTTCGAGCTCGACGCCGACGGCCACGTCGCGTTCTCGAATTACAAACGCGACGGCGGCACCATCACCATCATGCACACCGAAGTTCCTAAGGAACTCAACGGCAAAGGCATCGGTTCAACGCTGGTTCGCGGCCTACTCGACATGGTGCGCGCGCAGGGGCTCAAGGTGGTGGCGCTCTGCCCGTTCGTCGCCGGCTACATCGCCAAGCATCCGGAATACGCCGATTTGCTGCGCTAGATGCGCGCCGTTCGCCGGTTTTGCCTAACGCAAAATTTACCCATCGGTAAGACATTGGGCCCCTCGCCCGATGTCAGGAGCCTGCGTTGGATTTTTCGGCCGGCATTGCATTTTTCTTCGGCCAGCTCGGCAGGCTGTTCTTCTCGCTCGGCTCGCATTTCTCGCTGACGTCGCTCGCCGCGGCGCTGGTCATCTCGGCGCTTTATTTCGCCTGGCAGCGGCACCGGCGCGGCCGCCGTATCCGCCTGAAGACCATCGTGCGCGCACTGTTCCCGCGCCGCATCATGCGCCACGCCTCCAACCAGGCCGACATCTTCTATCTTTTCTTCAATGTGTTCATGTTCAGCGTGCTGTTCGGCTGGGCGGTCCTCTCGTATCAATTCATCTCCAACGGAATTATCGTCGGACTTGTCGCGGTCGCGGGCCCCGTCGCGCCCTCGACCTGGTCGCCTTACGTCACACGCTCGATCATCACCGCGATGTTGTTTCTGGCCTATGAACTCGGCTACTGGTTCAACCACTGGCTCAGCCACAAGGTGCCCGTGCTGTGGGAATTCCACAAAGTGCACCACACCGCCGAAGTGCTCACGCCGCTGACCAATTTCCGCGTCCATCCGATCTACGGCTGGATCTTTGCCAACATCCTCGCGTTCTCGGCCGCGGTCGCCAACGGCATCGGCAATTACATGTTCGGCGAGACCGCCTATCAATACGCCATCAACGATACCAATATCATTCTGGTGCTGTTCATCCATGCATACGTCCACCTGCAGCATTCACATATGTGGATTTCGTTTCGCGGCGTGCTGGGGCGCATCTTCGTTTCGCCGGCGCACCATCAGGTCCACCACTCCGGGAATCCCAAGCACTTCGACAAGAATTTCGGCAGCTGCCTGGCGCTATGGGATTGGATGTTCGGCACGCTCTATGTGCCGGCGAAGGAACGCGAGCCGTTGGTGTTCGGTTTCCCCGGCAACGCCAATGCCCACACCGTCAAGGGCGAATTGGTGGAGCCGTTCGTCAACGCCGCCGGCCGTCTCAAGCCGGCGCTGACGAAACACGCCGCCCCGGTTGCGCAACGCAAGCAGGCCTAGTTAATGGTGGCCATGCGCCACCGTACCGTCACCGTTCGCGATAAGATGCAAACAGGTTATCGCTGCGCGCTTATGGCGCCGTCGGGCCTTAATTTCGATGCCCAATTCAAGCCGCAACTGACGCCGGCGCAGATGCTGCGGCTCGGCGTGTTCGCCGGCAAATACATGACCGATTGTCGGCGCAAATTTCCCAAAAGTTGGTTCGCCAAGGCCAAGCTCTCGCCTACCAAGCGCGACATGTCACTCAATTTTTTCGTCGTCGATGCCAGCCAGCCGCTGTCGGAATGGCGGCGCAAGGGCTGGCTTCATCCGGAAGATCCGCGCGGCTGGTTCCAGTGGTATTGCCGCTGTTACATGGGCCGCTGGCTAGCAGAAGAGGACAAACGCCAGATCGGCCGCTGGAAGGCGGGACACCGCCGCGTCCGGCAAATCCAGAAACATTGCGCGCCCGGCGATGTGTTCTGCCGTCCGCGCCAGCGTCAGCTCTTGCTGCACTGGGCTTACGACAGCCGAAAAATCTAAACCGCTGGCCCCGATTTACTCACGTTCGCGCCGGGTCTACGATTCCTGCCAATCCACAAAACAACGACGTGGTTGGGAGGCAACATGAACCGGCATCTTCGCAACCTTGCAGGACTTTCACTCGGCGCGGCGCTCTGTGCCACCAGTCTGGTGCATGCGCAAAACATGGACGCGCTATACGAAAGCGCGAAACTCGAAAAGGAGCTCGTCATATACGGGGGCGGCCCGGCCACGCTCTATGAAGTGCCGGCGAAGGCGTTCGAAGCGAAATATCCCGCCATCAAGGTCATCATTCACGCCGGCTTTAGCAACGAGCACGACGAGAAGATCAACCAGCAACTCAAAACCAAGACGCTGGATGCCGATCTCGCCATTCTGCAAACGGTGGGCGATTACATCCGCTGGAAGAAAGAAGGTGTGCTGGCGCAATTCAAGCCCGCCACCTGGAACGCGATCGACAAGTCGTTCAAGGACAAAGACGGCTATTACGTCGGCGTCTTTGTCACCTCGGTGTCCTACGCGTACAATAAGGATAAGGTCACCGCCGAGGCTGCGCTGAAGTCCGCCCGCGATTATCTAAAGCCCGAATTCAAGGGCAAAATGATCGCTTGCTATCCGCATGATGACGACATCACGCTTTATCTGTTCTACACGACCGTGAAGCGCTACGGCTGGGACTGGATGACCAAATACATGGCCAATGGCGCGCAATTCATCCAGGGCCATCTCGGCGTGTCGCGTGCGCTGTCATCCGGCGAAGCCGTTGTGTCGATCGACTCCAACCCGAATTTTTCACTGCGCGAGCAGCGCGCCGGCAAACCGGTCGAGATTTCCTTCTCCAAGATCGACCCGACGCCGGTCTGGGCGCAGACCGCCGCCACTTTCAAGGATTCGCCGCACCCGAACGCGGCCCGGCTGTTCTTGAGCTGGTTTTTGGAAAAGGAGCAGCAGGCCAAGCTCGACACCTGGTCGCCGCGCCGGGATGTGCCTCCACCGGCCGGATTGCCGCAGCTATTCTCGCTCAAACTCGCCAATAATTATCCGGCGTTCATCAGCAATACTGAGCTCGTCACCGATCTGCGCAAGCGCTTCGAAGCCATCACCGGACCGGTGCAAAAGAAGGGCGGCGTGAAATAGCCGCGCGTCTCAGGCGCCGGCGATGCGCGTCAGCAAATCCGCCAGCACCTCCGAAGAGGTGATATGCGGATTGTGGCTGGAATCGATTTCATAAGCGCCCCAGTTCTCGCGCTTGGCGCGTTCGTAGAAACGCCGGAAGCGATCGTCGGGTGCGTTGCGTGTGCAGTAGATGTAATGGCGCGGCAACGTCAGTGCGCCGTTTCGCAATTTCAGTTTCTGCTCGAACGTCTTGGCCGGCTGCGGTCGACGTAGCGGATCGGCCCAGGCGCGATCTTGTGGATCGGTGTCGGGCGGCATCGGCACCGGCGGAATGAAACCGTCGGGCGAAGGCTTGCGTTGCGCCCGCGCCGCTTCCGGCAGCAAGCCGATCACACTGTCGCCGTCATCGGGCGCGAAGGCATCGATATAGATCAGTTTGGCGACACGCGTCCGCGCGTGGTCGGCGGCGCCGGTCGCGACCATGCCGCCGTAGGAGTGGCCGATCAGGTTGACGTTCGTCAGGTCCTCGAATTCCAGCACGCCGAGAATATCGGCGATATGCGTATCGAGACCGATCTCAGGTGATGCCAGATGAACACGCTCTCCGAGCCCGGTCAGCGTCGGCGTGATCAGCCGGTGCCCGCGCTTGCCCAATAGCGGATGCATCTTCTTCCAGCCCCAGCCGGCGCTCCAGGCACCATGCGCGACAACGAATGTGGCCATATTTCCCCCCTATTCGGCGGCAACCGGCCGCGCGGTCCGGCTATTCCATCGCCCGCGCACGACATCGGTCGTCACCACCACGAGGCCCGCGCCCAGCACCTGCCAGCCCGGCCTGATGCCGGCATCAAAATCGAACACCGTATCCAGCACGCGCAGTGGCGAAACATGAAACGCGAACCCGATGCCGACCGCCTCGCCGATAAATGTCAGCACCGACACCGCCAAGCTGAGCGCGAGCAGCGTTAACGTCGACAGCTCTTGGCTCGCCTGCCGCCAGACGACCAGCCGGTAGCCGATCAGCCACAAAAACAAACCGGCGGCGAATGTCGGCACCGTGGCATCGGCCTTGGTCTGCTGGAAATAATGGATGAGCGCCAGCAGCGCGATGGCATAAATCAGTTGGTGGAGCCGCCGCCAGCGCTGGCCGCCGAGCCGCTTCACCATGCCATCGGTCGAGGTCGCGGCCAGCGTCGCCAGCCCCAGCCAGGCGATGCCGCCGATGATCAGATAAACGCGATGGCTGATCTCGTGCGCCACTTTGGCA
>Ga0209483_1000072_pt1 | contig 100434 bp, 108 predicted proteins | sample NGEPerA_FD_184508 | JGI IMG/M metagenome (GOLD analysis project Ga0209483, IMG submission 184508) | Arctic peat soil microbial communities from the Barrow Environmental Observatory site, Barrow, Alaska, USA - NGEE PermafrostL2-A... | ecosystem: Environmental > Terrestrial > Soil > Wetlands >... | reverse complement strand
GGCGGCGACGTCTCGCCCTTCGTGCCCGCCGCGGTCGCCAAACGCCTGATCGGCAAGTTTCCAGGAGGTGGGCAATGACGTCCTTTGACGGATACGACGACCCCGAAGAGTTTCAGGAGCCGTCCGGTCGCCACGTGCGCCGCGACATCGAATCGGACCTGCGCGACCTCATTGAGCTCGTCGCCAACGCCAAGCAGATGCCGCTGTCGAATTCGGCGCTGATACCGCGTGATGACGTGTTGGGACTCCTCGAGCAGGCCCTTCGCGCCCTGCCCGACGAGATCCGTGAGGCGCGTTGGGCGCTGCGCGACCGCGAGGAACTGATGGCGGGCGAACTGCAAAAGGCGCAGCAACTGATGGATCAGGTCCGTGCCGAAGCGGCCCGGATGGTCGACAAGACCGAGATCGCGCGCCAGAGCCGCTTGATGGCCCAACAGATCATCGCCGAGGCCCACGCCCAGTCGCGCCAGATGATCAACCAGTCCGAGGACTTCATCGACGGCAAGCTCGGCAGCTTCGAAATAGTCCTCGAGCGACTACTGAAGACCACGCACTCGGGCCGCGAACGCCTGAGCGCTCAAGGACTGCCGACGTCGCTCATCGAAGAGGCACCGATCGACGAGCGGGCCCTCAGTGCGGCGCCGGAATTCAAGGAGCCCACCGGCCACGACGACACGACGTCGTTCTTCGATCAGGACGCGTTTTAGTCGTCGTGGCCTCGCCGTACCTCGTTCCGGTCGCCCAACTGTTGCGCGACGTGCCCTCGCGCGCCGAGGTCGCCTTCGAAGCCTTGTTCGATGAGCCGCACGAGTTCCCGTCGCGCGGGCCGGCCGAGACCGACGTCTTCCCCGAAGCGAACGTCCGCCTGCAGCTGCGTCTCGAGAGCTTCAACGGGGGACTGCGCGTGCGCGGTCAGGTCGAAGCGCCGTGGCACGGGGTCTGTCGTCGCTGCTCGACGCCGGTGCTGGGCGTCAGCAGTGTCAGCGTGGACGAACGATTCGTCGACGAACGCCAAATCGGCGACGAAGAGGTCTACCTGATCGAGGACGACTTCATCGACCTGGCGCCCTTGGCGCACGACGCCATCTTTCTGGACCTGCCGCTCGCGCCGCTCTGTCGCGAGGACTGCAAGGGACTCTGCCCCTTTTGCGGGATCGACCGCAACGAGGAGACCTGTGAGTGCCAGGCGCCCATTGATTCGCGCTGGGCTACACTGGACGGACTCCGATTCACGGACCTAGAGACCGGCGAATCCAAAGAAGTGTGACGGGCGAGCCCGTTCGACTGAAAGAGAAGATCGATGGCCGTCCCGAAGCGCAAGACCAGCAAAGCGAAGACCCGCAGCCGCCGTGCCGCGAACTGGACCCTGGAGCGCCCGGCGCGCAGCGTCTGTCCCCAGTGCGCGACGTCGAAATTGCCCCACGTCGTGTGCCCGAACTGCGGTTGGTACAAGGGTCGCGTCGCCGTAGAGGTCAACTAAGTTGAGCCTGCCCATCGCCCTGGACGCGATGGGTGGCGACTTCGCTCCCAAGGAGATCATCGCCGGGGCCCGCGCGGCCGTCGACGAACTCGGACTCTCGGTCATCTTGGTCGGTGTTCCCGAACTGCTCGGTGACCCCCTCGGACTCGAGGTCTTTGCCTGCAGTGAGGTCATCGCGATGGACGACGATCCCGCCGCCAGCGTTCGCAAGAAGAAGGACTCCTCACTCGTGCGCGCGGCCGAACTGGTGCGCGACGGCAAGGCCTGCGCGATGGTGTCGGCCGGCAACACCGGTGCGACCATGGCGTCGGCGCTGCTGCGGATGGGTCGATTGCCGGGCGTCGTTCGTCCCTGCATCGCGACCCCGATCCCGAATCCCGGTCACACGCCAATGGTCCTGGTCGACGCCGGCGCGAATTCCGAATGCACGGCCGAGATGCTCGTCCAGTTCGCCCTGATGGCGAGTACGTTCGTCAAGGCCCGCTACAACGTCGAGCGCCCGCGCGTCGGTCTGCTTTCGATCGGTGAGGAGTCGACCAAGGGCACGCCGCTGGTGAAAGAGACCCATCAACTCCTCCTTGCTCTCGAAGGACTCAACTTCGTCGGCAACGTCGAGGGTCGCGACCTCGTGCCCGCGCCTGTTGACGTCGTGGTCACCGATGGTTTCACCGGCAACGTCGCCTTGAAGACGCTCGAAGGAGCGCTGAAGTTCATCTTCGCGACGGTCCTCTCGGCGCTCGACACCAACGACGAGACCAGGGCCGCCGGTGACGTGTTGTTCGAGTACCTCTTGCCCCTGGCGGCCGAGCTGACCCCGGAAAACCAAGGCGGGGCGATGCTGCTCGGTCTCGAGGGGATTTGTGTGATCTCGCATGGTTCCTCGAACGCCACGGCGATTAAAAACGCACTGCGCGTGGCCTCTGAGATGGACACCGCGAACGTGGTGGCGAAACTTCGCCTCGCCATTCGACCTGATCAGCCCTAATTTTCGGGACCGCATCCTCGTTAGTTCGGTAAACTCGAACAGCAACAACAAGGGAGTGGTCAATGGCAGACGCTGTACATCCATCATCGCTGGATAGGGCCGCCATCTTGGGCATCGTGCGTGATCAACTCGCAGAAATTCTCGAGAAGAGCCCCGACGAGATCAAAGAGGACGTCTCGTTCACCGACCTCGGCGCCGACTCCCTCGCCCTGATCGAACTCGTCGAGGCGCTCGAAGAGGCGCTGGGCAAATATTCCGCCGGATTTCACATCGACGACGAGGACCTCGAAGGTCTCCTGAGCGTCCGCGACGCGGTCAATTACGTCGCCGACAAGCTGCAGGTGACCTAACGAGGCACGTGAGCCTGTTGCTGTCGCCACTTGATGCGTTAGCCGAGCGAGTGGGACTTGCGCGCGCGAGCGAGCTCTTGGCCGTGGCACTGACCCATTCGAGTTACGCCGCCGAGCACGAGTGCGAGTCCAACGAACGACTGGAATTCCTCGGCGACGCCGTCGTGGACTTGGCGGTCGCCGACCTCATCGTCACCCGCTATCCGCACCTCAACGAGGGCAGCGGTTCGTCGGTGCGTTCGCGCGTCGTCAATGAGTCATCATTGGCCGACGCCGCGACGCGACTGGATCTCGCGAGCGCGATGCGAATCGGACGCGGCGTGAAGAAGGAACACGGATTGGAGCGTCCGTCACTGCTCGCCGACGCCTTCGAGGCGGTGGTCGCCGCGATCTATTTGGAGAATGGTTACGACGCGGCCAAGTCCTTCATCCACGAAACGTTGGGCGAGGCGGTCGCCGACGCCGCGTCGCGCCCCGGCGACGGCGATCCTAAGACCCGTCTTCGTCAGTGGTCCGAGGCGAACGGCCTCGGCGCGCCGGACTACGAGGTCACGTCGTCGGGCCCGAGCCACGACGCGACCTACACGGCGCTCGTGCGAATCGCGCGCCGGCCGGTGGGAACCGGCGAGGGCCGGTCCAAGAAGAGCGCCGAAGCACGCGCCGCCGACGACGCTTGGGGGAGACGCGATGCCTGAGCTTCCCGAAGTCGAAACGGTGCGCGCGGCACTGGCCCGCGACCTGATCGGCAAGAAGGTCAAATCGGTTTCGGTGACCAACGGACGGATCGTGCGCCGTCACAAGACGGCGAAGGACTTTCGCGCGATGATCGAGGGCCATACGATCCGCAGCGCGCAACGCCTCGGCAAGAATCTCGTCTTCGGGTTGGAAAACGGCACGCACCTGGTCATCCACCTCGGCATGAGCGGACAGCTCCTTCGCGCGAAGGGTCCGAAGGACCCGAAACCCAAGCACACCCACGTCGTATTCACCTTCGTCCAGGGCGGGGAACTGCGCTACGTCGATCCGCGGACCTTCGGCGAACTCTACGTTTCCACGCCCCCGGCCGAGGGCGAGACGGTGGAGATCTCGAAGTTCGCGCGCCTCTCGATCGGCGGCGACGGGCTGGCGCTGCGAAAGGTCGTACCGGAGCTGGCCCACCTCGGTATCGACCCCTTCGAAGACCAGATCGGCTGGGACCGGTTCGCGGCGATTCTGCGCAGCCGCTCGACGCCCTTGAAGGTCGTCCTCACCGACCAGGACATCATCGCCGGCATCGGCAACATCTACGCCGACGAGATCCTGTTCGCCGCCGGACTTCGTTTTGATCGCGAGTCGGAATCGCTCTCGACGATCGAGATCCGACGACTGCACCGAGCGATCGCCGAGACGTTGACCGAGGCGATCAAACACGGCGGCTCCACGCTTGACGACGAGCAGTTCGTCGACCCCGACGGCGTGCCCGGCAACTACCAACAGTTCCATCAGGTCTATAACCGAGAGGGTCTGGCGTGCTTCCGGTGCCGTCAGCCCATCGAGCGAGAAACGGTTCGCGGTCGCTCGACGTTTTACTGCTCGAAGTGCCAGTCTTGACAACCAGAGTCCTACTAGAACATTGCTAGCGTCGTGCCGTGTTTCTTAAGCGATTGACGATGAAGGGCTTCAAGTCCTTCGCTGACAACACCGTGCTCGAATTCGAGACTGGGGTGACGGCGGTCGTTGGTCCGAACGGTTCGGGCAAGTCCAACGTCGTCGACGCCGTGACCTGGGTATTAGGTGCCCAGAGCACGAGGGCGCTACGTAGCGCGAAGATGGACGACGTCATCTTCATGGGTACGGCGAATCGCCCCGCTCTCGGTCGCGCCGAAGTGGCGCTCACCCTCGACAACTCCTCGGGCAAACTACCGATCGACGGCGCCGAAGTCACTATTTCGCGCACGCTGTTTCGCTCCGGGGACTCTGAGTACGCCATCAACGGGACGACCTGTCGACTCCTCGACGTCCAAGAACTGCTGAGCGACTCCGGCGTCGGGCGCCAACAGCACATGATCATCGGTCAGGGCCAGCTCGATTCGATCCTCAACTCATCATCGGACAATCGTCGCGCCGTCATCGAAGAGGCCGCCGGCGTCTTGAAGCATCGTCGCCGCAAGGAACGCGCCGAACGGCGCCTCGCGGCCACGCAGGAGAACATCGAGCGCCTCGGCGACCTCGTGCGCGAGGTTCGGCGTCAGATGCGTCCGCTCGAACGTCAAGCGGTCTCGGCCCGCAGTTACTCCGACGTCGAGGCCGATCTGCGCGCCGCTCGACGCGCGCTGTTTTCCACGCGACTGCACGCCTTCGAGCGTCGACGCGCCACGCTCGAAAGTGAGTTGGTCGGTTCGACCTCACGAGAGCGCGACCTGCGCCTCGAACTCGTGACCCTGGACGCGCAGGCTTCGAGCGCGGCCGCCGAGATGGCGAGTCGTCGCGAGGAGATGCTCGCCTCCACGCTCGGCACACTGCAGGGACTCGCCGAACGGGCCCGAGGCACCGCCTCGATCATCCAGGAGCGCGAACGATCGCTGCGTCAGGCGCTCATCGCCTCGGCTGACGAGAACGTGATCGCCACCCTCGAGGCCGACGCCGCGAAACTCACGTCCGACCTCCAGAGCGTCGATGATGAGGACCTCGCGCTTAGTGCCCTTCGCGAGGCCGTGGCTCTCGCCCAAGACGAACTGGATGCGGCCCAGCACACCTTCGACGAGACGTGGGGAACGGGTTCGAGCGAGATCGATGAAGCGGCGCTGGTCGCCGCGCGCCAGCGAATCGCGCTCTTGGAACGATCACTCAATTCACTGCGCGAGAGCGAGCGTCGGGCTACCACTCGACTCGGCGATTCGCGCGCTCGCGTTGCGCAGAGCACGTCAGAACACGAGATGGTTCGACACGCGCTCGAGGAGGCACGACTCGCGCTGGAGAGTGCTCGTCAGGAGCGACAAGACGCGCAGCACGCGGCCGACGAAGCCGAGGTCGAACGTTCGTCGTGCGACGAAGAACTTCGCGAGGCGACTGACTGGGCCGCCCGGACCGAAGCCCACGCCGAGGCGTTGGCGCGAGCTCTGGACGAACTTTCCGGGGCCGGTGGTCGCGCGATCATCGGCGACCTGGAGGGTGTCCTCGGTGCGTTCCTCGATCTCATCGAGATCGAGGGCGGTTGGGAGCGGGCCGTTGAATCGGCCGCGGGCGCTTCGGTGGGCGCGATGGTCGTCGACGGACGTCGATCGGCGCGCGCGTCGCTCGAAGCGCTCCGACGCGAAAATGGTGCCGGGCTGATCTTGCCCGTCGCGGAGAGCGACATCACGGCGCCCGCGACGCCAGCGGGCTGTGAGCCACTGCGCCCGCTCGTTCGCGCTCGTCGAAAGGCCCCGGCGCACGTAACCCGGGTGCTGGACGCGCTGTTCTCTCGCGCGTTCATCGCCAGCGACTGGGAGACGGGAATGGACGTCGCGCTCGCGAACCCGGAACTGATCATCGTGACGCGTGACGGGGATCGCTTCGCGTCCTCTGGTTGGCGCATCGCCTCCGGCCGCGCGGTCGTCACTCGCTCGGCCGTTGAAGAGTCGCAGGCGGCCGCTCGAGAGGCGACGAATGCCGTCGCGCCAGTGCGCGAACGCCGCAAGAGCGCCGACGCCACCGCAATCGACGCGCGCCAATTATTGAACCGCGCGACGTCGCGCGAAGCACAAACGTTGGCCGAGTCCGAGCGTCTCGAGGGCGAGGAACGCCGACTCGGTGCATTGATCGATCAACTCAACCACGCCGAGGAGACGTTGAGTGACGACCTCGCCGAATTAACCGAGCAGATCGTCACGAATGACGGCGAGCTGTTCAATCTGCGCGAGCAGTTGCCGAACCTCGAAGAGGCTGTCGCACTCGCCGGGGAACGTTCCGCGCGCGTCGCCGAAGCGCGTCAGGGACTTGAGGCGCTGCGAACACGCGCGAACGACGAGGCGACCGCGCTCTCGCGCCGCGAGGCCGAGTTCTCGGAGCGGCGTCGACTCTTCGAGCAACGTCGCGAAGAGATTGAGCAACGCCTGGAGGGCCGTTCCAGTGAACGCGCCGAAGCGGCCGGTCGGCGCGAATCCTTGGAGTTCGATCTCCAGGTCCTCGATCGGTTGTCGCGACTCGTCGAACGCAGCGGCGACGAGATTCGAGTGGCCCAAGAGGCGTTGGATTCGACCTACCGCGAACAGCTGGAGGCGACGCGCGCGGGGGCCGAGCGTCTCGAAGAGGTTCGACGGAAGCGAAAAGACGCCGAAGCGAAGCTCGCGGAGTTGAGCGACGCCGTTCGTCGCAGCGAGATCGAGCAGGCCGAGCTGGTCGTGAAGATCGCCAACCTCAATGAACTGATCCGCCACGACCTCGGCATCGAACCGGGAGAACTCGGTGAGGTGGTCCCGCCCGAACTGCCCGAGGGTGTCACGCTCGAAGGACGCGTCGCCGAACTCGAGGCTCGCATCACGTCGCTCGGACCGATCAATCCTCTCGCGCTGGACGAACTGTCGTCGCTCGAGGAGCGCTACAAGGATCTGGACGCTCAGGTGAGCGACGTGCGCCACGCGCGCCGCGAGATCCAAGAGGTGATCCGCGCTCTCGACCAGGAGATCATGGAGACGTTCTCGAGTGCCGTTGCCGACGTCAACGAACACTTCTCGGCGCTGATCGCGATGCTGTTTCCCGGTGGCCAGGGCCGACTCATCTTGACCGAGCCCGACGACCCGCTCAATACCGGCGTCGAGATCGAAGTGCGGCCGTTGGGTCGCAACGTTCGTCGCCTCTCACTGCTGTCCGGTGGCGAACGGTCGATGGCGGCGCTGGCCTTCCTCTTCGCGGTGTTTCGTTCGCGACCGTCGCCGTTCTACATGATGGACGAAGTCGAGGCGGCTTTGGATGACGTGAACCTGCAACGGTTCCTCAGCCTGGTCGATGAATTCCGTGACGAGGCGCAACTGTTGATCGTCACCCACCAGAAGCGAACGATGGAAGCGGCCGACGCCCTCTACGGCGTGACGATGGGACCGGGTGCCTCCTCCAAAGTGATCAGTCAACGCGCACAACGCACGAGAGAAGTCGAATCGGCGTGATCATCGTCATCGTCGTCGTGGCGGCCGTCCTCGTCGTGGGACTCGGTGTCGTCGTGGCGCGTCGGCGTCGTCGCGGTCGCGTCGCGATTCCTGCCCCTCCGCGCGCGGCGATGCCGACGGTGCTGGTCACGGAGTTGGCCGAACGGCCGTCGTTGGAAGTCCCGTCGCTCGCGCAGCGTCTTGGATCCTCGCGCAGCGTCTTCGACCGGGTCCGTTCCCTCTCGAGCGTGGGGGCGCTCAGCACCGAACAGTTGGAAGTGGTCGAGGAGGTGTTGCTGCGAAGTGACGTCGGTGTCGCAACGACCGCCATGATTCTCGACAATCTGCGCGCGAACGGCGCTCCCGACGGCGTGGCCAGTGCCGTTCGTGCGTCGCTGCTCGATTCACTGACCGCGGAGCGAACGGTCACCACGACGGCGCAGAAGGGTCGCGTTGCGGTATGGCTCTTCGTCGGCGTGAACGGTGTTGGCAAGACGACCACGATCGGCAAACTGGCGAAGCGTCAGATCGACGAGGGGCGCAGTGTCGTCTTGGCCGCAGGCGACACGTTCCGAGCGGCCGCGGCCGACCAGCTCGAGCAGTGGGCCCTGAAGACCGGTGCCGACATCGTTCGATCGGCCGAAGGCGCGGACCCCGGCTCGGTCGTGCACGACGCGTTGGGGCGAGCCGCCGCGAGGGGATCGGACATGGTGCTCGCCGATACCGCCGGTCGACGCTCGAACAGTACGAACCTGTTAGACGAATTGAGCAAGGTCCGACGCGTCGCCGACCGCGAGCCCGGACAGGTCGTGGAGACCTTCATGGTGCTCGACGCGACGACGGGGCAGAACGCGTTGAGCCAGGCTCGAGAGTTCCTCGCCGCGGCCGACGTGACGGGCATCGTGCTCACCAAACTCGACGGGACGGCGCGCGGCGGCATCGTCGTCGCCATCGAACGTGATCTGGGAATACCGGTCAAGTTCGTCGGTATCGGAGAGGGCGTCGAAGACCTCATCGCCTTCGACCCCGAGGCCTTCGTCGATTCACTCCTCGATACCTAGCGATAGCGTTAAGCACATGTTTGATGCCCTGAGCGAACGATTTGAGCGACTCGGCACGTCGCTGCGCTCGCGCGGACGCCTCAGTGACGCCGACCTCGACGAGGCCCTGGGCGAAGTCCGCGCGGCGCTCTTAGAAGCCGACGTCGAACTCGGCGTCGTTCGCGCATTCCTCGACGCCGTACGCCAACGCTTGAGCGGCGAGTCACTGAGTCAGAGCCTCTCGCCGGGCCAACAGGTCATCAAGGCCGTCCACGAACAGCTGATCGAAGTACTCGGGGGATCGGCCCTCAAGGTCACGTACGCCTCGAAGCCACCGACGGTCATCTTGCTCGCCGGTCTCCAGGGCGCCGGAAAAACGACGACGGCGGCGAAGCTGGCCGCGTGGTTCAAGCAACAAGGCCGCCAGCCGTATCTGATCGCGGCCGACCTCCAGCGACCGGCGGCCGTCGAACAACTGCGTGTGCTCGGCGCGCAGGTCGGCGTCGACGTCTTCTCAGAATCGTCGAGTCCGATCGACGTCGCACGAAGCGGACTCAAAGAGGCGACGCGCCTCGGGCGTGACGTCGTCATCATCGACACCGCTGGTCGACTCTCGATTGACGAAGCATTGATGGACGAAGTGCGTTCCATAAGTAAGGTCACGTCGCCGCACTACACCTTCCTCGTCATCGATGCGGTCACCGGCCAAGACGCCGTCGTCACGGCGCGCGCCTTCCACGAGACGTTGGAGCTTTCGGGCATCATCGTCACCAAGTTGGACTACGACGCGCGTGGTGGTGCCGTGCTTTCGGCGCGTGGCGTCGTCGGTCGACCAGTCGTGTTCGCCTCCACCGGCGAGAAGATGGACGACTTCGATCTCTTCCACCCGGACCGGATGGCCTCGCGGATCTTGGGCATGGGCGACATGCTCTCGTTGATCGAACAGGCCGAGCAACGAATGGACTCCGACGTCCTCGCCGAGGGCGCCGGGCGAATGATGAGCGGGACGTTCACGCTCGATGACTTCCTCGCCCAGATGAATCAGGTTCGAAAGATGGGTTCACTGGGCGGGATCATGAAGATGATGCCGGGGGTCACTAAGGAGATGCGATCGGCCGCCAACAACGTCGACGAGGGCGAGTTGAACAAGGTCGAGGCGATCATCCGCTCCATGACCAAGCGCGAAAGGCGCGAACCGGTCATCATCGACGGATCGCGGCGCACGCGCATCGCTCGCGGATCGGGAACGACCGTGAGCGCGGTGAATCAACTCTTGAAGCAGTTCAATGAGATGCGAAAGATGATGCGCCAGATGAGCGCAGGCTCGATGCCGGCAATGCCGGGCGGCATGGGACGAATGGCGAACATGGCGGCGAAGGCACAACGCGGTGACGCGCTGCCCCCCGGATTCGAGGCGCTGGGCGCGGGAATGAAGTCCGCGCAGCCGGTTCGAAGCGGTGGCGCCAAAAACAAGAAGAAGAAAGGCGGGAGGGTTACACCCCCCAAACAACGCTAAACTTTGACGCTCGGGTATCTCGCCCAGTTTCGGTGGACCGGGACAAAAGGTTTGAAGGGAATTTCGTCGTGGCTGTGAAACTTCGTTTGGTGCGCATGGGTAAGAAGAAGCAACCGACCTATCGCGTCGTCGCGGCCGAGAGCCGCCGGGCCCGCTCTGGGGCATTCCTCGAGATCGTTGGCACCTACCAGCCCCGTGGCCTGTCGGCCGCCGAGCCCGAGACCGTCACCAAAATCGACAACGACAAGGTCCTGCGCTGGCTTCAGCAGGGGGCCCAGCCGACCGAGCGGGTCGCCAAGTTGCTCAAGACCAGTGGCGCCCTCGACATGTTCGCCGCCGCCAAGGCCGAGAAGGCCGCCCAGTGAGCGACGTCAACGACTACGTCGTCGGCGACGTCAACACGATTGACGACGGCTACGAAGACGAGGACGTCAACGAGGACGTCAACGAGGACGTCAACGAGAGCAGTGACTTGGTCGAGAACGCCGCTACGGCGAGCGCCGTCTTGCACTTCATCGCCACCTCCCTCGCCGAGGACGCCAGTGCGGTATCGGTCGACGTCAGTGAGCGCCAGGGCAAAGTCGTCCTCTCGCTGAGTGTCGGGGCCAACGACATGGGACGAATCATCGGTCGTCGCGGCCGCACGGCCCAGGCAATTCGCGCCCTCGTCGGCGCCGCGGGCGCACGCGATGGCGTGACGACCTCCGTCGACATCGTCGACTAATCGTGAGCGCCGTCGAGCGCCCCACGCTCGAAGTCGGGCGCATCATCAAAGCACAGGGCCTCAAGGGCCAGGTCCTCGTCGACCTCTGGAGCGATCGCACTGAGCGACTCGCACCCGGGAGTGAACTCCTGACCGAGCGCGGACCGCTTCGCGTCACGGCGTCGATCGCGCACCAGCAACGCTTCATCGTCACCTTCGAAGGACTCGACACACGCGAGAAGGCCGAGCAGTGGCGCGGCGTCGTGCTCTCGGCCCCTCGCCTGGATGACGAGAGCGTGATCTGGATCGACCAGCTCTACGACGCCGAGGTCTATGACGCCGGCGGCGTTCGTCGCGGCGTCGTCGTGGGCGTTGAAGCCAATCCGGCGAGTGACCTGCTGGTACTCGACAGCGGCGCGCTCGTGCCCCTGACGTTCGTCACGACGGTCGAGGCCAATATCCGCATTGACGTCGACGTCCCCGAAGGACTCTTCGAATGACGCTGCGCGTCGACGTGCTGACCCTCTTTCCGCAGGCCATCGCGAATTACGCGTCGACGTCGGTGCTCGGACGCGCAAGCGAACGCGGAGTGTGGGAGCTACATCTCTACGACCTGCGCAACGCGACCGACGACGTGCACCGCACCGTGGATGACACGCCCTTCGGCGGGGGAGCGGGCATGGTGTTGCGCGCCGAGCCGATTCTTCGCACGTTGGATGAACATCCCGAGATCTCGCGACCGCTGATCGCGCTGACGCCGTCCGGGAGGCCGTTTACGCACGCACTCGCAAAGGAGTTGGCTAACCTCGACGGCTTCTCGTTGCTGTGCGGGCGCTATGAAGGAATCGATCAACGCGCGCTCGATCTCGTGGTGGACGGTGAGATCTCCCTCGGGGACTTCGTGCTCGCCGGCGGTGAACTGGCGGCGCTGTGCGTCATCGAAGCGGTCGTGCGGTTGCGTCCGGGGGCCCTGGGCAATGACGCGAGCAGCCTCGATGAATCCTTCAGTGACGGACTGCTTGAATACCCGCACTACACCCAACCGGCGGAGGTGCGTGGGGTCGCGGTGCCCGAAATCTTGCGATCCGGCGATCACGCCCGGATCGCGCGCTGGCGTCGCGCCCAAGCGCTGCACCGCACGATTGCACGACGACCGGACCTCATCGCGGCGCGCGGCGGCCTGAGCGGTGAGGACGAAGCGATACTGGCCGAATTCCCAGTGTTGGAAGCGAACGGGCGAAACGGCTAAACTTCTAAAGCCTCAGTGATCCGAAAGGGACCGCTCCCATGAATCCGACCGACCTCATCGACCGCGACTCGCTTCGCGATGACATTCCCTCATTCCGTACCGGTGACACTGTGAAGGTCCACGTGCGCGTCGTCGAGGGCGTGCGCGAGCGCGTCCAGATCTTCCAGGGCGTCGTCATTCGCCGCCAGGGATCGGGCGTTCACGAGACGTTCACCGTGCGAAAGATCAGCTTCGGCGTCGGCGTCGAGCGCACCTTCCCGGTGCACGCGCCCACGATCGCCAAGATTGAGGTCGAATCCTACGGTGACGTTCGTCGCGCCAAGCTCTACTACCTCCGTGATCTGCGTGGAAAAGCCGCCAAGATCAAGGAGCTCCGCGTTACCGAGCGCACGAAGTAGCGCGTGGGCGAAGAGGAACTCGACGACTACGAGTCGACGCTGGAACTCGCACTCGTCCAGGAGTACAAGGCAGTTGTCGGCACGTTCAACTACGCGGTGGAAACCGATCGACGCTTTTATCTCGCCAATGACGTCGCGATTGAGGTTCGCTCCACGGGTAACCCGACGCTGCTCGAAGTGACGCTCAATGACGCCTGGGTCTGGGACATGTACCGCACGGCGCGATTTGTGCCTTCGGTGCGCGTGCTGACCTTCCGAGACGTGAACATCGAGAAGTTACCCAAAGAGGACCTGCAGCCCTAGGCCATGGCGCTGGTCCGACTCGACGTCCGCTTCGATACCCTCGACGCGCTCGCCCAGTACGCCAACGTCAATCAGGTCGTTGTTTCGATAATCGATGCTGACACCATCGTCGCGCTGGGATCGCTGCACGATCAGCTCACGAGCCCGATCGGGGCCTGGCTGGAACTCTCGGACAACTATTCCGCGCAAATGGCGGCGCGCGACGCGGCGACGCTGAGTTGGCTGATCCCACTCGACACCGTGGTCGTGAGTGGTCCCAGTGTCGAGGCGAGTGCGCAGGTGCTCGAGGCACTGCTGACGAACGACGAAGTCAACTTCACCAACGGTGTCGCGACGTTGGTTGCTGCCTACAACCGACCGGCACCGCCGAATCCGATTGCGGTGTGGAGTTGGGACGGCTCGGTGCTGCGTGGTGGTGACGAGGTACTTCGAGTGGCGTCGTCGGAGTCGAGTGATCTCGGCGACGCGACGACGTATCGCTAGCTATTCGGGTTGTCGCGTTATTCGATCGGGATGAATAGTCACCGTGACGCGTACTTCTCCCTCGCGACGGTTCGGATAGGTGTCGACGCCGAGATATTTTTGGGCCAGGCGATCTATGACCTCGTCGGCGCCGATGGTCGTGAAGCCCACGACCGATCCGTGAAGCGTAATCAGCGAGTGATCGTCGTCGGGGTCGACGATCGACACGGCGACGCGCGCATCCGACGCGAGGTTACGAGCCTTGGCGCGACCGAGTGCGGTATTGATCACAAGGTCGTCACCGTCCAACTCGACCCAGACCGGCGAAACGTTCGGTCCGCCGTCAGCATCGAGGCTCGCCACGTGCGCGAGGACCTTTTTCGAGATCAGTTCGCGAGCGGCGGGTGAGAATAATTCGGTCATCTGATTCCTGACGTTGTGGGGTGAAGAGAGCGGTAGTTTTACTGTAATGAACATTGGTGCACACGTACGCGGGGGTGGCAAGCTCATCCCTTCGCTGGAGGCCGGCGTCGACATTGGCGCGACGTCGATTCAGATATTTACGCAGAGTCCTCGAATGTGGAAGCCGTCGCAGTACGCCCCCGAGGTGCTCGAGGCGTACCGCGAAGCGCAGGCGAACCACCCGAGCGTGACCCACACCTTCTGTCACGCGACGTACTTGATCAATCTGGCCAGCCCCGACAAAGAACTGTACGAACGTTCGGTCGCCTGCTTGATCAGCAACCTCTCGACGGGTCGGGGCATGGCCTCGTCGGGCGTCGTACTCCACGTCGGCTCGCACAAGGGCTCCGGTTTCGAAGCCGCGCTGCCGCAGATGGCCGAGGCCTTCAAGCGCGCACTCGACACCGCGGACGCCGCGCCACCCGGGGTTGAAGACTGTCCGATCCTGATCGAGAATGCGGCCGGAACGGGCGGCACCGTGGGTCGCAGCCTCGACGAGATCCAGGCGTTGATCGACGCCACCGGTGGCGACGAACGCATTGGTTTGTGCATTGACACCCAACACCTGTGGGCGAGTGGCTATGACTATTCGAGTACCCATGGTACGAACAAACTCGTGCACGAAATTGATATGTGCATCGGCCTCGACCGTCTACGCTGCTTCCATTTGAACGACTCGAAGATCGAATTGGGCGGTAACCGAGACCGTCACGCCAACATTGACGAAGGGACGATTGGCATCATGGGTCTGGCTGCGCTCGTGGGCCATCCAGATTTTCGCGACTTGCCACTTCTGCTCGAGGTTCCCGGCACCGGTGATGGACCTCGCGCCGAAGATGTCATCGCGGCACGGAACGTAGTCGTTGAGGGCATCAAGCTCTTCGACGGTGAAGTGTCCCCTGAACTTGAAGCGATGGTCCTTGTGTTGCCACCGGCCATGACAAGGCCACCTGCGAAGAAGACCGCCGCCAAGAAGACCGCCGCCAAGAAGGCACCCGCTAAGAAGGCGCCCACCAAGAAGGCGCCCACCAAGAAGGCGCCCACCAAGAAGGCGCCCACCAAGAAGGCGCCCACCAAGAAGGCGCCCACCAAGAAGGCGCCCACCAAGAAACCTGCCAAGAAAAAGTAGAGGGTCTGCGATGAGTGAAGTGAGGATGGAGTCCGACTCCATGGGCATGATTGAGGTGCCATCGAATCATTACTGGGGCGCGCAAACCGAACGGAGTTTGCACCACTTCGCGATCGGACACGAAACGATGCCACCGGCACTGCTTCGCGCGTTCGGAATCTTGAAGTTCGCGTCGGCCCAGGTGAACCACGACCTTGGCAAACTTGATGCTGAGCGGGCATCGCTGATCGAACAGGCATCGCGCGAAGTAATTGATGGTGTCCTCGCTGATGAGTTCCCACTTCGTATTTGGCAGACCGGGTCTGGTACGCAAACCAACATGAACATCAACGAGGTCATTTCGAATCGCGCCATCGAGATATCCGGCGGCGTGATGGGTAGCAAGGATCCGATTCACCCGAATGACCACGTCAACATGTCGCAGTCCTCTAATGACACGTTCCCGACCGCCATGCACATCGCCGCGGTCCTCGAGATCACTGATCGTCTGGTGCCGTCGGTAAGTCGCTTGCGCGACGCCCTCAACGTGAAAGTGAAATCGTTCGCGGGCATCACGAAGATCGGAAGAACGCACTTGATGGACGCAGTGCCGCTTACTCTTAGTCAGGAATTTTCGGGCTACGTCGCCCAACTCGACGCCGACCTTGCGAGATTGGAACTCGTTCTGCCCGGACTATGTGAATTGGCGGCGGGCGGTACGGCCGTGGGAACTGGTCTCAATACGCATCCCGAATTTGGTGAGCGCGTGGCCGTCGCGATCACGGCACTTACCGGCAAGCCCTTCGTCACGGCGCCGAACTATTTCGCAGCATTGGCTGCACACGATGCACTCGTCTTTGCCCACGGCGCGATCAGAACGCTCGCGGCGAGCCTGACAAAAATCGCCGACGACATCCGCTGGCTTGGATCGGGTCCTCGTTCGGGACTCGGTGAATTGATTTTGCCCGAAAATGAGCCGGGCAGCTCCATCATGCCGGGGAAGGTCAATCCGACCCAGTGCGAAGCGATGATCATGGTCGCGGTCCAGGTGTTCGGCAATGACGTCGCCGTGACGACGGCTGGTGCACGGGGCAATCTCGAATTGAACGTGTGCAAGCCCGTTCTCATTCACAATTTCTGTAATTCGGTCGACCTCTTGACTGACGCGTGTGACCGGTTCCGCGAGTTCTGCATCGAGGGACTCGAGCCCGATGTCGAGCGCATCGCGCAGCACCTGCACAACTCGCTGATGCTCGTGACGGCGCTCGCCCCGAGCATTGGTTACGACAAGGCCGCGGAAGTCGCGAAGAAAGCTCATCACGAGGGCACCACGTTGCGCGAGGCCGTCCTCACCTTGGGACTACTCAGCGGCGAAGAGTACGACGCGGCCGTGGTGCCTGAGGACATGACGCACCCTTGACCAAACCGTCACGACTCGACGACCACGTCGTGCAGGACTGGACCGCGGCACATCCACATTGGCACGTCGAAGATTCACATTTGATTCGCTACGTCCGAACCACCGACTACCCGAGCGGCGCGCGGCTGATTCAGGCGCAAGTGGCACTCGCCGAGCGTCTCGACCACCACCCGGTCGTGACGTTCAGTTATCGTCGGCTGCGCTTTGAACTGTGGACCAACGACCGCGACGCTCTGACCCAGTTGGACCTCGACTACGCCGAAGCACTTGATTCAATAATCGACAACGACTTCGCCGAGTTCGTTCGCTAGGAGACGGGCAGGTTCCAAAGCGCCAGCCAGCGCGAGAGATCCTTTTCCATTGGAAGGTCGTCACCGACGAAGGAGCGCACTCGCAGTTCCAATTCGTTGTCGCGCTGGTTTGGCCCGGTCGGAGCGAAGGGGTAGAAGGTTCCTTGCTTGAGGAGATAGACCATTCGAACTGCGCCATCGCCCGGCGGCGTCTTAGGGACGAATCCGAAGACCGCGCACAACAGTCGCGGACCAAGTCCGTGTTCGACCATCGTGGTGTTGGCGCCGTGAATCCGTGTCACTAGGCCGTCGAGTTCGGGATCGGTGACGACCAACCACTTGAATCCCAAATCGTCAGTCGTGATCTTCACGGTGCCGGTCTTGTCGTCGAAGTTGAGCAACGCGATGATCTCGTCGTCAGTCGTGATCGTGGTCTCGCCACTGCCGGCCTTGAAGCAGAGTCCAGCGTTGCCCGACGGGACGAGGTCCAGTTCGCTCTGCAGCGTCAACGCCGCGGACGGCAACGCGAAGAGGCCGTCGAGTTTCGGCGCGACCTGTTTGGTGCGTCCGAAGAGAGCGTCGCGAAGACCCACTAGCCGTTGAGTTCGACTTCGAGCTTCTTCAGCGCGTCGAGTCGCCTCTCCAGCGACGGGTGCGTGGAGAAGAGCGACGCCGCCGTGTTGCCGGCCAGGGCCGGGGCGAAGAAGAAGGCGTTCATGCCCTCGGACTTGCGAAGGTCGGTGCGTGGGATCTTGCCCATGTCGCCCGTCACGTGGACGAGTGCACTGGCGAGCACGCTGGGCTTGCCGATGAGGATCGCGCCGGACCGGTCGGCCGCGAGTTCGCGGTAGCGCGACAGGGCCATCGTCAACAAGAAAGCGATGATGTAGATGACGATCGATATGACGAAGGTCAACATCTCGAGCAGGACGATTTGATTGCCGTTACGACTTCGCCCGCCGCCTGAGAGCAACGTGCTCCACAGCGCGATGCGACTGACCAGGCCAGCGAGCATGCCCACCCCTGACGCGATTGTCATTATCGCGACGTCGCGGTGCGCGACGTGACTCAGTTCGTGGGCGAGTACGGCCTCGAGCTCCTCGTCATTAAGACGGTTCATCAGTCCTCGCGTCGCGCAGATCACGGCGTGATTGGGACTTCGACCGGTCGCGAAGGCGTTGGGAATGTCCACCTCAGCGACACCGACTCGTGGTTTTTGCATGTTGGCGAGCAGGCAGAGCCGGTCCACGATCTCGTGGAGCTTCGGCTCTTGGGCTGGCGTCACCTCTTTGGCGTGCATCGAGAACATCGCAATCTTGTCCGAGAAGAAGTACTGGGAGAAGAGCAGTCCGCCACAGATGACGATGACGAATCCGAGTTGAACCCCGACGTTCAAGAGCACCGTGAAGATGATCACGTAGAGGATGACGAGCGCGAGGCCCGTCATGAACATTCGAACGTTCAGTCCGTGGTCGCTCTCGATCTTCGATGAGGCCATTACTTGGCCTCTTCGGTGCTCGCGGCGGCGTCAGTCGCGGGAGCGTCACCCGAGGGCAGTTCCGACGTGGCGCCGCTCGAGACCTGCGTCTTCAGCGCCGCGATCTGCGCGTCGATGTCCGAGGTGCCCTTGGCCTTGTCGAGCTGGGCCTGGATATCGTCGTTCGTGCTCGTGAGATCGGTGAGTGCGCCGGAGGCGAGTAGCTCGTCGAGTGCGCCACTGCGCGCCTGCATTTCAGCGACCTTATCCTGGGCGCGCTGCATCGCGGCACCGGCGTCGCCCATGGACGTCGAGATCCCACTGACGGCTTCGGAGATGTGCGCCGACGCTTCGGCGGCGGTGTACGTCGCCTTGATCGTCTCTTTCTTAGTGCGGAAGGCTTCGACCTCAGTCTGGAGCCGCTGGGCGGTGCCGGTCAACTTCTGTTCCTGGTCGACGATGGTGGCGTGTTGGGTTTCCAGGTCGGCCAATTGCACGGTGATCGCTTGGCGACGAGAGAGGGCTTCACGCGCGAGGGGCTCGTTGTTCTGGGCGAGGGCGGCCTTGGCCTGCTCGGCCAACTTGTCGCCCTGGGTTTTCAACTGCTCGGCCTGGATTTCGACGCGCTTGCGCGCGGTGGCGACGTCGGCGACGGCGCGCTTCACCTTCGTGAGGTTGTCGAGCTGCTGTTCGTAGGAGAGATCCAGCGTCTGGCGGGGGTCCTCAGCCTTGTTCAGCGCCGAGTTCGCCTTGGCCTGAAAGATGGTGCTGACGCGCTTCATGATACCCATGGGGGCCTCCTTAGTTACGAGTCCACACTAGGGGGCAACTCGGGTTCACCGCGAACGAATGGGCATTGGCGATTTGTAAGAAAGTCGTTAACTTCGCGGCAAATCGCGGTCCTGTTCACCGGCCTGCGATGCCAACTCCTGACGGTAGTGCTCGAGGGCGTTCGCCAACGCGTCGTCACCAAGTGAAAGGATGCGCGCGGCGAGCAGACCGGCGTTGGTCGCGCCGTTGATGGCGGTCGTGGCGACCGGTACGCCGCGAGGCATCTGGGCAATGGAGAGCAACGAGTCCAGGCCGTCGAGTTGCGCGAGCGCGACCGGGACACCGATGACGGGCAAGGTGGTCACCGCGGCCAACATCCCGGGTAAATGCGCCGCGCCGCCGGCACCGGCGATCAGCACTCGGAGTCCACGCGAACGAGCGCTGAGGCCGTACTCGATCATGGCTTCCGGTGTGCGATGCGCGGAGACGACGTGGATCTCACTCGGCACGCCAAAGCGCTCCAGGATCGTCTCGGCACCCTTCATGATCTCGTGGTCCGAGGAACTACCCATGACGATCCCAACCACTGGCTGCACTATGTCTCCCGTGTCCGCGTGCCGTACGCCCGCGCGCTCTCCCATGCTGTCACGTGCGCCGCGCTCGCGTCGTCGCCCACGACGGTGACGTGACCAAGTTTTCGACCCGGGCGCCAGGACTTGCCGTAGTCGTGCACGTGCGCCCCGGGGATTTCACTCGCTCGTTCGATCGAACCCGGCTCGTCAGCGCCCACGACGTTCACCATCACGGCCGAGGCCACGATCGGCTCGGTCGAACCGAGGGGCCGGCCACTCACCGCCAAGAGGTGATTCGTGAACTGACTCGTGCGCGCTCCCTCGATCGTCCAGTGTCCCGTGTTGTGGGGACGCAGGGCGATCTCATTGACGAACAGTCCGCGATCGCTCAGGAAGAATTCAATGGCGAGCACGCCGACGGCACCAACGAGGTCGGCAATCTTTCGACCGAGTCGATTGGCTTCGTGTTGCGTCGCTTCATCGACATCGGCCGGGTAGCGGACCTCGACGCACATTCCCTGGGACTGGACTGTTGAGACGAGGGGATAGTTGGCGTAGCCGTGAAGGCCACGCACGACGACGAGCGCGAGTTCGCTCCGAAGACTCAATCGCTCTTCGATCACCACGCTCGTGGTTCGTGAGAGTTCGTCGATCATCGCCAGCGTCTCCACGCGGCTCTGCGGAAAGAGCACGCCGCGCCCGTCGTAACCGCCGCGCGCGGCCTTCAAGACCGGCGGGCCCACGCTGTCGAGGAAACCCTTCAGCATCGGATCGTTCTTGGACGTGACCACGATGAACCTCGGCACGGGAATGCCCGCGGCGTCGAAGGCTCGTCGTTGGTGACCCTTGTCGACGGCGAATCGAAGGGCGCGGGCATTCGGTCGAATCACGACGCCGCGAGCTTCGAGAACCGAGATTTGATCGAGATCGACCAGTTCGTGATCGAACGTGATGACGTCGACCTGGGCGCAGAGTTCGTCGAGTGCACTGACGTCGTCGGGCGATCCGTAAATCGCCGCGTCGGCGCTCGCGACGGCCGAATCGTCCGGTGAGGTCGCCAGGACGGTCAAGATGACGCCGGCGCCGTGGGCCGCGTCGCCCATCATGCGGGCCAGCTGGCCCGCTCCCACCACTCCCACCGACACGGGACCAGTAGGTTGGGAATCGATCAACACGACCGTAACGCTATCGGTCGAGCGAGGAGGTCCTGATGGACATCGCCATCGGAATGGACGTCGACGGACCACTGGAGAAGACGCTCGAACGTGCCGCGGGGCTGCGTGCGCGAGGCTTCACACGAATGTGGTCCTCGCAGATCTTCGGACCGGACACGCTCACCGTGTTCGCCGTGGTCGGGCAGGAGTACCCGGACCTCGATCTCGGCACGGCCGTCGTGCCGATTCAAACGCGCCACCCCACGATGCTCGCGGCCCAAGCGCGCACGGTGCAAGAGGCCATCGGTGGACGACTTTCGCTAGGCATCGGGCTCTCGCACAAGGCCGTCGTCGAGGGCATGTGGGGCATCTCCTTCGATCGTCCGGCGAGTTACATGGGCGAGTACCTCGCGGCCTTGGCGCCACTCCTGCGAGGCGAGCGCGTCCGGGTCCACGGTGAACGGGTGAGCGCCACGACGATCGGCGTCTTAGGACCGAGCGACACGCGGACACCCGGACTCTTGGTCGCGGCACTGGCTCCCAAAATGCTCGAGATGGCGGGGACTTTGACCGACGGGACGTTGACGTGGATGACGGGCGTGAAGACGCTCGCTACGCACGTCGTGCCGACGATCAACGCGGCCGCCGCGGCGGCCGGTCGCCCCACTCCGCGAGTCGTCTGCAGTCTGCCGATCTCGGTGACGTCCGACGTCGCCGACACCATGACGAAGGTGAACGAGACCCTCGAGATCTACGGCACGTTGCCGAGCTATCGCGCGATGTTGGACCGCGAAGGGGCGAAGGGTCCCGCCGACGTTGGTCTCTTCGGCACCCGCGAGCAGGTCCTGGAGAAACTCCATGATCTGGCCGAGGCCGGGGTGACGGAGTTCTCGGCCGCGATGGCCGGTGGGGCCGACGATCGAGACGAAACCTACGACACGCTGGTCGCGTACCAGTCGACGTAACTGGGCGGGTTCAGCGCGGCAGTTGGGTGTGCTTGAACTCGTTCAGATCGGCGCGATTCGTCATCATGGCAAGCAGCGTGGTGATGAGTTCAACCGACTGGGCCGGGTCATCACTGGGTTCGCTCATGTAGCGAACGAACGTCGCGTCGTCGTTCACCACGAACGTCGGCACGCCAAAGGCCTCGAAGCGATCGAACTCCTTGTGACTGGCGGCAATCACGTCGTGGGGTCGGCGCGAGGCGACGTCGGCGGCCACTTTCGCCACGTCAACCCCGAGCGGCGCGAGGACGTTGCTGACCTCGTCGAGCGTGATGAGTCGGATCGCTCCGTCGTGACGGGCCCGAAAGAGCGCTTCGTGCGCGGCGAGAAAGTACTCACTCTGTTGGTCGCGCACGGAGATCGCGGCCGCCAGCGAAATCAAGTCGGCGTCGTAGGCCGGGTCGTTCCACACGTCGGGTGCGCCGTCACTTCGGCTGCCTTGACTGAGCGACCACGGGGCGAAGTTGACGTCGAAGTCGGCGCCGGCACGTAACGCCGTGACGACGTGCAGGTGGATGTTCTTCGCGAACGGGCACCGGTAGTCGAAGGAGAGGTCGAATTGCATATCGCCAGACTAAAGGTCGATCCTCGAAAACCCTCAACGACTCAGACGGGTACGGCGACGCCGTTCGCACGACACAGGTCTTTGTACGAGCAGAAGCGACAGGCTCTCACCGACGGGGTCGCCGGGAATTCGCCGTCGCCATAGAACCGATTGATCTTCTCCCACGCGTTCGCGGCCGATTGTGAACGGGCCCGCACGACGACGTCGCTCACGTCGCGTTCGATGCTCTCGCCCTTCGCGACGTACATCAGTCGAATCTTGGTGGGCTTTTCGCCCAATCCGACTTCGCACAACGCGGCGTACAGTTCGGCGTTCGCGAAGGTCTGGGAGTCGTAGTTGCGATTCGGCAGGGCGCCGGTCTTGTAGTCGACGATCGTGAGCGACCCGTCGGCGTCGCGGTCGAGCCGGTCCAGGATACCGAAGAGCGGCGCACCGTTGACGGTGACGCCGAGTCGAAGTTCGACCCCTTCACTGGTGACCGTCGTCGGATCTTCCATTTCGAAGTACGTCGTGATGATGTGATCGGTCTCGGCGAGCAGCCGAGCCATCATGGCGTCATCCATGGCGATGTCGACGCGAACGTCTTGCGTGAGGACCGCCTCGACGGCCGCTGGTATGAACTCACGGGCCCTTTCGACGGTCCGTTCTTCAGCGAGAAGATTGAAGAGCTGCTCGAAGACGTAGTGAGCGAATCGGCCTTTCGCGGTCGCGTAGGAGGCGGGCTGGGGGATGCGCTCGATCGAGGCGTACTGGTAACGACGCGGGCAGGCCTGAAAATCCGAGAGACGAGAAGGGGAGAGGGAACGGGGCAGCTCCTGCGTGAAGGACATGACTCCACGGTAGGACAGGGGTGTGACGCCGAGCGACCATAGTGCCACCGACTAGAAATGAAGCATGAAACAACGCGCCGTCGTCACTCGTCACGGCCACGTGGTGCGAAGCACCCGTTGGAACGGGGTGCGGGCCGGTGACGAGGTGGTCGTGGACGGCGTCAAAGAGCGACGCCAACATTGGGTCTTCGTTGCCCACGCCGTGAATGAATCGACGAATGACGAATGGGTCGAGGTCCGCGGTGGCCGCGTGGGCGAGGCGAAGGGGCGGTCGTTTCGACCGGAGGTTATATTCCCGGGTTCTGCGAAGAAGGGCTCTCGCCTCGTGGGAATGTCGCTGGCGATGGCTCCCCAACTTCCGATCCCTTGACGCGGTCCTTGTCGACTTCGTTGATCTGGCGCGACGGAATTATCCCCACTCCGGGGGCACTCGCCAACAGGCTCACCACGACGAAGTAGGTACGCACGCTCCACTCGGTGGCCAGGATTCGCGCTAAGACCACCCCGATTGACGCCAGGCCCAACAGGGCTCAATCGCTAACGTGCGCAGTATGGCTTTGGATTTAGAGGACGCGCGACGTCGCTATCACTTCTCGTTCACGCGCGAAGACCATGATCGACTGCCGTTCTACTCCGCGTTGATGATCGCCCTCGAACGTGTCGTCGCCCAAGAGATACTGGCCAGTATCCGCGTTGAACAGCGAAACCCAATGTTGGTGCTCGCGTCGATTCACCTCGCCGCCCTGCGTGGACATCCGGTCCTGGCTCCGATTTATCTGGATGCCCGACTCGGATTAATCGGGGATCCCGATAGGGCCGCGAACGAGGTGATCGGTGTCGTCAATACCGAACCGGAGTTGGTGCGATCGGAACTCCACCGGTCGACGCAAACCAACGAGCCGGGCCGCTCCGCGGTCTTCCAGAGTGTCATCGCGCTCATCGCGCAGCGCGGTCATTCGTCGATCAATCTCGTCGACGTCGGGACCTCGGCCGGAATCAACCTTCACTTTGACCAGTTCCCGGTGCAGGAGAAGGACGACGGTGATCCGTTGACGCTGATCTGTCGCGACGAGACGCCGATTGATCGTTCGCTGCCACTACCGGAAGTGCTCTCGCGCGTCGGCATTGACCCCTCGCCACTGGATCTCTCGGTTGACGATGATCGACTGTGGCTGCAGGCCTGTCTGTGGCCGGAAGAGCCGCGTCGGATGGACCGGTTGGACGCGATCGTCAAGCAGCGTTCCTCGTGGCCCGAAACGACGGTCTTGCGCGGTACCGTCGCGGAGCGACTCGGTGACGCGATCGCACTCGGCGATCCGTCGCGTCTGACCGTCGTACTCAACAGCTACGTCGTGGCCTATTTCTCCGAAGAAGACCAGATGGCGTACTTCGAGGACATGGTGGAGCGTTGCGCCCGTGGCAACGTCGCCTGGATTTCGCTCGAGTCGCCGTTCATGGTGAGTTGGCCGACGTCGTCGCGTTCGAGTGAAGGCGCGAAATCGGGCGCGACCCAAGTACTCGTGACACTCCCCGGTGAAGCACCACGGGACTGGGGATGGTGTCATCACCACGGACTGTGGACGAGATTGGCAGTCCCTTCGTGTTGGACCGGCGTCAATCTATTTAATTGAGCGTCGCACGTGGCTATCGTGAGCGTTTGACGCTCTCGACTCGGTCGACGCGAGCAAAATTTGCACGTCCTTCACGAATCGGGAGTTGAGACGTCACGCTCTCGTAATACGCGGATTTTAAGGTGCTCCTCGTTGCCCAACAGGAGGGAAAACCATGATTCGCACCAGACTGCGGCATTGGACGGCGTTGCTCACACTCGGAGGCGCCGCCGTGGGAGTCACGTCCGTGCCCTTCAGTGTTCCGACGGCCTCGGCGACCAGCGGCACGTATCACGTATCGCAGATTCTCTCGGGCTCTTCGTTGCACCACACGTACACGGTGAGCGGATCAACGTCGACGCACACCGAGGCGCTGAGTCACCCCGACGAAATAAGTCAATGGGGCACCGACCTCTTCGTTGGCTTCCAAAATGGCGTGGGCCCGCAAGGGCAGGCGAGCGCCGATGGGAATCTTGACAGCACGGTCGTGGAATTCACACTGAGTGGACGCGTCCTCGCCGAATGGGACCTGACCGGAAAGACCGACGGGGTCACCGCGGACCCGGGGCTCGGCGTGCTCGCGACCGTCAACGAAGACGCGAATTCCGCTCTTTACCTGATCCGCCCGTTTGCACCTACGAGTGACGCAGTGACCCGCTTCTCGTACAACGAGTCGCTGCCTCACGGAGGCGGTACTGACGCCATCTCGATCGACGACGGCCACATTTTGATCAGCGCCTCCGCGCCGGGAACGAACGGGGCGTCGGCGCCGCAAGCAACGCACCCGGCCGTCTATTCGGTGACGCTTGACGAGTTCACGAAGACCGCGACGGTCACGCCGCTCTTCTTCGACGAGAGTTCCGACACGGTGGCCAACATCGGGAGCGCGAAGTACGGCGCTTCGACGCCACTGGCACTGACCGATCCGGACTCCAATGAAGTGGTCCCGCTTTGGAGTCCCCGTTTCGCTGGTGACTTCATGCTCACCAGTCAGGGTGATGGGGTGCAGGTCTACGTCCACGGCGCTAGGACGTCGCATCAAACATTGAGCGTGCTGACCCTGACGCAGTCCGTGGATGACACCGCGTGGCCGACAAACGCCCATAGTTCGCTCTTCGCCACGGATTCGACGAACGACGCCATCGACGTCGTGAAGGGCCCGTTCGATCGCGATGCGCCGATGGTCGTGGTGACGCCCTGTGGCGCCAACAGCGCTCCGGCCACCTGCCCGGGGCCGAATTATCCGGCCAATTATCTGGCGACGTTGAACATCACGAACGGAACTGTCACGCCGGTCACGGTGTCGGGTTCGACGTTCGTTCCCCAAGGTGGTCTGGCGTTCGTGGCGGGCTTCACACCCAATTCAAATCGTCGACCGTCCTGACCGTAATGAGTGCACCGGACTGATTCATCTGTCTGAATTTTCGAAGTTTCGCGGTATCGCAACCGACGCACGCAAACCAAAGACGATCAACTCCGCCTGATACCAGCGCGAGACCTTCACTCGAGTCTCGCGCCGTCGTCAGTCGCCGTTTAAAGCTTCAGGACCTCATCACAAACCTGGCGTAGCGTGGGACAATCCGATCGCCGCGTGGAGCCGTTCATGCTTTTGACAATCACAACGACACACCAGCCGGCGACGGATCTCGGTTTTCTGTTGCACAAGAACCCCGACCGGCACCAGAGTGCCGAACTCAGCTTCGGCACCGCGCACGTGTTCTACCCCGAGGCGACGGTGGATCGCTGCACGGCCGCCATACTCGTCGAGGTCGATCCGGTCGACCTCGTTCGAAATCACCGGGGTCCTAGCGGGGGAGCGGCATCCCTGGGTCAGTACGTGAACGACCGTCCTTACGCCGCCTCGTCACATCTCTCGGCCGCGATCAACAAACTCTTCGGCACGGCGTTGAGTGGGCGCTGCAAGGAGCGTCCCGAACTGGTCGAGGTAAGGATGCCCTTCGAGGTGCGACTCCCCGCGCTCCCGGTGCGCGGCGACGCTGACCTCCTGCAACGGATCTTCGAACCGATCGGCTATCACGTGGAAGCGACGCCCATCGCGCTCGACGTCGAGTTCCCAAACTGGGGGATGAGTCGTTACTTCGACGTTCGTCTTACGACGACCACTCGACTTCGCGACTTGCTCGAACAGCTCCTCGTACTGGTTCCGGTGCTCGATGACGCCAAGCACTACTGGGTGGGCTCTGAAGAGATTGACCGGCTGCTGCGACGTGGCGGCGAATGGCTGTCGACGCACCCGGAGCGCGATCTCATCGCGAACCGGTACCTTCGTCACGACCGTGTGCTCACGAATCAAGCGCTGGAACGACTCCTGGGCGTGGAGGACATCGCTGAGATCGAGGGCGCCCACGACAACGCCGAAGAAGCCGTCGAGCGTCCGATCTCGCTCAACGAACAGAGAATCGCCGCGGTCGTGAATGAGGTGAAGGCATGCGGCGCTCGACGCGTCTTGGACCTGGGATGCGGATCAGCCAAAGTGATTCGCGCGCTGCTGTCCGATACCAACGCCGAAAAGGTCGTCGGTGTCGACGTCTCGTATCGCTCGCTCGAGGCCGGGGCTCGTCGTCTGCATCTCGACACGATGACGCCGCGCCAGCGTGAACGCGTTGACTTGTTGCACGGCTCACTGACGTATCGTGACCGTCGCCTCGAGGGGTTCGACGCGGCGGTCGTGGTCGAGGTCATCGAGCACCTCGATCCCTCTCGTCTGTCGAGTTTCGAGCGGGTCGTCTTCGCGCACGCCAGCCCACGTGTCGTCGTCGTGACGACGCCCAACGTCGAATACAACGTGCGATTCGAGGGGTTAGCCACCGGCGCGTTGCGCCACCCGGACCACCGTTTTGAGTGGACGAGGACGGATTTCGCTCAATGGGCCGAGGCGGTCGCGTCGCGCCACGGCTACCACGTCACCTTTGCCGGCATCGGACCGGATGACCCCGAGGTCGGCGCACCGACGCAAATGGCGGTCTTTCGCCGATGAACATCAAGATCCCCGAACTCTCCCTGGTCGTGCTCGTGGGCGCGAGCGGTTCCGGTAAGTCGTCGTTCGCGGCGAAACATTTCCTGCCGACTGAGGTGGTGTCCTCGGACTTCTGCCGGGGGCTCGTGAGCGACAACGAGAACGACCAGGCGGCCACCCAAGACGCGTTCGACGTCCTTCACTACATTGTCGGCAAACGTCTGAATGCCGGCAAGCTCACGGTCGTCGACGCCACGAACGTGCAACCGGAGTCACGTCGCAGCCTCATCGAATTGGCGAGGCGGCACCACGTCCTCGCGGTGGCGGTGATCTTGAAGGTACCCGAGTCAATCTGCCACCAACGAAACGAGTCTCGAGCGGATCGTGATTTCGGGCCGCAGGTGGTGCATCGACAACTCGACCAGTTGCGTCGTTCGATGAAGGGACTCCGACGCGAAGGATTTCACCGCGTCGTGACCCTGGAGGGCGTCGAGGAGATCGAGGCGGCGACCTTCACTCGAGAACGCGTCTGGAACAACCGTCGCGACGATCACGGCCCCTTCGATCTCATCGGCGACGTCCACGGCTGCTTCGATGAGTTGCGTCAGTTACTCGAACAGTTGGGATACGACGTGGCCGATGACGGTTCGTCCGCCACTCATCCCAAGAGTCGACAGGCGGTCTTCCTGGGCGACCTCGTCGATCGCGGCCCGAAGACCCCGGCGGTGTTACGACTCGTCATGGGAATGGTGCGCGACGGATCCGCGCTCTGTATCCCGGGGAACCACGAAGTGAAACTGCTTCGCGCGATGCAGGGTAAGAACGTCACCGCTAGCCACGGACTGATAGAGAGCCTGGCGCAGTTGGCGTTGGAACCGGAACCGTTCCGAAACGAGGTCGTCCATTTCCTCGACGCACTGATTGGCCACTACGTTTTGGACGACGGTCAGCTCGTCGTGGCGCACGCCGGACTGCCGGAGTTGATGCACGGACGCCAGTCGGGTGCCGTGCGCGCTTTCGCCCTGTACGGCGATACCTCGGGCGAGACCGACGAGTTCGGTCTGCCCGTGCGCTACCCGTGGGCCAATGACTACCGGGGCGAGGCGACGGTGGTCTTCGGTCACACGCCCGTGCCCGAGGCCGTGTGGGTCAACAAGACCATCTGTCTTGACACCGGGTGCGTGTTCGGCGGGCGTCTCACCGCGCTGCGCTACCCCGAGCGAGAGTTGGTCTCGGTGCCGGCGAACGAGGTGTACTACGAGCCGGTACGACCGTTGATTGACGAGTCTTCGAAAGTTGACGTATCTCGCGAACGCGGTGAACTCGATCTCACCGACGTCGCCGGCAAGCGGATCATCTCGACGGACCTCGCTCGCCACGTGACGATCCGCGAAGAGAACGCCATCGCGGCGCTCGAGGTCATGAGTCGATGGGCAATCGATCCAAGGTGGTTGGTCTACCTTCCCCCGACCATGGCGCCGACCGCGACGACGAAAATCGAGGGCCTCTTGGAACATCCGACCGAGGCGTTCAAGGCCTTTCGCGACGACGGCGTCGAGACCGTGGTGTGCGAGGAGAAACACATGGGTTCGCGTGCGGTCGTTGTGGTCTGTCGCGACGACGCGGCCGCCGCCCGGCGATTCACGACGGATCGCCCGTCGCTCGGCGTGATCCACACTCGAACCGGACGACCTTTCTTCGAAGACCTCGCCGACGAGACGACAATCTTGGAACGCGTTCGACGAGCCATAACGGCGGCCGGTCTGTGGGAAGAGCTCGACACTGATTGGTTGATCCTGGACTGCGAGTTGCTGCCCTGGTCAGCCAAGGCCGAGGAGTTACTGCGCACGCAGTACGCGGCCGTGGGCGCCGCCGCCACGGCAACGTTGACAGCGGAACAGGTGGTGCTCGAACAAGCGATGGCGCGGGGCGTCGACGTGGCTGAACTCTTGACGTCGAGCGGTGAACGAAAGTTCATGGTCGAAGGCTTCGTCGACGCGTACCGGCGCTACTGCTGGGAGGTCACGACACTGGAGGACCTCAAGCTCGCGCCCTTTCAGATCCTCGCGGGCGACGGCGAGAACTACGCGTTGCGCGATCACCTCTGGCACTTGGAGATGCTCAGTCGACTGGTGGCCGCGGACGAAACGACGTTTCGCCAGACTCGGCACGTTGTCGTTGATCTGAACGACGAATCCTCGATTGAAAACGGGACGACCTGGTGGCGAACGCTCACCGACGAAGGCGGCGAAGGTATGGTTGTGAAACCCGTCGAAGTCGTTCGTGAGGGCCCCAAGGGTCTCGTTCAGCCGGGCATTAAATGCCGGGGCCGCGAGTACCTTCGCATCATTTATGGTCCGGAATACACGGCGGCGCATAACTTGGAACGTTTGCGCCGACGAGGCCTCGGTCTCAAGAGATCGCTCGCGATTCGAGAGTTCGCCTTGGGCATCGAAGCGCTCAACAGATTCGTCGCCGACGAGCCCTTGCACAAAGTGCACGAGTGCGTCTTTGGTGTACTCGCCCTCGAGAGTGAGCCGGTCGATCCGAGACTTTGATTGAGTCCGAAGTCGACGGCACGTTAAATTAACGAACCTCGGGAGTTTCGCTAATTCTGGTTGTAGATCGTCGTGTGGTGCACTCCGGCGATGGCCAAGATGATGATGAGAATCAGCGTGGCGGCCCCGACGCATCCCAGAACGATGCCGGCAATCGCCATACCGTCACCCTTCTCACCGCGCTCCCTGATCTGCTTGCGGGCGACGACTCCGAAAATAAGAGCGAGAATCGACCCGATCCAATACACCCAGACGATGCCGAGCACCATGGAGGCGATCGCGAGACCGTTGGTCGACGTCGTTTGGATCTGTTGGACGTAAGTGACCTGCGGCATCGGCGGCGGCATGGCGCCAATCGTTGGTGCCGCAGTGCCGAGGGCGACACCGCAGGTGGGGCAAAACGCCACGCCCTCCGGGCATTGATGTCCGTTCGAGCAAATCAAGGAGTCTCCCTTGGTCGGGTCAGTCATGCGAAACCTAGCAGTTGATGGTCCTTCACTGACGTATCGAAAGTGGGAATCGATTATTCCGTCCCATCCCTCATTCGGCGACGGTGTATAACCACTCAATGAGATTCGCGACGATTCGAATGTCGTCGGCAATCGTCGTTAGCATTGATGGTCGCGATGTCGGAACACGGCAGTGGTTCGCCTTCGACGTGGTGTTGTTTAACCTTAGGGAGTGAATTCAACTCGACTTCGTTTCCATTTGGGTCGGCGGACGCGCGCGGTGTTGCTCGCTGGCGCGCTCGTCGTTCTCGCAACATGGTTCAACGCGACCTCGGTCCAGGCAGTTGGTGATCACACGAAAGGAAGATCATCGACTCCGTTGCCCACGCCCTCGGCTCTCCAGCACTTTGGACCGACGGCATTCGCTGGAGAGGGTAGCTGGCACGCTGCCGGACGACCCATTAACGGGACGCGGGCCATATACGAGACGACCTTGGTCCCGCCGGGCGGAACTCAAGCAGCCGGGGTGGCGTGGATGGATATGCGTCTTTTGTCCGCGCGGCTGTACTCGGGCTCGATGAGTCCCGGGAAAGGGCCGTATCGATTCACCGCGCCCGTGCAGCCGACCTACGCGAGGACGTTGGTGGCCGCTTTCAATGGCGGCTTCGTGATGAACGTCGCCAAGGGCGGGTACTACACCGAAGGTCGCGTGGTCGATCCGTTGCGAACGGGGGCGGCATCTTTCGTCATCTATGCAGACGGAAGGGTCAAAATTGGCGCCTGGGGCAGCGACGTGTCAATGACCTCACGTGTCGTGAGTGTGCGTCAGAACTTGGTGCCACTCGTGGCCGATGGTCACCTCACCGCGACGGCGTCGAGCGCGAATTGGCACGCCTGGGGTTCGACGTGCGGCGTTTATTCGTGCGCCAAGTCTGTACCTGGCATCGAACATCAATGGAGATCAGGCGTGGGCATTACGTCCAAAGGAGCGTTGATTTATGTAACTGGTCCCGCGCTGAGCCCGTATCAGTTGGCACAGTTGCTCGTGCGCGCCCGTGTCGTTCGTGGCATGGAACTCGACATCAATTCGAGCTGGCCCGACTTTTCCACCTACGATCCGCCCGTGGCGAACGGCCTCGCGTCGTCGGCAAACGGGAGCAAGCTCATTGCGTCAACCGTGCTAGGGCCGGGGACGTTCTTCGAATCGACGTGGTCGCGTGATTTCATCACGATGTCCGCACGCTCACAGGGATAGCAAAATTGAGTAGGCATCAATCATTGCTACGAAGATCAAGGAGCGGGCAACAGTGTCTGGTTCCAGGACCATTGACCTAGGCCCGAAATAGTGGACCACTTTTTCTGACAATGTGGCCGTGTACCGCCAGGAGGTGGACATGCCCAAGCAATATGCGCCCGAGTTCCGTCGAAAGGTCTGCGAGCGACTCATCAATGGTGAGACGGTCAAGAGTCTCGTGGCTGAGCTGCACGTCAGTCAGCACACGCTCTACGCGTGGCGGCGTCAGGCCCTCATCGACGCCGGCGAACGACCGGGCGTGAAGAGTGGAGAGTTTGACGCGCTCGCTGCCGCGCGTCGGCGCATTCGCGAACTCGAAGACGAACTCAAGATCACCCGAGCTGCGAGTGAACTCTTCGCTGAGGGGCAGGCCAACCCAAAATCCAGTACCAGGTGGTGAGGGGTCTGCACCGCCTGGGATACTCCGAGCGCAGGGCCTGCGCCCTCGTCGACTTTGGTCGTTCCACGTATTACGGCATCAAGTTTCACCGTCCGAGTGACCGCGACATGCACCAATTGCTCTTAGAAGACGTCATCAAAGAGATTCACACGCGCTCGCGTGGCACCTACGGACGACTGCGCATCAAGGCGGCCTTAGAGATCGAACAGGGTTTGGTGGTGAGCGTGAAGGTCATCGCCAAGCTCATGAAACGCCTCGAGATCTACGGCCTTCCCGGTCCTCGCAAGTTCGTGCGTTCCCACACGAACGAGGCCACCAGCACCGACCTGCTCGAGCGCTCCTTCGTCGCCTTTCGTCCCAACGAGATCTGGTTGACCGACATCACCGAGCACCCGACTAACGAGGGCAAGCTCTTCTGCTGTTGCGTTTTGGATCTCTTCAGCCGCAAGGTCGTGGGCTGGTCGATCGATCGACACTGTGACGCCAACTTGGTGAACGCCGCTCTCACGCGGGCCGGCAACGAGCGCGTGACCTCAGCCTCCACCGTGATCCACTCCGATCACGGCAGCCAGTTCACCTCGTGGGCGTTCACCGAAAACGTGCGGCGCATGGGACTGATGTCGTCGATGGGTTCCGTCGGCGACTGCTTTGATAACGCACCCATGGAGTCGTTCTGGGGGTCAATGCAGATTGAACTGCTCAACCGTCAACGTTGGCGCACCATCGTGGAGCTCTCGAGCGCCATCGCGGATTGGCTCGAGAACTTTTACAACACGGAGCGTCGCCACAGCTCGCTTAACTACTTGACGCCTAACGAATTCGAAGGTCTACACTCAACCCAACCAAACCAGGTCGCATTGTCATAAAAACCTGGTCCAGTTTTTGGGAACTAGCGCACATGGAGCGGGTGACGGGAATCGAACCCGCATGGCCGTCTTGGAATTCTGGATGACGCTACAAACGATCGCCGGAGCAACAACGCTGATCAAACCGCACATCGATTGGAATCTGTTGCGCATCCAAGTCATCTGGGCACTCCAGGGATACTTTGTCAACGCAGCCAATCCGAAATATGCCACGTGAGTTCCCTTCCGAGGACCACCATCGTTAGCCCAAACCCCGTTTGGTGCACACGTTGACCCAGACACCGATTCAGGATTAGATACCGGAGCGTCGACAAGAGCGTTGACTTTGAGGTGTGGGATAATCAGTGTGTCAATGTCAAAATTGTGCGGACATGGAGAAAAGAGTGCATCGAAAATTCGTGCGTTCTCTCTTGGCTGGACTCGTCGCCGTAACCGCAATCTGTGTTCTGATCGTCTATCGCACTGATGTAATGCGCGTGATAGGTGTATCTGATTCGTCTGCCGCGACGCCGAGCGGACAGTCGACAGGTTTCTATCTCGATATCGGCGCTTCGTCATCACTTGGAACGCAGCCAGACGGTGTCCGTGCCCACAACGGCCATCGAACGAAGACCGGTTATTCGAATGACCTTGTCTCGATCGAAAAAACGCACGGCATGATGCTGACGATGCGTGAAATCGGTTGTCCCGGCGAAACGGTACAGTCCATCCTCGGGCAGTTGAAGGACAGGTGTTACCACTTGCCGAATACGCAACTCAGCATTGCGACGACCTACCTACGGCAACATTTGGGAGAAGCCGGCGTTGTGACCATTGACTTGGGATTCAACAATCTTCTTCCGTGTCTTACCGCGACTGCGACGATAACTTCGTGCGTGAACCGGGGGATTGTTGCGGTTCGAAATGACCTACCGACGATCGTCAGCCGACTCCAACGCGCGGCCGGACCGCTCGTTCACTTCATTGGACTCGGGAACGGCGATCCTTTCCTGGCGTACTATTTGAACGGTTCATCAGGTCGAGTCATTGCTCAACAAGGCCTCGTCGCAATGAACCAATTGAACACCGCGCTGCAACAGGTCTATAACGCGAGGCATGTACCAATGGCGACTGTCGCGGAGGGCTTCCAAAGCAGTAAGACGAATCTGGTGACGACGGCGAAATTCGGAATCGTACCCGAGAACGTGGCCCAAGTTTGTGCGGCGACGTGGATGTGCACGCCGCCACCATTTGGACCCGACGACCACCCGAACAACACCGGATATTCGATCATCGCTCACGCGATCTTTGTGAAACTTCCACGATTGTCCTGAGGATGCGTTCGTCGTCCCGCTGCGGGATGTCGGGAGATCACGCAGCGAATACAAATCGGATCATTGGCGGCACAGGGAATGCGAAAGACCATTTCACGACCATTGGTAAGGTGGGTGCATCACGCCAACCGTTGAGTGATGTAGTAGTCAGCAGCCTCATGCCCTCTGAAAGTCTCGGTCGACCAGGCGAGAAGCCATTTCGTGAATTGATGCAGGAACGTGCCGTCACCCGCGAAGGCGCCGCGTGGCTATTGGCGGCACGTGTCATCCAACAGGTTTCATACCGCCAAGTCCATGAGCGCGCGAGTGATTGGGCCAACGTTTTTTCGTCCGTGGGACTTCGCGACGGTGACCGGGTAGGAATGCTCGTCTCAGATCCCCTGGAATTTGGAACGTGTTTCGTCAGCGCCCTGGCCTACGGAATTTGGGTCGCCCCCTTTGATCCCACGCTCGACTCTCCGAGTAGCCAGACTCTCGACGAGCGCGCCGCACGCCTCCAACTGAACGCCATCGTGAGTGATCGCGCCGCGCCCGTGGCATTGTCGACCACGTGGATAGACCTGCGTGACGGTTTCTCATGCGATTCCGCCAACGATGACACGCCCTCGCCTTCCAGCGGAGGCGTGATTCTGGCGACGTCGGGCACCACGGGCACACCGAAGATCATGGCTCTGCCGGTGGCCCAACTGGTCTACGCCGCCGACTTGATCGCGCGACACAACGAGTTGACGACGATCGATCGAGGATTCAATCCTCTGCCGCTTTGGCACGTGAACGCTGAGGTCGTGGCGCTCCTCGCAACTTTTCTATCGGGTTCGTCGCTCGTGCTCGACGACGGCTTCCATCGCACCGATTTCTGGTCTCTGATGGATCGTCTCGAGGTCACCTGGATCAACGCGGTACCCGCAATTATCTCGCGCCTGGTTACGCGACACGGTGACGAGGCCATACCCCAGCGAGTGCGCTTCATACGCTCGGCCTCCGCGCCTCTTTCGGGACCTTTATTAGAGGCCTTTGAAGCTCAAACGGACATTGTCGTTGTTGAGTCCTACGGCATGACCGAGGCGGCGAGTCAAATCTGCGCCAATCCACTTCGGGGACCGAGAAAGAGGGGCTCGGTCGGTCCGGCGGTTGGCGTGCAACTTCGTGTCATCGCGTCGCCAATTTCGTCGCGCGCCGACGCTCATCACCCCGGACACGTCGAGATCCGCGGCGCCTCCGTCATCAAGCGTTACGAAGGTGACGGCTACGAGGACCGATTTGACCCCGAGGGTTGGCTGCGCACCGGCGATCTTGGTTATTTGGACGAAGACGACTATCTCTTTCTCGTCGGGCGAAGTGACGACGTCATCAACCGGGGTGGCGAAAAAATCTTTCCTCGAGAGATCGAAGACGTAATCCTTGGTGTGCCCGGCGTCCTGGGAGCGGCGGTGATCGGTGCCGCCGACGAAGTTTTCCATCAGGTTCCCGTTGCCTTCGTTCAATTAGAGAACGTAACATCGTCGACACCGCTTGACGCGATACGTACGGTGACGGCACAGATTCGCAACGAGCTCGCCGCAACGTTCGTGCGGACCCGCCGTCCGGTCGAGTTAAACGTCGTCGTCCACTTGCCGGTCAACGCGACCGGGAAGGTCAAAAAGGGCGAGCTACTGGACGACACCGTCGAGATCATTACGCGTGAGAGTCTCCAATGATGGGGTCGTCGCCATCGCGCAGTGAGCGGGCATTGAGTATGGAGTTGGTGACAGCTCGGTGACCACGGCCACGACGCCGCCGGCGGGTACCCGCAAGCGCTTAGATCACATCGACGCCATGCGTCCCGTCAAACAGGCAGCGGTCATTTCGACGCACGCGTTGATCTTCTTCGCGCCGCTCGCCACCAGTACCACGGTCGTCGGGCTGATCATGCTGACGCGCTTCTCGCGTGACGCCTTCCTCTTCGTATCGGCGTGCATGCTCACCTACAGCTATAAGGACAGTCAGAAGATCGCACTCGTCCACTACTCGAAACGACGGTTTCTTTCGGTCGGCGTGCCGTATTTGACGTGGACGGTGATCTACTTCTTCTACACGTCACTGACGGACGTGAAGGGAATTCCCTTTTATTCGTTCCATTCCGCCGACATCCTCAGCACGGCGGGGCTTCATTACTTCGTGCACATCCTGCTCACGGGCTACTACCACCTCTATTACTTGATCGTGATAATGGAGTTCTATCTCTTGTTCCCGTTGTTGATGAAATTCGTACGGCGCTTTTCCGAGTGGCACACCCCAATCATGGTGTTCGCCCTCGTGTGGCAGGTTGCGTTCGGCGTCCTCGTGAGTCCCCATCTCATTGCGTTCAAGATCTCGGGAGTTCTCCAGACACGATTGATCACTTCGTACGCCATCTACCTCATTGGCGGCATGATCGTGGCCCTGCACCTCGATCCGATTCACGAGTGGATTTGCGACAGGGCCCGTTGGATTGTGGCCTTGACCATCGCAAGCGCCCTCGTCGCTGAGGTCTTGAACTACCAGACGCGCCATGGATCGTTACCGGCGTACCTCAAGACCGGTACGAATATCTTTTCGCCGGCAATCCTGCCGTTCAATTTCGGAGCGATCCTGTGCGTCTACCTCTTGGGCGTCTATCTCGTCGCCCCGCAACGCCATCTACGCACGCGCGCGATCGTGAAATCGGGTTCGGACAACTCCTACGGCGTGTATCTCTCACAGATGCTGTGGATACCGTTGCTCTTGCGGGTTCGCAACTCTTTGGGGTTTCACATTCCGTGGCCCGTGGCGGCGCCGCTGGCGTTGATCCTCGTCTACTTCATGGGCTATGTCTTCACTGCACTTATGGCGCGCACCCCGCTGGCTCGCGCGGTGACCGGTCGGGGCCAGGCGTCGTGGGGTTCGCTACGCCCCAAGCACTACGATTCCTCACCCGTGGATGATGAAACGAGTGTCAGTCCGCTCGACGTCGCGACAGAGTAGACGTATCGATTCTTGGGTCGGAGCTTCGCCGTCGCTCAGAGGGCGGCAGGAAGTTTGGCGGCGATCGCCGACGCGATGATCTCGTAGCCACCGTCGTTGGGGTGCAGATTGGGGCCGTAGGGTGCTGGGTTACACATCCAGGTGAGTGCGCAGTTATTGGCGACATTGGTGGCGACGGTGCCCACGCCGGACATCGTGGTTGGTGTGTGATCGAAGTTCTTGAAGGCCTTCGCCACGTTGGCCGTGGGAATGAGGAATGACTGGTAGATGCGCGACAGCGTTCGATTGAGCGTTGACATTGCGTCGAGACTCTTGGTGGCCTTGGCGATACCGGTTGTACCGTGCAGGGCGCTCTCGAGGAAGGGGTCGTAGTGGCCCACGCCCACGAAATGGACGTTCGGTCCGGCCACTGCTTCGAGGATCGACAGGATTTGTGGAAGCTCCTGGCGTACCGTGGCAAATCCTTGATTGAGACAGGCTGAAACACCGGTTGTCATCTTGATGCACTTAACGACGTTGTTGAATCCCAAGTCGACAGTGACGATGCCGGTTTGGTCGTGGTGGCTTTGGAGGAAGGAGACGGCCGTTGTCAGCTGGGTGACTGGCGACTGGTAGCAGTGGTCGCCTCCGTAGAGCATCGTCGTCGTGGATTCGCCCGGACATCCCGTCTGGACCAATTCCAATGCGACACCGTTCGCGGCCTCGAGAGCGACCAGGTCGTTGGCGTAGCCACTGGCCGTGGGCTCACCGTGCGGATTCGAAACCGTAGGCTGGACGCCCACGGACGCCGAGCCCCCGATGTCCAAGTAAAAAACTGAAGGTGTCGTCGCCGCTCCGGCGACGCCGGTGCCCCCGAGACCAACGAGCGCGAGCGAAAGTGTCGCGAGCGCAATCCCAACGGAGACGACCAGAGAACGTGCAGTACGCCTCATATGGAACGTCAATTGATCTCCGATCGGTGGGGATGAGGCTTAGGAATCCTAATGGAGGACCCCGTCGAAATGTTCAGCCATAATAAGAATCGCTCGCACCGACCGCACTGAACATGGTGAGGTGATCTGATATTCGAGAGAAGTATCCCTTTGTCAGGTGCAACACGTCCAGTGCCACATGGTGGCTAACGTGAAAGTGGGCCGAGGATTATCGCCTTCCTCGAAACTGGCTGCTCCGGACCCTGGAAGCAACTGCACTGCGCAGTGGCGGGTGAGCGACGAACGAATGAGCCCAGATCCGAATACTTCAGTTCCCACCATGCCGCCTCCCGCGGGTACGTTGCCGCCGGGACCATCGAACGACAGTGCCGAGAGCGCGAAACGGCCGCGCGCGGCGGCCCGTCTGGACCGCATGCCGGCAACGTGGTGGCTCGCCAGCATCATGGGTCTACTTTTTCTGAGCTGGCTCATCGAGTCATACGACATCGGTCTGACGGGTTCGGTTCTGCCGTCGCTCACACAACAGTTCGCTCTTTCGACCGCGATGAAGTCCTTTGTCGCGGTCGCTGCCAATATCGGCATCGTGATCGGTATTGTGCCGGCCGGTCGACTGGCCGACCGGTTCGGTCGACGAAAGGTGTTGATCGTCGGCACCGCCGCGTACGCGATCTTGACGTTCGCGACCGGTTTCGCGCACGGTATCGCCAGCCTGATCACGCTGCGCATCGTTGACGGCATCGCCATGGGCGCAGTCTTCCCGATCCCCTACATCTACGCCAGCGAACTCTGCCCGCCCAATCGCCGTGGTCGATTTACTGGCTGGGCCGATTCATTCTTATCCTTCGGTTATTTCCTCTCGCCGCTCTTGGCCCTGCTCTTGATCCCCAACGTCAATGACACTGAGGGTTGGCGCATCATGTTCATGATCGGCGGTATTCCGATTTTGTTCGCGTTGCTGGCGTGGCGCTTTCTTCCTGAGTCACCGCGGTGGCTCGAATCTAAGGGCCATTGGTTGGAATCCGAAGCGGCGTTGGCAAAGATGGAAGCGAGGGCCGAGCGTTCGCTTGGTGCGCCACTCGCTCCGTTGCCACCAGAGGTCGAAGTGCCAGCCGTTGCACCCCTCCATCCATTGCGAGCAATCTTCAAGCCACCCCTTCGTCGTCGCTCCGCAACGCTCTGGGTCACCTTTGGCGGAACATTCTTCATCTTTTATTCGATTCAGACCTTCATGCCGACGGTCGTCGCCAAGATGGGCTATCCGCTGACGTCCGCATTCGAATTCACGGCGATAATTGTTGGGGTCTCCATTCCGGGCAAGATGCTCGAGGCGTATGTCATCGAGCGTTGGGGACGCAAGCCGGTGATCATTGGCTTCACCACGATTGCGGCGTTGGCGGCGATGGCCTTCGGCTTCGTCCGCGGCGCGGTACCCATCATCGCTTTGGGTTGTCTGATGTCGTTCTTCGGTATAGGCGTCGATCCGGCGGTAAAGGCCTACACCTCCGAGAGCTACCCAACCGAAATTCGAGCGTGGGGAGTCGCGACGACCGAAGGATTCGGACGTCTTATCTCGGGCGTCGCCGGTCCTTCGCTCATACCGATCATGCTGTCGAACTTCGGCGTCGGCGCGGTCTACTCGCTCGTAGGTTCCGTCGCCTTGATTGCCGTGGTGATCGTCTTCATCTTCGGGCGAGAGACACACGGCATGACTCTTGAGCAGAGCGCAGACGTGAACGCACCATCTGAGCGCACTCGATCGGTCCTCACTACATAACGGCGGTTCGCGATGCCGAGTACATCGAACAGTCGATGGGTCTCCGACGTCCGGATCCCGGCGCCATCGATGTTGAGCGGCGATCTCCTCACTTTTTCTTGAGCGTGCAACTAGTGGTTCCGGCCCCGCAGCCGCCGGTCACTTTGAAGGTAAATTTATGGAACGGTATTATCGGACTGCCGACGTCAATTTGTATATTGGCGTGCGCAAGGAGCGGTGTTAGGCGGGGGTTTCCGTCGAGCCGCTTCCCGTTCTCAAATACGACCACCCTTCCTTTTGCGGGGCCGACTTGGTTCGGTCCGAGCGGCTGATTCCAAATGTCGAAGAACTGACCCAGGGAGAAATTACGTTGTCCCGGTGACTCCACATGGATTATTCCGTCAGCCACGTGAGTGTGCAGCCAATAGAGGCAGTCGTACAGCCCGACGTCATAAAAGTGGCCATTCGAAAATTTCTCGAGGAGTCGCGGATTGGTGATACCAATACCGGCCGGCAGACGCATCATCTTGCCCTTGACGTACACGGAGACGTGAACGTGGACGTGATACTTGACTTTGTCGTCCGACTGCTTCCGGCAACTGATCCCGTCCACGGTCTGACCATCGCGAGTCGTGGCCGGCGCGAGGTTAGGAACTTTATAGATGAGGACCCCTTCGGGTCCCTTGTGCGACGTCGGACTGGCGATGGCGCTTGATGTTCCGACGAGCAAAATTGCTCCGGTTCCACCAACAGACGCAAGGACGACCAGCAGAATGGTAGGGATCGTTCTCCGAATCCTTCGCCGGAGCTGTTCTTCAACTGCAATCATTTTCTCTTCTTTCATTGACGTCGTCGTCGTGATGGAGAACCCGTCATTGTTCGATTTTCGAGGTTCTCGCGATGATGAGCATTGGAGGGCAGCAGGCAATCATCGAGTAGTTGTGCCCCTGATGTCCTGCGTGCCCGTCGGCGTCTTTTGACGTGTCGGTCGGTTCTTCGAATTGGATATCGGAGTCGGAGCATTTGTCATAGCCTGACGACCTGACGGATTGTGCTCGCGACTTCGTCGAGCGCAGCGTCTCCGTCGGTGGCGGAACGACGCACGGCGTCGACGACGCAACAGTGAATGTGGTCGTTTAAGAGACCCACGGACACCTCTTGCAGGGCGCGGGTCACCGACGAGACTTGAGTAACAATGTCCGGGCACCAGCGGTCGTCCTCGACCATCTTTTGGAGCCCTCGAACTTGACCTTCGATTTTAGAGAGTCTTGCCAGGTAGTCGTCCTTGCCCGACGCGTAGCCTCGGATGGCGCGACGTGCCTTACCTCGAGGGATCGGAGTATGTTCGCCGTCCGCGTGTGATGTTGTCACCGTGGTCATCGCCCAACTCCAGCGACCGGAGTGCGCCCGCTGGCGTCGAGGAGTTCAATCAGCTGGCGGTACTCGTCTTGGTCGATTTCGCCCTTCGCGAGTCGTTGATTAAGAATCGATCGCGCTTCATCGGGACCACTTTCAAGATGTCGGTTGGAGCGACCGATGACCAAGTAGCAGATGGCCCAGATTGCGAGTCCCCAAATGATGAGCATGGCAAGTGACATGAGAGCAATGTCCCATCCCGACGAATTGCTTCCGTATTCGAACATCGGCATGATTTCTTCTCCTTTTATTGTTCAATTCCAAGTACAACATCTGCATGCCGAGCGATACCCATGGGGGGTAGGGCCTAACGTCACTTTCTTTAATGTCGGAAGTGAGTGGAAGCGGCGCATTAGAGAAATTTCTCGGTCGGTCTCCGGCGACAGAGATACGGGGGCTTTTAAACGGATAACGCCGTTCACCAATTTTCGACCGTATCGAGCGCGGCAACAAGGGTCGCGCGTTGAGTGTTATACCCCCAAGGGGTATAATGGCGGAACGAGAAGGGATATGCCATGACCAAGCCCGCGTACGTCGACCAGAAGTCCGCACTTCAAAAACGACTGAAGCGAATTGAGGGTCAGGTTCGTGGCCTCGAGCGCATGGTCGACGAAGACGAGTACTGCATCAACATTCTCGTTCAGATTTCGGCGACGACGCGCGCGCTTCAAGCCGTTGCAATGAATCTCCTCGACGACCATCTCTCTCATTGCGTCTCCGAGGCGCTGGCAAAGGGTGGCCCGAGCGCTGACGCCAAGGTCAAAGAGGCTCAAGAAGCCATCCGTAGGTTGGTGCGCTCATGAAACAAATCAACAGGTTCCGTCAGATGGCCCTCTTCGCGAGCGGCCTTACCGTTAGCCAGTTGCGACGGAGTTAGAAAGTGCACGCTGAGTTCGTCGCATCCCTCGCCTTCACGAGTTTCTTTGACGATGTTGGACGAAGCCTGCGCGAAGGTTTCTTCATGTTCTGGGAGACACTCTGGGCTCTCGTGCTGGGCTTCACGCTCTCTGGATTCGTCCAAGCGTTCGTCTCCAAGGAACAGATGCAGGCCAAATTGGGCAACCATCGTCCCGCGGCGATCGGTCGCGCAGCCGGTTACGGGACCGTGTCGTCGAGCTGCTCCTACGCCGCGTCCGCCATGGCGAAGTCACTCTTCGCGAAAGGCGCAGACTTCGTGTCATCCATGGTCTTCATGGTCGCTTCAACGAATCTGGTCGTCGAACTCGGCATCGTGATGCTCGTCCTCCTCGGCTGGCAGTTCATGGCCGCGGAATTCGTTGGTGGGCCGATCATGATCGTCATTTTCGCCCTCGTCGGCGGCTTCGTGTTTCGTCGACCGCTGGTCGACGCCGCGCGCCGACGACTCACCGGCCAAGAAGCAGGAGGACACGACCATAGTGCGATGTCGGGCGTGTCGATGGACGAGCAGATGGAACTCGACCAAGCATCATTGTCGCAAAAGTTCCGTTCACCCGCGGCTTGGTCTGACGCGTCGAGTTACGCGGTAGCTGACGTCACGATGCTTCGTCGCGAATTGGTCATTGGCTACGCCGTGGCTGGTTTCTTGGCTGCCCTCGTCCCGACGCACGTATGGAACACGCTCTTCATTCACGGCCACGGATTCTGGACGAGCCTGGAGAACGCGCTCGTTGGTCCTCTCGTCGCGGTCATCAGTTGGGTCTGCTCTATTGGAAACGTGCCGCTCGCCGCAGCGCTCTGGTCGGGCGGGATCAGCTTCGGTGGTGTCATCGCGTTCATCTTCGCGGACCTCATCGCAATGCCCCTCATCCTCATCTACCGCAAGTTCTACGGACCGAAACTCACGGTTCGCCTTGTGGGCCTCTTTTACATCATCATGGCGACCGCCGGACTTCTGACGGAAGGAATTTTCCGACTCTTCCACGGGGTACCGAAGACGCGCCACCTGGCGGTGACTTCGGCACACTTCCAGTGGAACTACACGACGTACCTGAACTTTCTCTTTCTCGCCATTGCGGCAGTTGTGTGGTGGCTCTCACGTCAACAGAAGCGCTGGGGCGGGGGACAGGGCTACGCCATCGATCCGGTCTGTGGGATGCAGGTTCGCAAAGAGAGTGCTCCGGCGCAGGCTTCGGTTGGCCACGACTACTACTACTTCTGTTCGGACCGATGTCGCGACCGTTTCGAGGCGCAGCCTGAGAAGTACGCCACGGACACGGCGCCCATGCACGGAATGGATGGAATGGAAGGGACGACAGGTATGGGTGGCGTGAACGAAATGAGCGCACACGGCGCTCCAACAGACAGCGCAGTTGACCCCGTCTGTGGCATGACCGTCAATCCCAAGTCGGCCGCCGCACATCGATCGTACGAAGGTGTCGACTACTGGTTTTGTAACCCGGGCTGTGCCGCGACGTTCGACGCCGATCCTGGATGCTATGTGAGTAACCACCCGGAGTCCGAACACCCTTTGCGCTGAGTTCTTCTCGGAAACCTAACTTGAATGAAGGGAGGTATTCGTGGGCATCTACGGAGAACAAATTCTGCCGCGACTTCAAGACAAGGTCATGAAGCGAAAGGGAACAGGTGAGGTGCGAAGACGCGTGTGCGCGGGACTTTCCGGCGACGTCGTCGAAGTCGGATTTGGTACGGGTTTGAACGTTCCCTACTATCCAACTGAAGTAAGAAGGGTCTTTGCCGTCGAACCGTCGCGAGTCTGTATGCAACTTGCCGAAGAACGCATCGCGCGCTCGAACGTGAACGTCGAACTGGCCGGACTGACGGGCGAGCATCTCGATTTACCGTCCGATTCTTTCGACACCGTGCTCTCGACTTGGACGCTTTGCACGATTCCCAATCTCGATGCCGCTCTCGACGAGTTGCGTCGCGTGCTGAAGTCCGGCGGTACGTTCCACTTTGTTGAGCACGGTCACGCTCCCGACTCCGCGACGGCGAAGTGGCAGCAACGAATCGAGCCAATCAACAAGAAACTCGCCGGGGGATGTCACCTGACTCGGGATATCCCCGAGCACCTCGAAAGGGCCGGGTTTCGGATTGAACACCTCGACACGTACTATTTCGAGGGCGAACCGAAGCCCTTTGGTTTCACGTTCGAAGGTCGTGCACACTGAAGATACATCGATGTCTGGGAGTTCGCACGGTCTCTATGTGGTCGTAGAGGAATCGCCAGGATCGCGATCACATCATCGCTAACGCTCTGGGCGTGCTCGGCGAGCGGATCGGCGATTCGCCCGGCGCAGACCTGTGAACAAGATTTCTCATTGCCAGAGAGCTCGTTTCGCATCACGTGCGGGTCGCAATACGAAGTCTTCTGAAACGAAAACCGTGGAGCGGGTGACGGGGATCGAACCCGCATGGCCAGCTTGGAAGGCTGGAGCTCTACCATTGAGCTACACCCGCGCGTCTCGCACGAGACCCGAAAGAGTCTAGGGCACGCCATTAGCGTGGAGGGGTGGAAGCGACGTTTTACGACCAGGTCGGTGGTCACGCGTTCTTTGAGCGCCTCGTCGAGAACTTCTACGCCGAAGTCGAACATGACGAACTCCTTCGCCCGATGTACCCCGAGGACCTGAGCGATTCGAAGCGACATTTCGAGATGTTCTTGGAGCAGTACTGGGGTGGTCCGAGAAGATACTCCGAGGAACGCGGACATCCTCGACTTCGAATGCGCCACGCCCCATTCCGCATCAATCGCGCGGCGCGCGACGCCTGGCTCGCTGCCATGTCGACGGCATTGGAAAGAGAACGCGCGAATCTGAACGACGAGCAGTTCAAGGAGCTGCACGACTATTTTGACATGGCCGCACATCAAATGCGCAATGTGTAGTGACGAAATTCACACGACATTCACGGCCAATGTCGTGATTTTCCACCCGAGAGTCTTTACGCTTGAAGTGTGGCACCACGAATGATTTTGCGAGAGGGCGAGGTGAAGATCATCTCGGTGACCCCGGTGGCTCGCGGCACGATTCGGCCGTGCGTCACCGGCATCGTCTTGCTCGCACTGGTGATTTTTGGTGCGAAGCACGTGCACCTGATCCACGAACACGAGATGTTGTTGGGGCTCATCTTCGCGGGCCCCTTCGCTCTGGTGGCCCTGAGGCGCACGTGGCGCTGGCGCTCGCACAAGGTACACGTCACGAACGAGCGAATTGTCCTTGAAGGCGGCGTGTTGCACCACCAGCGCAGCACCGTTGATCTGCGCGACGTCGTGGCGCTGCGCGTCGACCAACGAGTCTCCGAGCGCCTTACGAGGCGCGGCGTCGTCGTCCTGGAGACGAACGGGGGATCGATCATGATCGGCAAACTGCGCCACCCTGGCGCACTCGTTCGCCTCATTGACGCTGAACGGGCCAACAATTACGTCGACCCGGTACCCTTCGACACCGTCTTCGGCTACGAAGAGCCGGAGCCCTTCGATTATGAGGTACGTCCCCGGCGTCGAGGGAATAATTCCTCCTTTGAATGAGTTGAAAAATCTCCAAGTACCGTGGCACAGTGACTACGCGCTACCGATGCACCGCCTGCGGAAATCTCACGCGATTCGACGTTGTGGAGACAACGTCAATTCGAGCCTTCCACCACTTCACCGTGGGCGGCGATCTGACGGTCGAAGAACCCGAGATCATCGCGAAGAATATTGACTCAGTGACCTGTCGTTGGTGCGGCCACGGACGGGCGGTCGAACCGATCGTCGAATCCAGTGACGTCTGAATTCGACGCTCGTTCCTTCGATCGAACGCGCGAGCGCGCCGCTCCCAATGCACTGAACGGCCACTGGTCCGGCGGTGCCGAGCTAACAGTTGATTTGACGGAGGTGACGCTCGTCGTCGCGATCAAATCCCACTGCGACGGCTGTCGAGAGTTCATCAACGCGGACGTGAGCGACCTGCGGGTTCCGGTCCTCGTCATTAGCGCTGACGAGGACATTTCGTCGGAGTGGCGCGACGCCCGTCAGCCGGTCTTCGTATCGCCAGAAGCCTTTCGGCTCCTCGACGTCCGTTGGCCACCCTTCTACGTGCTGATTGATCCGGTGGCCCGTCGCGTGGTGAGCGAAGGCGTCGTCTTGGCAGTTCCACAGGTGGCGGCGGAGATTGGCCCGTTCCTCGACTTCTGACGTGTCACAGGCCGAGTGCAGAGTTGTGGAAAGTGAAGGGTGCCACAATGAGCAACGAGATCGAGCTTTCAATTAGCTGTAACGACTGTGTGCGGCGCGGTACGCCCGACTGTGCGGACTGTCTGGTCAGTTTCGTACTCGGTGAAGAACCGGATGAACTCGTGATGACCGCCGAAGAGGCCGACGTCGTCCAGCTCTTCACGTCCCAGGGCATGATGCCTCGACTGAAGTTTCAACACCGTTCCACGATCGGGGATTAATCGCTCGCGCGACAGCGTTGACTAGTTTGGTGCGATGACGCGCCACTTACTGGTGACCAACGATTACCCGCCAAAAACCGGTGGAATTCAGGTCTATCTCCATGAGCTGTGGCGTCGACTCGAGCCCGAGCGAGCCGTCGTCGTGACCGCGAGTTCGGTCCCGAACACCGAGGCGTTTGACGCAGCCTCAGAGATCGTCGTCGAACGGGTCCCCGAGAAGACGCTCTTCTTGCCCACCGGGCGCGCCAAGCGGGCCATCGAATCGGCGATCGAGCGCCACCAACCCGACCTGGTCCTGCTCGACCCGGCGTGGCCGCTCGGACTGCTCGGGCCGCGACTGTCCGTTCCCTACGGCGTGGTCGTGCACGGATCGGAAGTGACGGTGCCTGGGCGCCTGCCCATCGTGGCCTCGTCGCTGCGCTACGTACTGAAGCACGCCGCCGTCGCGATCTGCGCCGGTTCGTACCCGGAGTCCGAGGTGCGGCGCATCGCGGCGGAGTACGCGCCGCCGATCATCCAAGTGCCGCCGGGTGTCGACACCCGGCGGTTCACGCCGCTCGATCCGTCGCGTCGCAACGAGGTACGCCAATCGCTCGGACTCGACCCGACGGCTTTTCTCGTCAGCTCGTACTCTCGCCTCGTGCCGCGCAAGGGAATGGACACACTGATTCGTGCGGCGACTCGGCTCAAGGCGAAGTTCCCGAATCTCCAGGTCGCAATCGGCGGTACCGGTCGCGATGAGAAACGCCTGCACCAGCTCGCGAAGCGGCTGGATGCGCCCGTGGTCTTCCTCGGTCACGTGCCCGACGACGCACTAAACGAGTGGCTTGGAGCGAGCGACCTCATGGTGATGGACTGTCGGAGTCGTTGGCTGGGACTCGAACAAGAGGGTTTCGGAATCGTCTTCCTTGAAGCGGCCGCCACGGGCGTCGCCCAGATCGCGGGTCGTTCTGGCGGTAGTCACGAGGCCGTGCAAAACGGCGTGACCGGATTCGTCGTTGGCGATTCGCGCAGTGACGACCTGCTCGCCAAGGCCATTCGAACGTTGGTGATGGACGACGAACGACGACGCGAGTTTGGTCGGGCCTCCCGGGCGATTGTCGTCGAGCAATTCGATTGGGACACATTGGCCGCACGACTCTCCAGCGAACTCGTGCCCTACGACAATTTTGGCCTCGCAAACCGTCTGCCCTAGGGTGAGGGTGGGGAGGTGCGGTGTCACAACGAGCCACGGAATCGATCACGGTCAACGCGTCGCCTGAAACCATCTACGCGGTGGTCACGGACTTTGAGCACTATGCGGACTGGGTGTCGGACCTCAAGCGCATCGAGGTCGTGACCCGCGACGACCAGGGACGAGCGCTCGAAGTGGAGTTCCGCGCGGCCGCCTTTGGTCGCTCGACCACCTACACGCTGCACTACGACTACGCCCAGGCGCCGAGCGAGCTGTCGTGGCGCCAGGTCCAGGGCGACCTGACCGAAACCTTGAATGGTCGCTATAAATTCGAGCCCAACGGCGACGACACCAAGGTCACCTACGACCTCGAGGTCGAACTGCTGGTCCCGATTCCCACGTTCATTAAGTCCCGGGCGGCGTACCGCATCCAAACTCAGGCTCTTCGCGAGCTGAAGGCGCAGGCTGAGCAACTGCGATGATCGACGTCGCGATCGGCGTTGACGTCGGGGGAACGAAAGCATTGGCCCTGTTGGTGGCCCGCGACGGTCGCGTCCTCGCCGAAGCCCAAGCCCCGACGCCGCACCTGCACAGCGAGAACGTCGGCACGCCGACCGCGAACGTCGTGACCGAACTGATCAAGGAGCTGAGTGCGCGCCAGGGTCTCGATCCGTCGAATGTGCCGGTCTGCATCGGCTTACCGGGCATGATGCGCCGCGACGGACGTCTGGTCTACGCGCCGAATCTTCAATCAGCCTCGGGCGCGGACTTAGGGGCACTGCTCGGGGCGTCGTTGGCGAGTTCGATGGTGTTCTGTGAGAACGACGCCAACTGCGCGGCGCTCTGTGAACACGAATGGGGCGCCGGGCGCGGCATCAATGACTTCGTGATGGTGACGCTGGGCACGGGCATCGGCGGCGGTGTCATCGCCGACGGGAACCTCATTCGCGGCCACAGTGGCTTCGCCGGAGAGATCGGTCACATGGTCGTCGTCGCACGAGGGGCCGCCTGTCACTGCGGGAGTCACGGTTGTTGGGAGCGCTACGCCTCGGGCGGGGGACTCAATCGCCTGACGCGCGAAGCGGCGATCGAAGGGCGACTCCCGACGCTGGTCGCCCAACGCGGTAACGCCGCGGCGGTGCGCGCCGAGGACGTGACGGCCGCCGCCGCTCAGAACCTCGATGAGGCCGTGGTGTTGATGAAGGAGATCGGGTGGTGGCTCGCGCTCGGATTGGCGAACCTGGCGGCGATCCTCGACTGCGGACATTTCGTCATCGGCGGGGGACTGTCCATCGCCTCGGAACTGGTGTTGCCGTCGGCGCGCGAGTATCTCGTTGACCTCGTCGAGGGCTACCGTGCCCGTCCGGCGATCACCGTGACCCCCTCGATGTTCGGACCTCGCTCGGGCGCGATGGGCGCCGCGCTCGTGGCCTTCGAACGCACGTCATGAAACTCGGCGTCCTGCTGCCGACATTTCGAAACGGCGCCGCGGACGCGTTCGCCTTCGCGGACCGGGCGGTCGGCGCCGGCGTCGACGGCCTCTTCGCCTACGATCACCTCTGGCCGATGGGCTCGCCGACGCGGCCGTCACTTGCGCCTTTTCCGTTGCTCGCGGCGGTGGCGCGACGACACGACGGCGTCGTCGTCGGTCCGTTGGTGGCGCGCGTCGGTCTCGTCGGGACACCCCACCTCGTCGAGCAGTACCGGACGCTCGAGCGCGCAGCCCCGTCGCGCGTGATCTGCGCCCTGGGCTCGGGCGACAAGCTCTCGGCTGCCGAGAACGAGGCGTACGACATTCCGGTGCGTAGCGCCGACGAACGCCGCGCACTGATGGCCGAGGCGGCGCGCGAATTGAACGACCAGATGCCGATCTGGTTCGGTGGTGGAAACGACGAGACGAATCGCGTGGCGCGAGAGGTTGGAGCGACGATCAATCTCTGGGACGCGTCGCCACGACGTGTTCGAGAAATGTCGATATTGGGCGACGTGAGTTGGGCCGGACCGGTGCCGCCCGACCTCGCGGCGACCCTGGACGCGGTGCGCGACGCCGGTGCGACGTGGGCGGTGTTCGCGCCCGATGTCGACGTCGAAGCGCTGCGACAGTGGCGCGACGCGAACAACGACTAAAATTTCTAGATGGAATTCCGTCGCGTCAACGGCCTGCCGCCCTACGTCTTCGCGCAGATAAACGGCCTGAAGGCCGAGGCGCGCGCCCTCGGTCGCGACGTCATTGATTTCGGCTTCGGTAACCCTGACTTACCGAGTCCCGACGTGGCCGTCGCAAAGCTGGCCGAGGCGGCGAACAACCCGCGCAACCATCGCTACAGCGCCTCGCGCGGCATCCCCAACCTTCGTCTGGCGATGGCCACGCGCTACAAGGCGCTCTTTGACGTCGATCTCGACCCCGACACCGAGATCGTCACGACCATCGGCGCGAAGGAAGGTCTCACGCACCTCATGTGGGTCCTGCTCGGTCCCGGCGACAGCGCACTGGTGCCGAGTCCGAGCTACCCGATCCACTTGGCGGGGCCGGGCTTCGCCGGCGCGAAGGTCATTACCGTCCCGATGCTCGACCCCGGCGCGACGACGAACGATCCCGGCGATGACTTCTTCGCGGGACTCGTCGAGGCGTGGCAGAACGCCGAGGTGAAGCCACGGGTGTTGATCTGTTCGTTCCCGCACAACCCGACGAGCGCGTGCGTGGATCTCGCGTTCATGACACGACTGGTCGACTTCGCGCTCGAACACGAATTGATCATCTGTCACGACTTCGCCTACGCCGACCTGGGCTTCGACGGGTACAAGCCGCCGTCGATCCTGCAGGTCCCTCGCGCGAAGGAGTGCTGCGTCGAGCTCTACACGCTCACCAAATCCTTCTCGATGGCCGGGTGGCGCGTCGGTTTCCTCGTCGGCAACGCCGAGATCGTGGCGGCGTTGACCAAGTTGAAGAGTTACCTCGACTACGGAACCTTTCAGCCGGTCCAGATCGCGGCCATCGTCGCCATGAATGAAGCGACGCAGTATCCCGAACAACTGCGCGTCATTTATCAGTCGCGGCGCGACACGTTGATCGAAGGACTGAATCGCATCGGTTGGGACGTGACCGCGCCACGCGGATCGATGTTCATCTGGGCGCCGGTCCCCGAGCCGTACCGCGAGATGGGTTCACTGGAGTTCGCGCGGTTCCTCATCGAGTCGGCCGACGTGGCGACGAGTCCCGGCGTCGGATTCGGCGAGGGCGGCGACGGACACGTCCGTTTCGCGCTGATCGAGAACGAGCTGCGCACGTCCCAGGCGATTCGCAACCTGCGCAAGACGCTCACGAAGCTGGGTTGAGCTCGCGTTACGGCGCCAAGGATTTCCTTCTAGGGCGTGCCGGCGCCCGCGACGTCGACGCGGACCGCTTCGATACGACCCAGTGTCTTCTCGGCGACCTCGAATCGATCACTGGACGTCCCGGTCATGATGAAGAGCGTGCGTCGATCCTCGCCGCCCAACATGCACGCGAACGCGGTCTGGCTGCAAGTGACCAATCCGGTAATCTCACCGCCCTCGCGTACACGCACGCAGTGACGGGTCACCGCGTTGGCGAACCAGATCTGGCCTTCGGCGTCCAGGCACATGCCATCACTCGTCGACATCTCGAGTGGTGCCCACACTCGTCGATTCGTGAGCGTGCCGTCGGCCTGAATATCGAAGGCCGTGAGTTGTGAGCCGAACGTCTCGCCGATGATCAACGTCGCGCCGTCGGGCGTGATGACCGTGCCATTGGGAAAGGCCATGTCGGGCACGACTTGGACGACCGCGCCCTCGGGGTCGAGCACCACGAGATTGGTCGGCGGCGGCGGTTCGGCAATGAAGCGTTCGATGCCGAGTTCAGCGAGACGCGCGTCGAGGTCGAAGCCGAAGTTGCCGACGTAGCTGTAGCCACTGGAGGACACGATCATTTCGTTGGCCCAGAACTCACAGTGCTCGCTGATGTCCGCGAAGGTGGATACCGCGCCGTCGTGAAAGCGCAGCACCTTCTGGTCGAGCATCGAGACGCAGAGCAGGTCGCCGTCGGGCAGCCATCCGAGGCCCGAAGGCTGCGTGGGGACGTCGTGTTCGAGGACTTCGTCCGACCCGTCACTCGCCATGGAGTAGATCGCGTGGCGATAGAAGTCCGAGTACCACAGGCGACCCTCGTGCCAACGCGGGCCTTCGCCAAAGCCGAGCCCTTCGCGTACTACCGCTGCGCCGTACTCCTTCATGGTCCTCCGATCGACGTTCTTTGAAACCTACTCAAGCGTGTTCGAGCGCGCGTCGCCACGCCGCGTAACCGAGATCGACGAAGAGCGGATCCTCCGTTTCGAAGCGTCGGTCGAAGCTCCAGAGTTCGTTGAGTTCTTCCAACGAGGTCCACAGACCGGCGCCGAGACCGGCGATCGTCGCGGCGCCGCGCGCGGTGGCCTCGAGTGACGCACTCCTCAGAACCGAGAGTTTCGAGTTCGTGGCTTGAAGTTGCATCAAGAGGTCCATGGCGGCCGCGCCACCGTCAGCGCGCAGTTCGTGAAGGGCAATGCCGCCGTCGTTGAACGCGTCGGTGATCGCGCGCACTTGATAGGCGAGGGCTTCGATGAGCGCTCGGGCGATGTGAGCGCGACCGACGCCGCGACTCAGTCCGGTGATCGATCCTCGCGCGTCGCTACGCCAGAACGGCGATCCGAGACCCGTGAAGGACGGTACAAACTGGACGCCCGCGGAGTCGCCCACGCTCGTGGCGAGCGCCTCGAGCTCGGACGATTCGTCGATGAATCCCATCTCGTCACGCAGCCACTGCACCGCAGCCCCGGCGACGAAAGCCGAACCCTCGACGGCGTATGAACGTGGCGCGACGTCGCCCAGGTCCCACGCGAGTGTCGTGATCAGTCCGTCGAAGACACCGGGATTCTTCTCGCCGACGTTGGCGAGGATGAAGGCACCGGTGCCGTAGGTCGCTTTGACGACGCCCGGTCGAAAGCATGCCTGACCGAAGAGCGCCGACTGCTGATCACCGAGGATCCCGGTGATCGGAACGCCGGCCAGTTCAGGCACGACGTTGGCACTCACCGTGGCGAACGTCGACAATGACGGTTGGATCGACGCGAGCATCGCGGGATCGACGTCGAACAATGTGGTCATCGTTTCCGACCAGCGAAGCGTGTCGAGATCCATCAGCATCGTGCGTGACGCGTTCGACGGTTCGGTCACGAAGAGGCCTTCGTGGACACCGCCGGAGAGCCACCAGACCAGCCAGGAGTCGACCGTGGCGAAACTTGGCGTATCGAGGTCGTCCATGTGACCTTGATCGAGGAACCAACGCATCTTGGTCGCCGAGAAGTACGAATCCAGCACGAGCCCGGTCGTCGCGCGCACGATCGGCGTCGCACCGCGGGCGTCGAGGTCCCGGCAGTAGTTGGCCGTGCGTCGGTCCTGCCAGACAATGGCGCGGTGGGGGAGTTCGCCCGTCGCGCGGTCGAAGGCGACCGTGGTCTCTCGTTGATTGGTGATGCCGAGCGCGACGATGTCGTGACCGTTCGCGCGCGCTCGCGCGGCGACGTCGCGCAGCGTCTCGACACCAAGATCAGCGATCTCTCGCGCGTCGTGCTCGACTTCGCCGGGTCGGGGAAAGTGCTGGGTCAGTTCTCGGTAGGAGGAGTCTTGGACGATGGTCGAACGGTCAAAGGCGACGGTGCGCACTCCCGAGGTGCCGGCGTCGAGGGCGAGAACCAGTTCCACCGGGGTCACGCTAGTGAGGGTTACCCGGTGGTTTTTGGCTAGATCATTGGGCAAAAAAAAATTGTTCGAAAAACAACCAAAATTGAGTTGACGCGGTGTAATTACAGTGGTGTAATGACACAGCATCTTGCGACGAGAAGTGGTCCGACCACAACATCTTGTGGCCAAGAGGGGAAAAGGTAGTAAACTGGACCTCCCGACTCCGAGTCGCGAGGGCATGTTCTTAGTGTCGGTTTCGGCAAGAAAAGAGAGATTGAAATGGCTATCGCACCTCAGCGACTGGGAATTGGCATCCGCCGCTACTTCACGACCGACGACCGTCACCCGTATGACGAGGTCACGTGGGACCGTCGTGACGCGCGGATTTCGAACTTCCGCGACGGCTCGGTCGCCTTCGAGCAACTCAACGTCGAGGTTCCCTCCAGCTGGTCGTTCAACGCCACCAACATCCTCGCCCAGAAGTACTTCCGCGGCACCCTCGGCACCGACGAGCGAGAGACCAGCCTCAAGCAAGTCGCCGACCGCATCGTCGACACCATCACCGCCTGGGGCGTCGAGCGCGACTACTTCGTCGACGACGAAGAGGCCGAGGCCTTCCGCGCTGAACTCAAGCACCTTTTGATTACGCAGAAGGCGGCCTTCAACTCACCGGTCTGGTTCAACATTGGCGTAAAGGGTGTGCCCCAGCAGGGGAGTGCCTGCTTCATCCTCTCGGTCGAGGACTCGATGCGTTCGATCCTCAACTGGTACACCGAAGAGGGCATCATCTTCAAGGGCGGTTCGGGCGCCGGCGTGAACCTCTCCAAGATCCGCTCGAGCGCCGAGATGCTCGAGGGCGGCGGTACCGCGAGCGGTCCCGTCTCGTTCATGCGCGGGGCTGACGCCTCAGCGGGCACGATCAAGTCCGGTGGCAAGACGCGCCGCGCCGCGAAGATGGTCATCCTCGACGCCGATCACCCGGACATCGAGGAGTTCATCTGGTGCAAGGCCAATGAGGAGAAGAAGGCGCGCGTCCTTCGCGACAACGGCTTCGACATGGACTTAGACGGCAAGGACATTCACTCCATTCAGTACCAGAACGCGAACAACTCGGTGCGCGTCACCGATGAGTTCATGGACGCGGTGCTGGCCGACGCCGACTGGGACTTGAAGGCCCGCCACGGCGGACGCGCAGTGCAAACCGTGAAGGCCCGTGAACTGTGGCGCCAGATCGCCCGCGCCGCGTGGGAGTGCGCCGACCCCGGCCTCCAGTTCGACACGACGATCAACAAGTGGCACACGTCGCCGAATACCGATCGCATCAATGGATCGAACCCCTGCTCGGAGTACATGCACATCGACAACTCGGCGTGCAACTTAGCGAGCATCAATCTGATGAAGTACCTCCAAGACGACGGCACCTTCGACGTCGACGCCTTCAAGCACTCGATCGAAGTGCTCTTCAGCGCCCAGGAGATCATCGTCGGCGCGGCGGACTACCCGACCGAGAAGATCGCCGAGAACTCGCGCAAGTTCCGCCAGCTCGGCCTCGGCTACGCGAACCTCGGCGCCCTCCTCATGGCCTCGGGCCTGGCGTATGACTCCGACGAGGGCCGGGCGTGGGCCGGCGCGATCACCGCATTGATGACCGGTCACGCCTACGCCGTCAGCGCGCGCACCGCCGGACGCATGGGACCCCACGAGGGATATGAGGAGAACGCCGAGCCGATGCTCGACGTCCTTCGCATGCACCGCGACGCCTCGTACCGAATCGATGAGACGAAGGCGCCGGCCGAGATACTCGAAGCGGCCCAGCACTCGTGGGAAGAGGCCGTCGACCTCGGCGCTCGCCACGGCGTGCGTAACGCCCAAGCCTCAGTGCTCGCGCCGACCGGCACCATCGGACTGTTGATGGACTGCGACACGACCGGCATCGAGCCCGACCTCGGACTCGTGAAGTTCAAGAAGCTGGTCGGTGGCGGCAACATGGCGATCGTTAATCAGACGGTGCCGCGTGCATTGCGCAAGCTCGGCTACACCGAGATGGAGTCCATGGCCATCGAGGCCTACATCGACGAGAACAAGTCGATCGTCGGGGCGCCGGGCCTCAATCCCGAGCACTTGCCGGTCTTCGCCTGCTCCATGGGTGACAACACGATCCACTACCTCGGCCACGTGAAGATGATGGGGGCCGTCCAGCCGTTCATCTCCGGCGCGATTTCCAAGACCGTGAACATGCCCGAGGACGCCACCATTGAAGACGTGGCGAACCTGCACATGGACGCCTGGAAGTTGGGCGTGAAGGCCGTCGCGATCTACCGCGACAACTGCAAGGTCGGTCAACCGCTCTCCACCGCGAAGAAGGGCGGTGAGGAGTCATCCTCGTCGGTCACCGCGACGGACTCGGTAGCGGCTGAACTGTTTACGCGCATCGAACTGCTCGAGGCGGCGTTGGAGGTCGCGAAGTCTGAGGGTCAGCACATCCATCTCAAAGCCATGCGCGAGCGCATGCCGCGCCGTCGAAAGTCAACGACGTTCGCCTTTCGCGTCGCGGACTGCGAGGGCTACGTCACGGTCGGTGAGTACGAGGATGCTCGACCCGGAGAAGTGTTCATCAAGGTCTCGAAACAAGGTTCGACATTGGCCGGCATCATGGATGCGTTCTCGATCTCCATCAGCCTCGGACTCCAGCACGGCGTGCCGTTGGCGACCTACGTGCGCAAGTACATCAACATGAAATTCGAGCCGTCGGGCATGACCGATGACGCCGATTTGCGCATCGCGACGTCGCTCGTGGACTACATCTTCCGTCGCCTGGCGCTCGACCACTTAAGCCTGAGCGAGCGCGAGGAGTTGGGCGTGCTCTCGACGAGTGAGCGTATTCAGCCCACGCTGCCCGAGGTCGCGGAGCAGGCGACGCCGACGGTGAACGTGAGCGTGCAACCGACACTCGTGGACTTGAGCGAGACGTCGGCCGAGCAGCCCAAGTTGCTGAGTCGCGGCCAACAGCGTGACGCGCCGATGTGTTACCAGTGCGGCAACGCCATGCAACGTGCCGGTTCGTGCTACGTGTGCTCGAGTTGCGGCGCGACGAGCGGCTGTTCATAGTTGTAAAGTCGCATTCCATTCGGTGGAATCGCACGCGAAATGCAGTGGAGTCGCACGTTGGCGGGGCTTTCGGTGACGACGGGATCCTTCGGATAAGCACAATCAAGGTGGCGCCACGAGGCGTCACCTTGATTGACGTGTAACCCTCAATTCACTGAGAACTAATCGATTCTTTAATATACATGTGAACTGTATATACTGCTGACATGATTAAAGAGATGAGAGAACCTACATTTCTTGTGCTGGCGACTTTGGCCGAGGGCAAGAGACACGGGTACGCGATTATTCAAGGGGTGGCGTCGCTTTCTGAGGGCGAAGTGGAACTCAAGGCGGGAACGCTCTACGCCATGCTCGACCGCTTGACATTCGACGGCGTTATTGAATCGGTGGGGGAGGAGATTGTCGACGGACGACTTCGCCGTTACTACGAACTGACGTCCGAAGGCACAACCCTGCTCGGCGAAGAGTCCAAACGTCGCGTCAAAGTTTCCAACATCGCGCTACGTCGACTTCGGTTCGTGGGAGGAATCGCATGACCCAAAACCTCGCTCGTTCGCAGAAACTCTTGAGTTTCTATCCCAAGGCGTACCGCGAAGAACGCGGAGAAGAGATCGTCGCCACTTTGCAAGACGCTGCCGAAGCACGTGTGCCTCGTGCCTCGCTCAGTGACCAGGTCAGTGTGGCGCTGTACGGAGTGCGCGTTCGGTTGGGTCTGACCAGTGAAACCATGTTTGGCAAGGCATTGGATATTGCGGCGATCCCGGGCCTCGTAATGGGAGCATTTTTTGGGGTGTATCTCTTAATCTCGGGCGACTTGCCGGTGGTTAATTCAAAATTCTTTTATCCGGACTTCGGACCGTTCCTCACGGTAGGACCTCTGTTCTATCTGGTCTGGATTCTGGGCGTCGTGGTGGTCTTTGAGTGGCCGCAGTACCGGCGACGTATTGCCGGCGTGTGCATGTCACTCACGATCGTGGGCGAGCTACTCGCCAAACTCGCTCATCGCAATCCAAACATTTGGGAGATTGCCATACTGGTGAGTCTCGGCCTGCCCAGCCTGCTTGCCCCGGACGTGTACGTCACGCGACGCAGGGTGCTACCCAGTTTGTGCGTTGGTCTCGCTACATTCGCGACCTTGTTTTTCGTTTCCGGATCGAGCGTCAATCCCGGATTTTTCAATTCCTTTTATTGGTCTGGGACGTACGAGATCGCTCGTCGCCAGCCCTACGTTGACGTATTTCTATTCGCACTGTTTGCCGTGCTGTGGATTACCAAGCGACGCGAAGCCGCCAGTGCTGCGCTGATTCTCAGCAGTCCCTGGATAATCGTTGGCGTCGCGTATCCAGTGTCACTCCAATATTTGGAAGTGAACACTCTGAACGTGATCGCCTTAATTGCGTGGGCCGTGGGCATGGCACTCATCGTGACGACGAGCCGTTACCGTCCGCGAACCCCTGGATCAATTGAACTGTCCCCTTTGAATTCCGGATGATGATCTACCGGACGCGGATGGAGCCATCGAGATTCGTTTTCCTGGTTGCCTCTTCGGCCACTTCTGGTGCCGGCGTCAGGAGCTGAGATCAACCGTGTGACGTGTCACGTATGTTGTCGAATGCCGTCAGGGACGGCTCGGCGAGCTGCGCCGCCTTGAGGAAGTCGCGGTGGACATCCCCATATAGTTCGGCCATTGAAGTCGCGTGCTTGACGTGGTGAAAAGCTGACTGCACTCGGACTTCGACGAGGCCGGCGGTGACGAACGTGGCGAGCTGCACTCTGGGGTCGATCGGGTCGGCACCGATTCGTTGGCCGAGCGCGCTCGATATTTCTTCGATGAAGCGCGGCAAATCAGCGAAACGCGCCGCGACGAGGGTTGGTGATTTGGTGGCGACGTCACAAAAGAGGCGCACCAGGTGCAGCTGGTGGATCTGGTCCGCATCATCCAAGAACTCCAAAGGACCCGGGTGAATCTCACTGGCTACGGATTCCACGACGACTTCGATCAGCGAAGCGCTCCCACGTTCCCTCACGGCATCCGCCACGGCGTGAATCATTGGCTCGGAGCGATCGAAGAACATCGACTCTTTGGTCGAGAAGTAGTTGAACACCGTCTGCGGGGAGACTTCGGACACGGCCGCAATCTGAGCCACGGTCACGTTGTCGAAACCGTGAACTAAGAACATCGCAGTTGCGACGTCGGAGATTCTCTGGCGAACCTGCCGCTTCTTGCGTTCGCGTAGGCCCTCGTTCGGCTCCAGGCTCTCCTGAGCACGCACGCCGTCAAAGAGCTTGAGGATGGCATCCACGTCGAGGTCGTCGCTATTTCTCGTCACGTGAATTAAGTGTAGACAGAATTATAGAGTCGTGCTATAGTTATAGTCACACCAAGTTTGGAGCCACAACATGTCCGTCGGAACTCCCCAAGTTGAACGATCGGGCATCGATGCGAACGAGGTTGGGCGTGACAGCTCCTTGGCGAGCGCGACGGCCGTCGAGGCGCGTGGGCTCACGAAGATTTTCGGCGCGAATCGCGCCGTGGACAACGTCGATCTCACCGTCATGGAAGGTGAGATCTTTGGGGTGCTCGGACCGAATGGCGCTGGCAAGACCACGATGCTGAACATGCTGACAACGCTGCTGCCGATCGATGGCGGCGAGGCGAAGATCTTCGGCTACGACGTCAGCAGCGAAGGTCACGCAGTGCGACAGCTGATTGGCGTCACGGGTCAGTTCGCGTCGGTCGACGAGAACCTGACGGGTCGCGAGAACCTCTGGATGTTCGGCCGACTGCAGGGGCTGGCTTCAAAGAGAGCCCACGATATCGCCGACGACCTGCTCGCGCAGTTCGAGTTGACGGAAGCCGCGAACCGCCCGATCTCCCAATTCTCCGGAGGCATGCGTCGCCGCCTCGATCTCGCGGCCAGCCTCATCACCAGACCTGCACTGATCTTCCTCGACGAGCCCACGACGGGTCTCGACCCTCGGAATCGCAACCAGATGTGGAATACGATCCGCGACCTCGTCGCGGAGGGATCGACCATCTTGTTGACCACCCAGTATCTCGATGAAGCCGACGCCTTGGCTGGGCGAATCGTCGTCATCGATCGCGGACGGAAGGTCGCTGAGGGCACCCCTAGTCAACTCAAGTCCCAAATTGGGACCTCGAGTCTGCGCGTCCAGATGGCCGAGGACGCCGACACGACAGAAGCGGTCGTACTGACTGCGAACCTGACCAACGTCACGCCGGTCGTGTCCCCAACCGGCTCAGGGTTCAGCGTTCAGTTGAGCAATGCGAATCAAGCCGCCGACATACTCGTTGCCCTGCGGAACCACCGGCTCGACATCGCCAACGCCACCGTCGAGCAGCCGAGCCTCGACGACGTGTTCTTCGCTCTGACGGGCCACACAAGTGAAACCGTGATGAGTGATACGGAGGCGAGCAATTCATGACCGCGGCCATCACTAGCCCTACCACCACACTGCGACCGAGCCAGCGCACCGTTAAGGAGTCCGTAACGGCACGCGAGGCGCTGAGCCAGATCACGACGCTGGCATGGCGCGCTCTAATAAAGATGCGTCGCAATCCTGAGCAGCTCGTCGACGTCACCGCGATGCCCGTGCTGTTCACCGTGATGTTCGGGTTCATGTTCGGTGGGGCGGTTTCGGGTAGCACCGCGAAGTACCTCCCGACCCTCATCCCCGGCATCATCGCGATGACCACCATTACCGCTTGCGTCGGCGCCGGCATCCAACTGCGCGAGGACATGGACAAGGGCGTGTTCGACCGTTTTCGGTCGCTGCCGATCGCGCGGATCGCCCCGCTCGCCGGACCGATGCTGGCCGACCTCGCCCGCTATGCCATCGCGGCCGGCGTCACTCTGACCGTCGGCATCATCATGGGCTACCGCCCGGGTGGGGGTGTTGCGGGCGTACTCGCTGCAGTGGTGCTCGCCGTCATTACCGGCTGGTCAATCGCCTGGATCTTCATGTGGATCGGCACCAAAGCGAGAAGCGCCGGCGCTGTCCAGGGGTTGTCCATGATGCTCATGTTCCCACTGGCCTTCCTGTCCAATGCATTCGTCTCCGTCGACACTCTTCCGGGTTGGCTCCAGGGCGTGACACGAGTCAATCCCGTCTCACACGTGGTCTCGGCGCTGCGTGGTCTGATGAATGACGGCATCATCACTGCCCGGGTCGGTTGGGCGCTCCTCGGATGTTGCGCCGTCGCCGCGATCTTCATCCCACTCGCGATTCGGTCGTACTCGAAGCGAGTGTGACCGGATCGGTCGATCCGTTGATGAAAGCACGTCGCACGACTGGCCATGACGAACGGACCGGTACCCTATGGGGCCATGGCAATGACAGAACCTTCGTCCGACGGTCATTCGCTGACGATCGACGACTGGTCGCAGGGACTCGTTCTCACCGTACGGTCCCCGGACCGCGCTGGAATTGTCGCGAATTTGGCCGCCAGCATCCAGTTAGCGGGCGGCAACATCATCGAACTGGACCAACACACCGATGTCGTCGAGGGTGACTTCGGGTGTCGCATCGAGGTCGCCGGGGGAGTCAACGCTCCGGAACTCGTTCGGCGTCTCGACGATCTTCGCTCATCGCCATCGGTGAAGTACACCATGACCCCGATCTCGAGGCGACGTGCGCGAGTGGTCGTGCTGTGTTCGTCGACGCTCCATTGCCCGAGTGACCTCATCGCGCGAAGCGCCATCGGCCAGTTGGACTGTGACGTCGTCGCCCTCGTGAGCGATCAGACAGCGGCCCGCGACCTGGCCGCTCGCTACGGCGTGCCGTTCACACACCTCCCGGTGGGAGAAGACCGCGTCGCGCAAGAACGGAAAGTCGGTGAAGTGCTCGACGAGCTGGACCCCGATTTGATTGTGTTGGCCCGCTACATGCGTGTCCTACCCGCTTGGTTGGTAGAGCGCTACGAGCAACGAATTATCAACATTCATCACTCGTTCTTGCCGGCGTTTATCGGTTCCAACCCGTACGCCCGAGCTTACGAGCGCGGCGTCAAGATTATCGGTGCGACCGCGCACTACGTCACCGCTGAATTAGATGCGGGACCCATCATCGCTCAAGACGTCGTGCCTATTTCTCACCGCGATGACGTTGCCGACATGACGCGGCGCGGCGCGGACATTGAGCGTTCAGTGCTCGCCTCGGCGATCCGGTTACACCTGGAACAGCGCGTGATCGTGTTCGGTTCGCGCACGTGCGTCTTTGATTGATCGGTCATTTTCAACGAATAAGCAAAGTCCGGACGATTCCACGTAGGTCATTTCGGTCTCGAAGTTGCCGGATTCATCCGCGGTGAATCCGTCGAGTGACGTGATCGCTGAATAGACCAACTTCGCCATCAAATATACGGTGCCGAAATCGTTGGCCCCGCGGGGCCAAGTCCGGCTCGTTCGCGTAGGAGAGTCTCCACGCGGTCGAGATCACTTGGCGTGATGAACGGCTTGATGCGCGCACCGAGGTCGAGGACCAGGCCCTCTTTCTTGGACGGTCGTTTCGTGTCGAGGTTGGCCCAATAGCCCGGGTTGGCGGTGCCCCAAATTCTCGCTCGACCCTTCAGCGCCGCCAGCGCGACGCGTTGCACGCCCACGATTGAGCGGTACGGCACGTTCTTTGATCCCCATAAGTAATAGTGACGAATCTCCAGAACGTCGTCGCCGCAAACGATGGCCTCTTCTCGATAGTTCTCGACCATGGCCTCAATGTACCGCTCTCCCGCAATCGTGGCGCGGACGAATGGTCCGGACCAGGTGGTCGTCGTTGAGCGAGTAACGAGCGCATCGGACTGCGTTATCGTCCGTTGAAGTAATTGGCGTCGGCAGGGGTAAGGATGAGTCAGGCGGAAGAGTCGATCGAGTACATGAGCGATGACGACAATGTGGCGGGCGTGTTGCGCGGCGACGTTTTCGTCACCTTGGACGAGTTGATGGTTCGCGCACGAAAGGCCGCCACCGGCCTGCGATCGCTCGGCGTCGAGCCCGGAGGTTCTGTCGCGCTCTTGCTGCGAAACGATCACGAGTTCTTCGAAGCGGCGTTCGCGACCTCGGCGCTTGGCGCGGCGACGGTGCCCATCAACTGGCACGGTAGTGCCGAAGAGGTGGCCTACGTCGTCAATGATTCCGAGGCCGTCGTGGTCGTCGCTCACGCGGACCTGTTGCACCATGTTCGTAATGCGCTGCCCGCTTCGGTCACGATTTTGGGCGTCGCGACCCCGTCGAGCATTGCCGAGCGCTTCGAGATCGACGGCGCGATCGCGTCGCTCCCGCCTGACGTCGCGGAATGGGCGTCGTGGCGCGACGGCTTCGAAGAGATCCACGACGCCTACATCGGCGATCCTTTGTCAATGATCTACACCTCGGGCACGACCGGACACCCCAAGGGCGTGCGGCGACTCCCCGGAACGAACGACGGGTCCCAAGCGATTGACTACATGACCGAGGTGACGAAGCTCTTCGGTGCGTGGCCCGGAATGCGCACGATCATCGCTGGGCCGATGTACCACTCGGCGCCGTACGCCTACGCGCTCGTGGCGGCTCGCGCCTACGGGGCGTACGTGGTGCTCGAGGACCGCTTCGACCCCGAGGAGTTCCTTTCCTTGATTGAACGGCATCAGATCTCATCGATGTACATGGTGCCGACGATGTTCGTGCGGCTCCTTCGACTGCCACCGGAAGTCCGAAACCGCTACGACCTATCCTCGCTGCGTCACGTGTCGCACACGGCCGCGCCGTGTCCGCCCGACGTGAAGCGCGCGATGATCGAGTGGTGGGGCCCGATCGTCGACGAGTTCTACGGCAGCACCGAGGTCGGATTCATCACCGGCTGCACGAGCGAAGAGTGGCTCGCGCATCCGGGCACTGTCGGTCGGCCACTTCCATCGAGTGACGTTCTCGTTATCAACGAGGACGGCCCCGTGCCGGTCGGTGAATCCGGCGAGGTCTTCGTTCGCGCGCGAGCGAATTCTGACTTCACCTACTTCGGAAAATCGGATGCGCGTGCCGAAATAGAACGTGACGGGCTCATCACGTGCGGCGACATTGGTTTTCTCGACGCCGACGGGTTTCTGTATCTCTGTGACCGGGCGCGCGACATGATTATTTCGGGCGGCGTGAATATCTATCCGATTGAAATCGAAGCCTGCCTCTTGAAGCTCGGAGGAGTGGCGGACTGCGCGGTCTTTGGCATCCCCGACGACGAGTACGGCGAGTCGATCGCGGCCGCGATCAAACTCGATGAGGGTGCGGTGTTGAGCGCCGACGATATTCGAAGCCACGTTCGAAGTCACTTGGCCGGATTCAAGGTTCCCAAGGTCGTCACATTTCACGAATCGTTGCCGCGAGAGGACTCGGGAAAGATGTTCAAGCGAAAGCTCCGCCAACCGTATTGGGAAAACGCTGGTCGCTCCATCTAAAACTCGAAACACCGCAGACTTGTTCGTGAGCGTCTTTTGACCTCCTCGTGTTCTAGAGGCGCGCAAGTAGAATCGACCTGTGTCGGAATCCGGTACCCCAACGCCGCCGGTACCAAATCGAGCTGGGCTCGAAGCGCTGGGACAGGTGGTCGAGTGCGGTCCCAACGGGACCGAGGGCCCGTAAGCGACTGGTTGAAGTTTTCAGCGCTGTCCGGCGATGGTGCCACTGCGTGCACTACTTTCCCTTTCATATGAAGAGAGCGTTCCTGGGTCTCGTCGTGGTGGCTTTGATTGTCGTCGCGGTCGTCGCGGTCGTCGCGGTCGTCGTCGTGGCGAACCGTCACTCGCCGTCCGCGGCCTCGCCGCCGTCGACGTCGCACACGATCAAGGCAACGCCAGCCGAAATGAACACGCTCAGGGCAGCATTCTTCAAGTTCAAGCTTCACAACAAAGAGATGGTCAGCACCGACCGGATCAAATGGGGCCAGGTCATCTCGCCTAACGGTCCGAATACGCCGCTCATCGCCTACGACGCGGTCGATCACCGAGAATGGGCCATCGCTTCTTTCGGTCTCATCCTTCCGGCGAGTTACAAAGCGGGGGTCTCATTCCAGGACGGGGGCAGTATGGGCATCTTCAACAAGATCGGATCCGGCCAGTGGTTCATGACCGGGTCACCGGGGTTCCCACTGTGCGCCAAGGACGTCCCTTCGGTCGTGGCTCATCTGTGGGGACTCAAGAATTATCCCGCCTGTAATTAGCGCTGCGCAGGTTTCGGTGGCGCCGAGCACGTCAAGGGAGATTCGCGCGTAACTCCTTGCGTCGCTCCATCTTGAGGGCCGACCAGTCGTCGTCTAAGGCCGCGACTTTCACGTCAATGAGACCGAGCGGCAAGACCACACTTCGTACCACGTTGTCGGTGATGTCCGAGCTGTGACCACTTGTTCTACGGGGCCGCGCCATCCGCAGCGAACTGTCGGGTGTGATCGAGAGTGAAAACGACTCGATCACTCGTTCCAACGACGCGGCGTCGTTGAAGAACGCAATGACCACGTCCGATGTCGATTCACTACGTCGACGAGTGACGCGCACGTTCGCAGGAGGTTCATGGATCGACCAATCCCGAGGAGCGCCAGTCAACGTCACGCGCTGCCGCTCTTTGATTCCCAACTTCTTGGCCAAGGGCGTCCCTGAGTAGCCGGCCGTCACGACGTTGGCGGCAATTATCGACGTCGCTGAGCCGATTAGGAGTTTGATGTTTGAAAATGTTCACTTTTTCACACTCGCGTCACGAGCGTTGTCCTGACGAAAGCGAGGCGTACAGGAATTCCGTGCAGTAACCGGCCCTTTGTGATATCTATAAGAGCACTCAAACCCAGGGGGAGCCAATGGCCCAATTCGATATGAAGAAACTTGATACGTCCGACCGCATTGTTGCCGGGGCAGGACTCATAACACTGATTTGCCTGTTCTTGCCGTGGTGGGGCTACGGACCGTTCAATCAGAGCGGATGGGGCTCCGGATTTGGACTCATCGGCGCCCTTCTCATCATTGCGGCCGCGGTGTACCTCGTCGCGTTACGCTCCGGATCGAATCTGCCGAGGAATTCGTATGGACCTGGTGTCACGGTCCTCGGCCTTTCATTGATTGGGATCATCATCGTGGCTCTCAGATGGCTCACCGTGCCCAAGATTGCCGGTTGGGGTCCCCAGTACGGCATGTACCTCACGATCATTGCGGGCGCGATTCAAGCGTTTCTGTCGTACCGACTCTTCAAGGCCTCAGGTGAAAGAGTCCCATGGGAGAACAAGAAGCCGCAATAGTCGGCTGTTCGGGAATACTTGGTAAACGATTCGAAACGGAGTCGTGACCCCTCATGCGCCAAGGTGTATTTTTCCCGCCCTTTGACGGCGTGGCCGATCCCCATCGGCTGGTCGAATTAGCCCAAGCTGCCGAGGCGACCGGCTGGGACGGCATCTTCCTCTGGGACCACTTGCTCTACGCCGGGGGCGTCACCAAGATCCTCGACCCGTACATCTCCTTAGCGGCCATCGCGTCGGCGACGACGACCATCCAACTCGGCGCAATGGTCACGCCGCTCAATCGCCGCCGACCGCAAATCGTCGCGCGCCAAGCGGTGACACTCGACCTTCTCTCGAACGGTCGACTGATCCTCGGTTTCGGGATCGGTGACGACGGTGAGTCGGGTGAACTCTCCAAGTTCGGCGAGACCACCGACGCGAAAGAGCGCGGTGCCATGCTCAACGAAGGACTCGAAGTACTGACCGGACTACTTTCCGGTGAACCGCTGACACACCAGGGTGAGCACTACCGAGCGAACGACGTCACGTTTCAACCAACTGCCGCGCGTGAAGGCGGTATTCCGATCTGGCTCGCCGCGCGCTGGCCGAATCGCGCGCCCATCCGTCGCGCCGCTCACTTCGGCGGCGTCTTCGTCATCCAGATGAAGGACCCGAACGACGTCGCGGCGTTGCGTCAGCGATTGATCGACGAAGGCGCCGACTTAGAACACTTCGACGTCGTGATAAGTGGTTTCATCGGCGACGACCCTTCGCCGTGGGCCAAGGCCGGCGCCGACTGGTTCCTCAGTTGGATCGGTCCGTACCACATGGACTTCGACGAGGTGCGCGAGATGATCGTCGAGGGTCCCAGAGCAATCAACCCCTAGAGGTCCTTGCGCCACGCCACCATGGCGCCGGCGATTCGTGCGCCGAGTGCTTCATTGACCGCGATCATGGGCCCGTTCAACATCGAGTTGAACGTCGTGATCTTCGTCGTCGGGTACCGGCCGGCCTCGAGGAGTCGCATGGTGGTCACTTTCAAGAGACCTCCGAGTCGATGACCGCGGTGGGAACGAACGACCAACGTGTCCCACTGATAGGCCGTTTGGGGCTGTTCTCGAGACACGGTCAGTTCGCTGTAGCCCACGAGTTCCCTGCTCGCGCGGTGTCGCGCTGCCGCGACGAGGAGGTCGCGGCCCATTTGATTCGTCGTCGCCTCGTGGAGACGTACCCGCGCGGCGTCCCAGTGTTCGGCCTCGACGTCAATGTCGACGTGCGGTGTCTCGACCGGCATGATCGCCGAAAGGTGTGCTCGTCCTTCGACGAATTCTTCGGGCGTGCCGTTCGTCCACGAGATGATCTCGTAGTCCGTGGCGAAGGGATTCCACGTATCCCAGAGGTCGTTGAGCTCATCGTCCGGACGTGGCCATTCGAGGTCGCGGCGGACGTTCTCTTCGGCGACGCGGTATCCGTGATGCACGGCGAAGGCGCGGTTGGGACCGGAGCCGATCTCGCGTGAGCCTTCGATCACGAAGATGACCAACGTCGGACGACTCAATTCGCGCGCCGTTGCTTCGAGCTCTTTGAGGAGCGCTGAACCATAACCGCGTCGGCGTTCGGCGGGATCGACGAAGAGGTTCCCGTCGATGAACGCGAGGTTGTCATCGCGCGTGACTTCGAGGGCACCGACCGCGACCGGTCGTTCTAGCGAAGGGCCGTACGAATAGAGGCGAAAGACTTTCGGGGCCGTCTCGTCGATGGCTCGGGCGCGCCATTCATCGGGGTGCCAACCCTGACCGGGTTCGCCGTCTCGACTCTGTTCGGAACGCTGCAGCACACCGAACCACGGGTCGAACTGTTCATCATTGTTCGCGTCGATGCGAGTGAACTGCACGGCGATTACTCGGTGACGGTGGGAGTGGGGTGCATCTCGCGACCGTCTTCGCTCGCGCTGAGAAGGTGTCGAAGTCGGAGCATGAGCGCGCCGCCGACGAGAGCAGTCACGCCGGTACCCAACGGCCACCAGTTCCCGAGGTGCTCGTTGAAATAGAACGCCGTGATCGCCGGGGCCAATGTGCCCGAGACGCCCCAGGCCAGACCGGCCGCGGCGTTGTAGCGGCCACGTAGGTGTTCCGGGGCGATCTCATTGACGAGCGCCGGTCCGACGGGGGAGAGCATGGTCTCGCCCAGCGCGAAGATCACCATCGCGACGCACAAAGAAACGATCGCGAGCACCTTCGGGAGCGCCAGTGCCGCGTCGAGGATCACCCAGAAGGCGAGCCAGAAGAGCGCCACGGTCGCCATGACCTTGGTGCGGCTCTTACCTTCGATCCGATTGAGGACCCAGAGTTGCGAACACACGATGGTCGAGGTGTTGAAGAAGAAGATGATGCCGATCACGTGGATAGGCAGATGCAGGTTGTTCACGACGAAGAGGCTGAACCCGGCCTCCTGTGAGCCGTAGCCACCGATCATCAGCACGACCGCCGCTAACACGTAGCGCCGCAGTCGACGATCGCGCAGGACTTCGCGCCAGCCCTCTTCCTTGAGTTTCTCATCGTCACGGAGTTCTTTCATCGGTCCGCCGTAGCGCTTCAGCGTCAGGACTATGAGTCCTCCCAGCATGGTGATGCCCGCGTTGAACGTATAGAGGATCACGAAGGACTCGGGGTGATGGAGGTCGACGATGCTCGCCGACACCAGTCCGCCAAAGCCGATGCCGAGGTTCACCAGCATGAAGTTGAAGCCGTAGGCCCGCTGGCGATGCGCGCCAGGGACGATCCGAGAGAGCAACGTGCTGCTCGGCCCCCAGCCGGCGCCACCGAAGAGCGCGAGCAGCAAAGCGGCCACGGTGGCCTGGGATTCGGAGTGCGCGTGCGCCCAGAGGATCAGCGACGCGGCGTCGGCGATGACCGCGATCATGATGACGCGAATCGGGCCGAACTGGTCGGTGAGGGTGCCCCAGAGTGGACTGCTGCAGATACCGACCAGCGCGGCGAGGGACAGCAAGAGCGTGGCGAAGTCCGTCGAGAAGCCGCGCACGTTGTGCAGGTAGACCACGAAGAGCGACAGCGTGAGACCTTGACCCATGCACGACACGAACGTGCCCGTGTAATACCGGCGCAGTGGGCCGGTGATAGAGCTGCGAAAATCGGCAGGAACGAGTGTCTCAATCAGTTTCACGAGAGATTCAGAATACTTCAGCGCCTTGTGCAGCGAATCACAAGTTAATAGATTGTCATATGACGTGGAGTATTACGCTTGAAACGTAAATCACCTTTTTGGGTGAGCGGAAGGTAGTAGATGGTCCTTAAGAGTTCCCCGAAGAGCCGTATTGATCTCGTCTGTGAAATTGCGCCCGACGTCGAGCGCCTTTATAACCGACACCTCGAGGCACCACGTCTCTGGTATCCGCACGAGCAGATCAATTGGGGCGAGGGCGAGAACTTCGCCGACGTGCCGTGGGAACCTTCGCAGTATCCCCTCAATGAGGGTGTGCGCAGTGCGATCTACGTGAACCTACTCACTGAGGACAACCTGCCGTATTACACGCACACCTTGCTCAGCCACGCCCCGAAGGGTCATCCCATCCTTGACTGGAATCATCAATGGACGATGGAAGAGAACCGCCACGCCATGGTCATGCGTGACTGGGTGCACGTGAGTCGTTGTATCAACCCGACCTTGCTCGAAGATGGTCGCCGCGTTCAGATGAAAAAGGGCGAGGTGCCCCAGCCCGAGGACATGGCCGAGCTGATCGCCTACGTGTCCTTCCAAGAGCGCGCCACGCAGATCGCGCACCGCAATACCGGGGCGAAACTTCCCAAGGACGACAAGATCGGCCGCAACGTACTGGGCCTCATCGCTGGTGATGAGACCAAGCACTACCTCTTTTACCGCGACCTCACTCTCGCGGCATTCGCGATCGATCCCTCCACCATGATGATCGCGGTCGCCAAACAGGTGCGCGACTTCGCGATGCCCGGTACCGGTATCCCGAGTTTCACTCGTCACGCGGTGCGAATTGCGCGCGAGGGTATCTACGGCCTCAAGCAGTTCCTTCGCGACGTGCTCGATCCCGTGCTGGGTTTCTGGGATGTGGATCACCTCGCTGGACTCAGCGCCGAAGCCGAGAAGGCTCGTCAAGACCTCAACGAGTTCGTCGCCAAGTTGGGCGAAGGCGTCGAACGAATGACGCAGAAGGCCGCCGCGGCCGCGCTGCGCGCGTAACCACACCTCAACGTCATCAATATTTTCACTTCCTCTGGGCGCGATGAATCGCGTGTCGCTCGCCGTCTTCCTGCGTATTATTTGTCAACGATACGGAGGTTTCGGTGGGATTGAGTTTTCAAGAGGCCAACGCCGTGATTGGCGGACCGGGCAGTCCCTTCGAGGTCGTCGACGTCGAGCGAGACGGCGTCCCCTCTCGGAGCTTTAAGAATGCGCCGTCCGACCTTCGACAGTTATTCGACACTGCACGGGGGCTCGACGAAACGTTCATTGTCTACGAAGACGAAGATTGGACGTTCGCCGAAGTGATGGAAGAGGTCGACGCCCTGGGCTACGCGCTCGTTCATCACTACGGCGTGAAACCGGGGGACCGCGTCGGCATCGCGATGCGCAATTATCCCGAGTGGATCATCTCGTTCGCCGCGATCCTCTCGATCGGCGCGATTTCGGTCTCGATGAACGCCTGGTGGACCGGTCCGGAGATGGAGTACGCCATCAATGACGCGGAACTGTCGGTGCTGATTGGCGACGCGGAGCGCGTCGAGCGCGCCGCCGCCGTGTGTCAACAAGCGAACGTTCGGATGCTCGGCGTTCGCTTGGACACCCTTGCACCCCTCGCGCCGAACGTCGAACACTGGCACGACGTCGTCGTGCGCGGTGTCGCGATGCCCGAGGTGGAATTGAGCGCGGACATGGACGCGACGATCCTCTATACGTCGGGTACGACCGGCGTACCCAAGGGCGCGGTTTCGACGCACGGCGCCATCGTCCAAACTATTTTCGCGTTTTCTTCCGGGGCCGTCGTGACGGCAGTGCGTCGCGACCCCGACGAACCCAGCAACGCCGTGCCGCCATGTTTCATTTTGATCGTCCCGCTCTTTCACGTCACGGGATGCATCCCGGTCATGATGACGTGCTTTAGCTTTCACGTGAAACTGGTGATGATGTATCGCTGGGAACCGGAACGCGCGTTACAGCTCATCGAACGTCACCAGGTGACGAACTTCGTTGGCGTCCCGACGCAGTCCTGGGACCTCATCGAGTCACCGCACTTTGGCGACTACGACACGTCGACGTTGACCTCGGTGGGTGGCGGCGGTGCGCCGGCACCACCGACGCTGATGAATCGAATCGATCGCTCCTTCAAGAATGGCCGCGCAGGCCTCGCCTACGGCATGACCGAAACGAACGCCTACGGTCCGCGAATCGAGGGTGACGAGTCCATCGCGCATCCGAATTCGACGGGTCCGGTCCCGACGTTGGTCATGGACGTCGAGATTCGCGATGAGGAGATGCGCGCTCTGGGAGTCAACGAGAACGGAGAGATATGGATGAGATCGCCGACGTTGATTCGGGGCTACTGGCGCCATCCTGAGACAACGGCGAGCACCCTCGTGGACGGCTGGCTGCGATCGGGCGATCTAGGTCATATTGACGGCGACGGTTACCTCTACGTCGAAGATCGCGTGAAGGACATGATCATCCGAGCCGGAGAGAACATCTACTCCGCCGAGGTTGAAGCCGCCATCTACGAACACCCCGCGGTCTACGAAGCCGCGGTGTTCGGACTGCCGGATGAACGCCTCGGCGAGGTCGTCGCCTGCGTCGTGATGCTCAAGCCGGGTCAAGACCTCAGCGCGGACGAGTTGCGCGTCCACCTTCAGACGCGACTGGCGAACTTCAAGATCCCGACGCGAGTGGCGTTCAGTGACGCGCCACTGCCGCGAAACGCTCCCGGGAAAATGATGAAGCGCGAGATGCCGGGGATTTACTTCCCTTGAGCTGAGGCGATCGCCGCTTGGGCGTATTCGGCGATGTTCATGTTCTCGAGGTCGCGAAGTTCGAACCAGGCGGCGTGGTCGGTGGTGCCGTGCACTTCGTGATGTAACTCGCCGCCCGCCAATTCGACGGTGAAGAGGACGCGCACCGTGTGGATCTTGTCGCCGTTGTCGCGCCGACGCACGTCGCTCGTTACGCCGAGCAGGACCGGATGACGGACTTCGAGACCGGTCTCTTCGCGGAACTCGCGGATCAGGGTGTTTTCGGGCGCCTCCCCAAAGTCGATGCCGCCGCCGGGTAGCCACCACAACGGTGGATCGTGGCGAGGATTCGACGAGCGTACGAGAGCGACGCGACTGTCGTCGATGAGAACGCCGTAGGACCGGACACTGGTGTGCTGCTTACTCATGAATTGACTGCCGCCCTAACTCGTACGTGCCCGGTGTCGCAGGACTCGACCCCGAGAGGAACGTCGTGCGACCGCCTTCGCTGGAGAAATAGTAGGCGACACGGTCCGCGGACACTTTGGTGATGGTTAGGGCCTCGCGTAGGCCGTCACCTACGCCGTGGAAAAAAGTGTGAACCGAAGCGAGCACGACCTAGCGGGTCGTGGGGAAGCCGAGATCGATCTGAGACTCCGAAGGTTGCGGCCAGCGCGTCGTCACCACCTTGGCGCGCGTGTAGAAGGCGAAACCCTCGGGGCCGTAGATGTGACTGTGGCCGAACAGCGAGTTCTTCCAGCCGCCGAATGAATAGGCGGAGATCGGCACCGGGATTGGGACGTTGATGCCGATCATCCCGACACTCACTTCGCGCGAGAAGAGCCGCGCCGCGTTGCCGTCGCGCGTGAAGAGCGCCACGCCATTGCCGTACTGATTGGCGTTGACCATCGCGACGGCGTCGGCGTAGGTCGCGACTCGCGACACGCCGAGCACCGGACCGAAGATCTCGTCGTCGTAGGCCTTCATTCCCGGCTCGACGCCGTCGAGCAGGCACGGCCCGACGAAGAAGCCCGGCTTGTCGGCCCACGACGTGCCGTCGCGCACGACGGTGATGCCGTCACTCGGTGCCGAGGTGACATAACCCACGACCCGGTCGCGGTGCTCTTTGGTGATGACCGGACCAAAGTCGCTGCTCGGGTCATCGCCCGGTCCGACCGTCAATCGGTCCAGCCGGTCGGTGATGCGATCGATCAACTCGTCGGCGATGTCGCCAACCGCGACGACGACGCTGATCGCCATACAGCGTTCACCGGCCGAGCCGAATCCGGCGTTGATGGCGGCGTCGGCCGCGATGTCGAGATCGGCGTCGGGCAAGACGACCATGTGGTTCTTGGCACCGCCGAGCGCCTGTACGCGCTTGCCGTGCGCGGTGCCGGTGAGGTACACGTGGCGAGCGACCGGTGTCGAGCCGACGAAGCTCACCGCGTCGATGCCCGGGTGCTCGAGGAGTCGGTTGACCGTGTCGGCGTTGCCGTGGATCACGTTGAAGACACCGCTCGGCAGACCGGCTTCACGAAGAAGTTCGCCCAGGCGCACGGACACCGACGGGTCGCGCTCGGAGGGCTTCAGGATCACGGCGTTGCCGGTGGCGATCGCGTTGGTGCTCATCCACAACGGGACCATGATCGGGAAGTTGAACGGTGTGATCGCCGCGACGACACCGACCGGTTCGCGAATCGAGTGGACGTCGACGCCGTCGGCCACTTGGCTGGAGAACTCGCCCTTCATGTGCTCGGTGAGACCGCAGGCGTATTCAACGTTTTCGAGACCGCGCGCCAGTTCCCCCTTCGCGTCGGCGATGGTCTTGCCGTGTTCTTGGGTGATCAGTGCCGCGAGCTCACCGGCGTGCTCGACGAGGAGCTGGCGCAAAGTGAACAGGACGTTGGTGCGCTGGGAAAGGGTCGAATTGCGCCAGCTGTTGGCGGCGGTGCGCGCGATCGCTACGACGTCGTCAACGAGTCTCGCGTCGGCGATCGGAACGTGCGCGTTGACGTCGCCGGTCGCGGGATTGAAGACGAGTAGATCGCCAGCCCCTTCGACGCGCTCATCGTTGATGAAATAGGGAATGGTCCTCATCGATACCTCTTTCTCACCCGCCAATCTAACGGTTGGAATGAAAACCACCGTTAAGGTTTCCCTATGAGCGCCGCGCGAGAGAGTCGTTCGTTGCGCGACGCCGCGGCCGTCGATTGGCTCGGACCCGGACGCTACGCCGCCGAGATTTCTGACGATTACACGGTGGTCGGACACCCGAACGGCGGCTACCTCCAATGCCTTTTGGCCAACGCCGCACTCGCGGCGGCGAGTGACGAGGGCTCGGCACACGTTCACACCACGGCCATCACGACGAGCTACGTCACGGCCCCGAACGTCGGTCCGACCGAACTTCTCACGACGGTGCGGCGAGTGGGACGAAGTGTCTCGTTCGTCCACGTCGAACTCATCCAGGACGCGGCGGTGATCTCAGAGTCACTCGTCACATTGGGCACCCTCGCCGACGACGCCACGGTGCGCTACCTCCGCCCAAAACTTCCGGAACTTGCTCCGCTCGACGAGTGCGTACGGCGCACCGTGGTCGAAGAGATAGAGCTCATGAGCGTGGTCGATTTTCGTCTGGACCCCACGAGCGCGAAGTGGCTGGACGGAGAACGCAGTGACCTCGCGGAAGTGAAGGGTTGGCTCCGACTGAATGATGGCGTCGGGGCGTGGGACGCGGGGACGCTCCTCTTCGCGAGCGACGGCCTGCCACCGGCCACGTTTCCACTTGGTTCCTCGGGGTGGGTGCCCACGCTCCAATTGACGTCCTACGTCCACCAGATACCGGTGGGCGAGTGGTTGCGTGCTCGCCAGTGGTGCGTCATCATCACCGACGGAGTCGTCGAAGAGCGCTGCGAAATATTCGACGCCCGTGATCAGCTGGTCGCCACGTCAAGTCAGTTGGCGATGGTCCGGTTCCCGACGCGCGACGGCCAATGAGCACGGCCCACGCGCTCGAGGACGGTTCGCTTTTCATCCGAGCCCGCCTCACGATTCCGTCCGACGAGGTCGCCCTTCGCGTCACGACGTCGGGAGGTCCGGGTGGCCAGCACGCGAATCGATCCTTGACGCGCGTCGTGGCGTCCTTTGACGTCAGAGAGTCTCAGGTTCTTTCGAACGCCGACCGGGAGCTGCTCCTGGAAAAAATCGGACCGGTCGTTCGCGCGAGCGCCGGTCGATTCCGCTCACAGGGACAGAATCGCGGCGCCGCGCTCGAACAGCTGGCGCAGAAGATCGCCGTGGCGTTGACGCGCCTACCGCCGCGACGCGCGACCAAGCCGACGAAGGGTTCGAAGGTTCGTCGCGTCGACGACAAGAAAGCGCGGAGTCGAGTGAAGGAACAGCGCCGTCGCCCTACGGACGATTAGCGGACCTTATTGAGGTGTCGCGCGATCGCTTCGAGGGCCGAATGAACGAGGCCGTCGAGTCCCGGGTCCGCGTCCTCGTGGGGACCGCGCAGCGGCGTCAGAGACGCGTACCCCGCGACGAGGAGTGCGCCGTCCTCATCAGCGTCCTCGTCACTGACGTCGCCGATGTCGGGCGACGCCGCTCCGAGTCGCAGCGTCAGTTCTCCCTGGTCGCTCAGCGATTCGCCCTTGATTGAGGGCCGCGCGGACTTCACGATGCCGGCGTTCGAGATGCGTCCGCGGCGAACGCCCTTCATGTCGGCCGCCGAGAGGTTGGGAACGTTGAGATTGAAGAGCGTGCGAGAGGGTGCGTTCATCAACTCTTGCAAGACCTCGATTGCGACCTCGCCAGCGGTGTCGTAGTGCACGTTCTCGCCCCACTGCACCGAGACGGCCAGTCCCGAGAGGCCGAGTTGCGCGCCGGTGAGAATGGCACCGATCGTGCCGGAGTGCAGGACGCTGCGCCCGACATTCGCACCGGCGTTGATGCCCGAGAGAATCAAGTCCGGCTGGAACTCGAAGCTGCCGACGGCTCCCAGGATCGCACAAAGCGCGGGCGGGGCTTCGAGGGAGTATGCCACGAGCGACTCCGCACCCGGGATGGATCGGCGTTCGTACTTGACGCTGGGGTGAGAGAAGACGTCGCCCACCGCTGAGGACATGCCGGAGTGGTTCTTGCTCGGCGCCACGACGATGGCTTCACGGACCTCGTTCGCGGGGGCTTCGTCGATCCAACGCACCACGTTTCGCGCCAGTACCTCGAGGCCCGGGGCCAAGATCCCGTCGTCGTTGGTTATGAGGATTCGCATACGGCCTACGATAACGGGCGTACATTACACGTCAGTGATTAAAAGGAAAAGCGCCTAATGCTTCCATCCGGTGAACAGATTGCCATCGCCCACGGCGAAGAACGGGCCGTGATTACCGAGGTGGGCGCGACATTGCGGACCTTCGTGAAGGGGGGGCTCAGCGTCATCGAGGGCTTCGCCGGCGAAGAGGTGCCGACCGGCGCGAGGGGACAGGTGCTCTATCCGTGGCCCAATCGCATGGGCGACGGGGAGTGGTCATTCTCCGACCGAACGGCCCGTCCGACCATCGATGACGTCGCGCACGCCACGGCGATCCACGGCCTCGTTCGCTGGCGACCCTTTCGAATCGAATCGGTCAACCAGAATCGCTGCTCCCTCACCCTTCTCTTGCACCCATCGCCCGGGTATCCCTTCCTCAGCGAAATCAACGTGACCTACCACTTGGGTCGACTGGGTTTGACGGTGACGACGACGGTGACCAATCGCGACGACGTACCAATACCCTTCGGCGTGGGCTTTCATCCGTACCTCGCCGTGACGACTCCGACCATCGAAGGCGCCGAATTGGAGATCCCCGCCACCGCCTACGTCGCGGTGAACGATCGCCAGTTGCCGACCGGCGAGATCTTGCCGGTCGCGGGGAACAGTCTCGACTTCACCACGCGCAAATCGGTCAGCGGTCACGAACTGGACACGACGTTCACTGAATTGATCCGCGACGACTCGGGACTCGCGACCGTCGTCCTCGTGGACGCCACGGGTGGAGAGATCGAGCTCAGCGTCGATCGCAACTTTCCTTACCTCCAAGTCTTCACCGGCGACCACCTGGAAAAGGGCCGTCGACGCACAGCGGTGGCGGTGGAACCGATGACCTGCCCGCCCGACGCGCTTCGCAGCGGCAAGGACGTCGTCGTACTCGAACCGGGACAACACTGGGCCGGCTCGTGGCGACTGCGCCGGAGGTAGTGATGAGCGAACGTGTCGTACTGATAACTGGCTCGACGAGCGGTATCGGCGAGGCGACGGCCCTTCGTTTTGCCACGGCCGGCGACCGCGTGGTCTTCAACTCGGTGCGCAGCGTGGAGGCGGGAGAGCGACTCGCTGCCGCGACGCCGAACTCGATGTACGTGCAGGCCGATATCGCCAAGAGCGAGGACTGTTCGCGCCTCGTCGCCGACGTCATCGAACACTTCGGACGTCTCGACGTGTTGGTCAACAACGCCGGCACGACCAAGGTCATTCCCCACGCTGATCTCGCCGCGGCGTCGCTCGATGTGTGGCGCGAGATCTTTGAGGTCAACGTCTTCGGGACGTGGAGTCTCTGCGTCGCGGCGATGGACGCGTTGCGCGCGAGCCACGGCGCCATCGTGAACGTCTCATCCATGGCCGGCGTGCGACCGCTCGGTTCGTCGATTCCCTACGCCGCCTCGAAGGCGGCGGTCAATCACATGACCGCGTTGCTTGCGAAGGTGGTGGGTCCGGACGTGCGCGTGAACGCGGTCGCGCCCGGACTCGTGGACACGCCGTGGACCGAGGACTGGGATACCGTACGCGGATTCGTAAACGCCGTCGCGCCGTTGAAGCGAAGCGGCACGCCCGACGACATTGCCGACGTGATCGTCTCTCTGGCGTCGTCGGCGTACGTGACCGGCCAAGTCGTCGTCATCGACGGCGGTCTCGGACTCGCTACGTAGTTGGCGGCGGCGGTACGAAGAGCCGCAAGGCCCGACAGAGCACGGCCGTCGCCGGCACGATGAAGAGGCGGTTTCGCACCGGCCTGCGTTTGACGCCGAGGAGTTCCAACTCCCAGGGCGTCATCAAGGCGAAGGAACAACGAACGAGCAGCCAGTTGACCGAACGACGCGTGATCCCACGTTGGACGCCGCGCACGACGAAGTCACGGGCGATCGCGCCGTCGGGGCTGAGTCGCAGTTCCGGTCGGAATCGCTGGATCGCGGCGTCGAGTTCCGCTACCGAGGTCGGTGGGGTGACCATGCCCAGATCGAGAGCCAGATTCGCCATTTCACTCACGTACTGGTCGGCGTCGGCATCGCTCAGCTTCACCGCACCGAAACGTCGGTACGCGGTGAGGAACATCGAGGTTTCGGCGGTGTGCACCCACGCGAGGAGGTGCGGATCATTCGCGAAGTAGGGAATCCCGTCGTCGGCGACGCCACGAACGACCTGGTGCACCGCGAGGACTCGTTCAATCGACGCGTACGCTTCGGCCTTCGTGCCGTAGGTCGTGAAACCGATGAAGTTCGCCGTTTGCAAGAGACGACCTAGTGGGTCTTCGCGGTAACGCGAGTGCTGGGCCACGCCGGCCATGGTGTGCGGATGGAGCATCTGGATGAAGAGCGAACCGAGTCCGCCGACGAGCATCGGCGGCAGGTCACCGTGGATAATTCGCGCCACACTGCCGAAGGCGAAGTAGACCTCCGCGGGATCGTTGCAGCGAGGGGGCGGTTCCAGCGAGAGTCCGACGGCCTTTCGAATGTCGCGATTGACGCGTCGTTGAAGGCGCGTCACGGCTTCACTGGCCACGTTGGTTGATACCTTTCCTCGCGATTTCCCATGGCCAGACTACGTTCGCTACTTTCATTTCATTCGGCGGTCTGGGACACTTGTTCTATGCCCTCCACGCAACCCCTTCGTCGCACGACGACCGAGGGCGACGTCCAAATTGAGGGCGACGTCCAAACCGATGACGCCGTCGAGACCAAGAAGCCCTGGAACGTGATCGTATGGAACGACCCCGTCACTCCCATGACGGTCGTCGTCGTCATCTTTCGCAAGATCTTCGGATACTCGAATAACAAATGCACCCAGTTGATGATGGCGGTGCACCACGAGGGCCGAGCGCTCGTGTGGTCCGGTCATCGCGAGCGTGCCGAAAGCTATTGCGTCAAACTCCAGGTCGCCGGACTCCAAAGCACGATCGAACAGGACGCCTAGTGGCGGGAAGCAAGATCTTCACCCGTCGTCGCGACGGCCGGGTGGAAGTGCGCATGAACGACTACGGGCGTTCCGTCGTGCGCAGTGCGTTCGCGAATGTCCTCGCCGCGGAACGCGACCCCGAGCACGAGTGGCACGTCTCGTTGTCCGGTCCGATCGATCCGAGCCTTGATCACGACAACCCGATCTCGATGCTCGCGCGACAAACCGAGACCTCGACCAACGCCGAACTGGCGAGCCTCACCGTCGACGAACAGTTCTTGAACGACGCCGAGGCGTGGGTCTGGCTCACGACGCTCCAGGTCGCGCTTCGTTCGACGGCCCAAACGAACGGGTTGCTCACCGACGAACAACTGGGCGCGGCCGACGACGAAATGCTGAGTTACGTGCGGACCATCCAGTCACTGCTCTTCGAACTCGCCGCCTGCTTTTAGGGAGGGCCCTGACCACGGCGCGTCCGCGCCCGTCTTCGTCGCCGGAAACCGCTTCGCCGGTGGCTTCCGCAGCGTGCAGCCCTCGCTCACGAACTCGGTGCAGGGAGACTTGGCCGTCGTCGCCGACTTCCGCGACGTCTACGCCTCGATGCTCGAGGACGTCATTGGTACCGAGGCCGGCAAGAACCTTCCCAACAGGTCGACGAAACTCTCATCACCGCGGTTTCGCAGCGACGTCACCGCACGCCCTTAGGGGGCGAGTGTGAATCAGGCCCGAGATTGACTCACCACTTGATTGATTGACGCGACCATCTCTTCGGCGCTGGCACCGGGACCGAAGACCGCGGCGACGCCCGCCGCGCGCATGTCTTCGAGATCATTGTTCGGCACGATGCCGCCAACGACGACCGGGATGTCCGAACCCTTCGCGCGCAGCGCCTCGACGACCATTGGGGCCAGGGTCAGATGCGCGCCCGACAGCATCGAGAGGCCGACGACGTCGACGTCTTCTTGAATGGCCGCGATCGCCACGGTCTCGGGAGTCTGGAAGAGTCCGGTGTAGATGACCTCCATGCCGGCGTCCCGCAGCAGTCGCGCGACGACCTTGATGCCGCGGTCGTGACCGTCGAGGCCGACCTTGGCGACCAGTACGCGAATGGTCACAGCGTCGGCACTTCGATGTGACGTCCGAAGACCTTTTCCATCGCGCCCATCATCTCGCCGACCGTGACGAAGGCGCGACTGGCATTGATGAGCGCCGGCATGAGATTCACTTCGGGATCGAGGGCGTCCTTGGTCAGCTCTTCCAGGGCTCGCAGCACTTTCGCCTCTTCGCGGTCGCGGCGGACGTCGTTCAATCGTCCGACCTGTTTGCGCTCGTCTTCGTTGGTGATACGAAGGATCTCTAAATCCGCGTCGTCGTTGCCCTCGGTGAAGTCATTCACGCCCACGACGATGCGCGAGCCCTGATTGAACGAACGCTCGAGGTTGTAGGCCGACTCAGCGATGCGACCCTGGAACCAGTTGTCCTCGATGCCCTTGATGCAGCCCTCGAGCATCGAGCCCTCACCCATGTCCGATATCTCGGCGAAGATCTCCTCGGCCTGTCGCGCCATTTCGTCGGTCAGCTCTTCCACGAACCACGATCCGCCCAAGGGGTCGGCCACGTTGACGACGTTGGTCTCATAGGCGATGACTTGTTGGGTTCGCAACGCGATGCGCGCCGCCTTCTCCGAGGGCAACGCCAGCGCCTCGTCCATCGAGTTCGTGTGCAGCGACTGCGTGCCGCCCAGTACGCCCGCGAGCGCCTCGATCGCGGTGCGCGCGATATTGACCTCGGGCTGTTGGGCCGTCAGTGAGACCCCGGCGGTCTGAGTGTGGAAGCGCAACTTCCAACTGAGTTCATTGGTCGCTGCGTAGTGGTCCTTCATCCACGTGGCCCAGAGTCGCCGCGCCGCGCGGTACTTCGCGATCTCTTCGAAGAAGTCGATGTGGGCGTTGAAGAAGAACGAGAGTCTTGGCGCCACCTCGTCGACGCCGAGACCGGCCTGGCGCGCGAGCTCGACGTAGGCAAAGCCATTGGCGAGCGTGAAGGCGAGTTCTTCGGCGGCCGTCGATCCGGCCTCTCGGATGTGATAGCCCGAGACCGAGATCGAGTTCCACTTGGGCATCTCGGCCGCCGTGAAGGCAATGGTGTCGCGCACGAGACGCATCGACTGGCGCGGCGGAAACACGAACTCCTTCTGGGCCTGGTACTCCTTCAAGATGTCATTCTGCAGCGTGCCGCCGAGTTCAGCGCGCGCGACGCCTGACTCCTCGGCCTGAGCGACGAAGAGCGCCAACATCACCGCGGCCGGAGAGTTGATCGTCATCGACGTCGTGATGGTGGCCAGGTCGATATCGGCGAAGAGGTCGCGCATGTCGCGAAGGCTGTCGATCGCGACACCGCAGCGTCCGACTTCGCCCAGGGCCATCGGGTCATCGGAGTCGAGCCCCAGCAAGGTCGGCATGTCAAAGGCGGTCGATAAGCCCTGTCCGCCGGCGGCGATTATCTCCTTGAAGCGCCGGTTGGTGTCGACCGCCGTGCCGAAGCCGGCGAACATCCGCATGGTCCAGAGTCGGGACCGGTACATGCTGGCGTGGACGCCGCGGGTGTAGGGGAACTGTCCCGGGAACTCACCGTCGCTCGGTCCGTAGACCGGGTCGAGAGCGACGCCGGACATCGTCGAGAAGGTGGCGTCACGCTTGGCGGACGCCTCATACAGTGCAAGCCACTGGTCGTAGGCCGACGGGGTCATCTGGTCACCTCCGGACATTCTGTCCTGGCGTCAGCATAGGTTCAGCGCATTCGCTCGAAAATGGCGTTGATCAGAGCGCCACGGGTCACCAGTGAACGAATCCAACCGCCAATTCACCGTAGGCTCTTAACCATGTCCTTTTCGCTCCGTCGCCGTTTCCAACTCATTTCCCTCGCCCTCGGCGCCACATTGGTGCTGGCCGTCACTCCGATTGCGGCCCAGGCCTCAGTGAACAATCCGACGACGAAGTCGGTGCTGAAGGCGACGAAAAACGCCATGGCCAAAGAGCCCGGCGTCCACGTCTACGTCAAATCCAAGTCCGGCACGAACGCCAGCATCGTGGTCGTCGACATTGGTGCCACCTACGGCGATGAGACGATTACGTCGGGCAAGAGCGTCGTCAAGATCGTCGTCACTCCGAAGGACGCCTATTTGAGCGGCAGCCAGACCGGCCTCACGACAATCATGGGTCTCACCGCGGCGGAGCAGAAGAAGGTCGGCACACTTTCGGTCGTGATGAAGTCCGGTACGACTCCCTACAACAGATTCCGCTCAAATCTCACCACTTCGGTCCTCGCGGGAATCTTGCCCGCTGCCAAGGGCACGAAGTACAAGGTCAGCGCCGACAGCTCCAAGGACTATCAACTCACCTGGAAGACCGCGGCGACGAGCACCGCCGCGGCCACGAAAAGTGTCTTGAAGATTTCTTCGGGATCTAAGACGCTTCCCGTCAAAGAAGTGATCACCGGCACGTCCGGTGGGGGAACGACGACGTTCTCCAAGTGGGGCGAAAAGGTGGTCGAGCACGCACCGGCGGCCGCCAAAACGATTCCTTACGCCAAGGTCATTGGCTGATCTTCGAAGGCGGCACGTTCGTGATTCGAACGACGCTGCACTGAATCCCCATCGAAGACCCGACGTCACTTGATCACTTTGATGAAGCTCTCGACGTGGATGACGTTTTTGGGGTAGTGCACGAAGGTCGCGTGAGAGCCAATGCCGGACCAGGCATGGCTGATCGGCGCCGTCGCATGCATCAGTGGATCAGTGCAGTTCTGATCCCACCACTTGTTGATGAGAGGGCCTTCGCCTTTCAACGTCGCAACATTCCCGCTAGTGCGAGAGAAGTGGCACCTTTTCGCCAGCCTCGACCCGCACCGGAAGGTCGTTTCCGTTGGGTGGGAGCGAACACGTCGCAAAAGTGGTGTACGCGCAAGGGGGATTTGTCGCGCGGTTGAAATCCAACGTCACGCGACCGTCGGGGCCGGGAGCGTCAACATTGAGAAATCGACACGCCGCGTACGAAGTGGTGCCGGAGGTCAGGTCGGTGAAGACGATAAAGAAATCGTCGGATTCCTCGCCGTTGAAAGCGATGAGGCGAAGTGTTTGACCCGCGAGTTCGAATTCGATCACGCCCGGTGACATATAGACGTGCGTGAGACCTTCAACGGTGGCGTCAACGCTGATGGGTCGAGGTTCGTCGTAGGGAACAAGTGTTCCGATGGCGACCCAGTCGGTGCTCGCGGCGTACATCGGGGTACCGGAGTAACGACGACGCACTTCGTGGTTGGGGTCTTTGATATTTGTATAGAACTACTATCGATAGTATCATCAAAAGTACTAGAGGAGATGCGATGATAATCACTCCGACCGAACCATCCGAACTTCCCGAAAGTACAGAGTCCTCGGAACTATTGATCAAGGAGGCTCGTGAGGCTTCCCGGCGACGTCGTCTGAGATGGCTAACTCTCTTCGCCGTCGTTGCCCTGGTGGCTTCGTTGATTGTCGTATTGGCTGTTGGAAATTCAATGCCGAAGTCGCCAGTCGGAAGCGCGAACAAGAACCCGAAGTCGGGTGTCCTGGCCGTCTTGCCGTGTACTACGACCGCTGTGTCCATTTCAAACGGACCTCTCGTGAGCCCAGCTCAGGAGGAAGAAGTCAACTTGATCAAAATCACGAATACGAGTTCAAAGTCTTGTCTAATGAGCGGCTTCCCGCGGCTCGAGGTGTACGGACCCACGGGCGCCGTGATCCCATTTAATCTTGTGCACCAACCCACCGGTGATTTCGCATTGACATCGAAGCCGCCGAAGCCGTTCGTGATAGCAACGCACAAATCTGCGTATGTGCGGTTCGAACAGTTTGGCTGCATGGTTGGAACCGAGACCACCACCAACAAGGTTGCCCTCTTGTTGCCAAAGGCGACGCATCCAACAAAGGTTCTAACGTTGCTGCGCTCAATTGCGCATTGCGTAGGTCCGAGCGCGAGTCAAGCCAACCCCATAGGTGTATCCCCGATAGAACCGACATTGGCTGCGACAGGGGATTATCAATCCTGATCTAGGGGATCTGTCAATGTCCTCGGCGACGGCTTGGCGTCCAATGACTGTCAATTCGATCAATCCTTAAATCGCACCCGAGGGTGGGCGATTGTTGAGTCTCCAAAGAAGGGTTGCAGAAGTGTTGCGTCGGGCCGCCGAGACTCACCAAGGTCGCATTGTCGTCATTGGGTCGACTCACATCGACCAGTCTTATGATCGCGCTACGAACAATGTTTGGGTGACTGGCATAGTCAGATACTTCGACGACAAGGACGGAGTTGGTGTCATTGACTCTCCTGACACGCCTGGAGGTTGCTGGTGCCATTACTCGCAAATTGACATCCCGGGACGGAAGACACTGCTCGCGGGTCAATCGGTTCGCTTTACTTTTGAAGACGAAGTTGAGCAGGACGGTTTTGTGTTCCGGGCTCTGAGAGTGCAACCGTCAAACTGAAGAACTGCCAACGCTTTCGAGGAGCCTCCAGTGCGGTGTTGCAGACCTGTCGCGTCGGGCCTCCGACACCAGACTGAACTGGGCAGTGTGCCGTTCGCGCTTTGCCGAAGTCCTGCCGTACCTGAAAGGGTCACGCGGTACACGTGCCCGATCAACCATCGCGGGCGTCTCGCGACTCGCGACTCGCTTCTCGCTTCTCGCAAATAGTTGATTGATTTATTCACAGGCTAAGTTCTCACGATGCGGTTAAGTCAATGGATACGACCGTTACAAGAACGAAATTTTCGCCTCTTTTTCATAGGCCAAACAGCCTCTCAAATTGGAAGCGGTATGGCACCCGTGGCCATTGCGTTCGCGGTGTTAGCGCATGGCAGCGCGAGCGACGTGGGCTACGTCCTAGCGGCGGGAACCGTCCCCCTGGTCATTCTTCTTCTCGTAGGTGGCGTGGTTGGTGATCGGATAAGTCGACGCAAGTCAATGCTGCAGTCGGATGCTCTTCGAACAATCGCTGAATGCGCGTTAGGAATATGGGTTCTATTGGGAAACCCGCCGCTGTGGGGATTTATGGCGCTCGCCGCGCTTATGGGAGTAGGTGAGGCTTTCTTCAGTCCGGCCTTGACAGGAATCGTTCCGCAAATGTTGAGTGAGAAGAAATTGCAGCAGGGTAACGCATTAAATGGGATATCCAACTCGACTGGTCGGATTATCGGTCCGGCAATCGCGGGCGTTATCGTTGCTATCTCTGGTCCCGGATGGGCGATCCTCATTGACGGATTGACGTACTTCGTGAGTGTCGTTTCACTTGCGTTTATTCGCATTGAATGGATCGCAAGCGATGAGCCGGAACCGTTCATTACTTTGCTTCGACAAGGTTGGAAGGAGTTCTGGTCTCGTTCGTGGCTGTGGGCGGTTGTGATCCAATCCTCCTTCGTTAATGCACTCTTTGCCTCGTTCCTCGTCCTTGGCCCGGTCGTTGCCAAACAGTCTCTCGGTGGCGCTTCCGCTTGGGGTGCAATATTGGCCGCGGAGGGCGCGGGAGCCGTACTAGGGGGAGTCATTATGTTGCGGGTTCATCCTCGTCGCCCTCTTTTAATAGCGACTTTGTCTTCGCTAGTATTTCCCCTTCCGTTATTCTTCATCGCAACCAGATCTCCCACGGCTCTCATCGCGATGTTTGGGTTTCTTGCGGGTGGATTTATTACGGTGTTCTCAGTGCAATGGACGACGACATTGCAACGTGAAGTCCCAGCTAACGTGCTCTCGCGAGTGAGTGCCTACGATTGGTTTGGTTCTTTGGTCTTCTTGCCGATAGGCATGGCATTTGTCGGACCGCTGGCCTCGAGAATCGGAATAACGACGACCCTTGTTGGTTCTGGCGTACTTATGATGCTGCTGATACTCGCCGTATTGGCAGTGCCCTCAGTTTCTCGCCTGCAGGCCCCGGCCCGAAGCTAAGTCACTGCTCGATCTCGAGCGCATCTATGCAACTTTTGAGCGCACAGTGGAGCTGAACCGTATCTTCCGATCATTGTTCCCACGGGCTGGACCTCCAGTCGGGGATTGTTGGCGTCGGCTCCCCGACACCACTTCGGGCCCGCTCGGATCAATTTGCCAGCGAGAGGTTGCATTCCTGTGGCGTCGGGGCGCCGACTGTTGACAAGCGTCAAATAATTCAAACTTCGGTGGGATAATTGTATGGTGAAACGCGCACTGATCGACTGGGATTTCGATGCTCACGGTATTTGGATAATCAACTTCCCACGTGAAAGACCCTCTTCACCAAAAGAAGGTCGTCGCCGCGACTGGAGTGGTGCTTCGTCCGACCGCTTTCAAATATTGCGACCTTGGAGCGATTTGTTAACGACGTCTCTCTTGGATAGGTTGCAGAGTTGGAACGAATGGGGTTGCTCACTTGGGGGACCGACTTCGAGCGCTCAAATTGGTGATCCAGAGTGGGAATCTTTCTATCGCGACGGGAAAGAACTGGCGGAGGTGACTCAAAAGGAACTCGGCGACCACTGGCAAGTCCTTTGGGCCGCAAATGGGGCTTGGCACTTCGTGCGATTTCCTGAGACGAATTCGGAACTGCCATAAGCGACTGGACGCCAGTGAAGGGTTGCACTTCTGTTGCGCTCACCTCTTGAAACCGCCTTGTCTATGTCAACCCATTTATTCATGGCTTCAAAATCGGGCGCATCATCGGCGCAGCGGAGGCGATACTTAATCTGTGGATCCATCAAATAGCGCTCATACGGCTCCCAAATCTCAACTGCGCTTTGGTCTCATGATTGCGGCTGGGAGCTGCTCTGATAATTCCCTCGGAAAATTCCTAAAATCGACCCAAGAGTGAAACGTTCTCAGCCAAGTGGGCCCCTACATTCTCTAGAGAAGGCCCGGCGACGACCTCCTCTTCGATTCAAATTTGAGTGGCGTTCATATTGGCTTCACGCCGTATCTTTCGTGTTGTGGGTGCTCGTAGTGGTGCAATTCGCGCATCAAACTAGAACGGGGTTTCCACTTGACTTTGCAGTGTACCGAGACGCCGCCACCAATATGCTGCACGGCGGTGCCACCTACCGCGCGCACTTTACAATTAAGCACCTCAGTTTTACGTATCCACCCTTCGCGCTGTTGCTATTTAGCGTCCTCAGTTTTTCGTCGCGATTAATTATGCTCGCCCTCTGGTGGCTACTTAGTTCCGCGGCACTCGTAATCTTTGTGGCACTGGCCCTGAAGTCACTCACTGAGCTTCCCCGTCGCATTGTGGTGCCCGCGTCGTTCGCACTCTGCGGCGCCTCTTGTTTGTTGCTAGAGCCGGTTCGAAGCAACATGGACTTCGGGCAGATCAACTTCTTCTTGATGCTCGCCATTCTGGTGGACGTTCTCGGAGTTTGGCGATCATCGCGGGGACTGCTGATGGGCTTCGCCGCGGCGATCAAGCTCACGCCACTGATTTACATCACTTATTTGGCGGTCATTCGAAATCGTTTATCCACGCTGAGGGCCCTGGGAGCTTTCGCTGTGGCGACAGTCGTCGCGTGGCTTGTCCTTCCATCTGACTCGGTCCTGTTCTGGTTCCATCAAGCCTTTAGTCCAGGTCGTAAGGGTGGGGCGAGCGGCATCGCCAACCAGTCGTGGTTTGGACTCGTTCATCACTTCTCGTCGACATTGGGTTCGTCGACCACCGTTGTCTGGTTGGCACTGAGCGCCATTACGTTCTTATTGGGGCTCTATCTCGCTAAGCGCTACGTCAGTAGCGCCCGTCCAATCGAGGCTCTGCTCGCGCTGGCATTAACGGAGCTCCTCGTTAGCCCCGTCTCCTGGACGCACCACTGGTCGTGGATCATCCTCCTGCCGGTGATTTTGATCGCCCGGTGGCGTCAAGATAGATGGGTCAGCGGGGCAATGTTGATGTTGTTGCTGGTGACGGCAGCGGCTCCCTACAAATGGCACCGCTTCGGCTGGTACAACCACGGACTTCTTCCCTTTATCGCCGGCTTCTCGCTGCTGTTGGCGGGCGTTGTACTTATGGTTGCAATGGCTGGGACGGAATGGCAACGGCGTCGGCGCGAAGTACGGACCGCTTCGCTTGATCGCAAACTGATTCAAGAGGACGCCACGCCATTGGGCGAGCCTTCTGACTTCAGTAAGTTGCCATCTTCGCCGAACATAGGGCTGCCTAAGAATACGGCATCACCCACATCGTCAGCGAACCCCTGATCAACTTGTAGTCGGCAGGAAGGGAGTTGAGCGTCTCGGCTGATCCAAGAGCGGAGGCTCACTCCCATGGCTTAACACGCCAGTCGGAAATCGTTGACGTCGGCCCTCCGACACTGACAATCTGCGACTGCCCTAAGTCGTTGTAGTTAGAGGGGGTATCGCGAGCGTTGACGAAGGCCACGCAACGAATCGTTGCAATTGCATGTGCCGTGCCCGACGTCGCCGTTGACGTCTACACGGCGGCCGTGAGGTTGTAGTCAGTTACCCCGGCCAGCGCGAAACCCGTCGTCCACCGACGCGTCCCGTCGAGTCCAACGATGAAGGCCTCGTAGCCGGCCAGCGAATCAATGATGGCGAGCATCTCCTCGCCGGCCACGCTCAGCGCCGTGGCCAACGCGTCACACATTCCGAGGTCCGGTCCGCTCACGCTCGCCGAAGCGAGGCGGGGGTCTGCTCGACCGGTGGAGGGATCGATCAGGTGCGCGCCGCGCTCGTAGGTGCCCGACGTGGCCAGGGCTGCGCGCAAGTCCACCAACGCCACCAACGAGTCCGGTCGAAAGGGATCGACGATGCCCACGCGAAAGAGTTCGCCAGTGCGCGGCACGCCGTAGCAAACGAGGTCGCCGGCCGCGTTCACGATCGCCGCGCGCGCCGGTCCTGCGCGCAACTGCTCCAACGCGCGCTGGGCGGCCCAGCCCTTCACGTAGCCCGTCGGGTCAACGCCGCCGGCCAATCCCCAGGGATTGAACCACCCGTCGCTGAGCTCTCGTGCGTCACGACAGAGTTCGAGCACATCGCTGATGACACGCGGCGCGTTCGCCAGGTCCAGGGTTCCGGCGCTTACACGACTTAGCGCGCTGGCCGGGTCGTAGGTGGAAAAGATCCGATCGGCCTCGTGCAATTCGTGGATCGCCGCGCGCAGTGAAGGCGCCAGCGCGTCGCTCGTCACCGAGGCGTCGGCGTAGAGGTCGAGCACGACGACGGTGCCCATGACCTCCTCTTCGCGACGCATCGTCCAGATGGTCTCGCTCGTCGCGGTCTTCATCAGATACCCAACTGGGTGAGCGCATTTTGCAGGGACTGCGTGAAGCCGGCGCTGGTGTAACTCGCGCCCGACACGCTCTGGATGTTGGCGCTCTGTGCGGTCATGGCCTCGTGCGTGAGGACTGGGATGGCCATGGCGTCGATACTCTGGCTGCGGTAGTTGCCCCCGTCATTGAGCGAGGGCACCGTGATCTTGGTGATTTTCGTACCGTTAACGGTGACCTGGACGGCGAGCGTCCCGAAGTTGTAGTTGACCGTCGAACCGGTCGCCGAGCGAGTGGTGGCCGGTGAGGTGGTGGGCGATGTCGTCATGGGGGCGACCGACACGGTGGAGGCGATGGCGCTCGTGTTGGTTGGCGCGACAGTGTTGAGGGTGAGCGAGGCTGGCGTCGAGCGAAAGCTCGCCATCGACACGAGACCGATCACGGCGCCGAGTACGACCATGGGGGTGCGACGGGATTTCATCAGAAGGCAAACTCCTCTTGGTGGATTTGGGTTTCGGGTACGCCCAGGCTGACGGCCGCAGACACGACGTCGGCGGTGAACTGGGATGGACCACAGATGTAGACGTCACTGGCGTTAAGGCGCGGCGCGAGTGTCGCGAGGGTTGCGCGATCGACGCGCACGCGCTGGCGAGGTCCGACGATCTCGTGAAAGACCCCGCGGCGCTCGGTGACCAGGGCGCGCATCTCGTCGGCGTGCACTAGGTCCTCGGGCGTCGAGGCGCGCAACAGCACGGTCACACCCACTTCGGCGGGCAGGTCTTCGAGCAGGGCGCGCAGGGGCGTCACGCCCACGCCGGCGCCGATGAGCGTGACGGCCGGCGCCGTGATCTGGTGGCGGGTGAAGACGCCGTAGGGACCTTCGATGAAGACGCGCGTGCCGGGGCGCAGGTGCGCGAGCGCAGAGGACTGGTCGCCTAAGGACTTCACTGTCATACGCAGATACGGTGGGCTGGGCAGGGCCGAGAGCGAGTAGGGGTGACTGTGGAGCAGCAGCCCCGGGGCTAGAAAGCGCCACTGGAAGTACTGACCCCCCGAGACGTTGAGGCGCTCGAGGTGACGGCCACGCATCATGAGCGCGAACACACCCGGCGAGACCTCTTCGACCGAGGTCACGCGCAAGCGATAGCGCAGGTTCGCCGTGATTGGACGCACCACGCGTGAGAGCACCAGCACGCTCGCCACGCCCGCAAAGATCCTCGTCCACACCGCGACGGTTATCGGGTGGCCCAGAAAGATGACGCCGGTACGTACCTGGTGGGCGAAACTGAGCGCCACTGCGAAGTAGAACGCGAGGTGTACTGTCCACCACGTCTCGTAGCGCAGCCGGCGCCGGACCTGCGGAATGGAGAACGTCGTCGCGAGCACCAATAGCCCGAAGGCGACGAAGGCCATCAGCATGTCGGGGTAGTGCTGGATGAACGTGACGGCCTGATTCACGACGTTCGTCTTGGTCGTGGCGGCGTAGCCGAAGAGCAGGGTTACCACGTGCAGCGTGATGAGCACTACCGGCCAGGCGCCGATGCGCCGGTGCCAACGAATGAGCCGGTCCTGACCGATCGTGCGCTCCAGCCACGGGATGCGCGCCATCAACAACAGCATCACGAGCAGGAGGTAGGTGCCCACCATGCCGCTCAGTCGACCGATAGCGTCGAGGAACCCCGCCATCGACGTCACCGAGTTCAAGGAATCTTGCGAGAGCGCGAACGCGGCGCTGGCTCCGAGGCCGAGGCCGCCCAACCAGGCGAACCAGTCGGCGACGCGCGGCATCGGCGCCGGTCCCGAACTGCGATTCTCGCTCGCGGGCAGGGCTGTCGCGCGACCCGGGAGCAACGGTCGATTCGTGTGGTTCGTCGAGGTGGGCATGGTCAGTTGCCCGAACCGGTGACGAAGGACGAGAGAGACGAGGACGAGCCCGTCGTGGACGACGCGTCGTCACTACCCCCGGTGGGCGGAGAAGCGAGCGACACTGGAGTCTTCGACGCGGGCGACGAAGGCGACGCGCTCGATGTGACGGGTGTCGCCGTCGATTGGGCGGGGGCGGCCACCGTGCTCGCCATGGGCACGTCGAACGTGCCCATGGCGGTGAGGACACCGGCGAACGTGCCCAGCGAGATCAGCATGGTGAATATCCAGGAGGTGAGGTTCTTTCTTGTCATACCCGATTATGTGTCGGGTCCCTTAAGTCGTAGGTAGCAACCGATTAATTCCGCGCTAAAGATTTCCTGTGGGTCTCCTGAGTCTCGAGGAACGCTCGAGTCAAGTCTGACTTTCTGAATGCTCCACAGCACAGGCAATCTCGTATTGAAGGCAGCCAAAACAACGCTCGTGGTTAACGAACACCGTTCTCATCGCCTGCCTCTCAAATACCTTCCTTCTCGAGCGCATGTGGCGTCATCACCATTTGCGCCAAATCCGTAGATGCGCTCCACGACAAAGTCCAAGGTTCATGCTTCAAGGAATCGAAGTGATTCGGACACGAGCAGATTCCACTAACCAATTCCTCATACGCCAGTCGGAGATTATTGACGTCGGCCCTCCGACACGAACCCCAACTCAGTCTCCTGATCTCGTAGAGGGATGCGGTTCTGCACGTTGTCTAGCAGCCCAGCGAGAGAGACGAGAGCGGGACCGTCTGGGTATTTGCACTACCAACAGTGAAGGTACCAACGACCGTCACGCCATCGCTTTCGTACACGGGGATCGAGATACTCCGGTTCTGGCTCGCTTTGTCCCACGCGAGAGCTTGCGCCGGCGATGCGACGTCACCACCTGCGGCGCAGTTCAATTCGCTCTCCTTGACGTAGCCGTTTATGTTCCCTCCATCGATGACGACGGCGACCAGGTTTGGGGTGCCATTCTGATTCTGCACGCCGTACGTCTCTCCGCTCGCGTTGACGCCCCAGGAGGTCGTGACCTGGTTCACGTACATGGCTTGCAACGTCCATGTTGCGTTCGGGCCGGTCTTGATGGTCACGGTGTCGACGCCAGCGATGAGCGGTACAACTTCGCTGGCCGGTCCGTCGTTTGGTGGCGCGTGAGTAATGTCGGCGGAGTCACAGCTCATACTTGAACCGTTGGGAAAGTAGAACGTACCGACGGTGAGGCACGTCAAAGCGAGTGAAACATCGGTAGCCGTTGCGGGCGGTGCGCCGATATCAATCGTCGCGGTTCCGGTTCGCGTTTCGGTAACCACGTTGCCGAGGGGAGAGTTCACCGGCGCGCCGGGGAGAGAAAACACTCCCGACGCCAAGGCCACTCCGCCGGCCACGAGCGTTACACCGAGGAACGTGCCAGTTCCCACGCGCCACCGCCAGCGACGTCGCACGCGAGGAGTGTCCTTGACGGTCGCCACAAGAGCCTCGCGCAAGGCAGCTGTGAAGACCGGATCCATCTCCATTGTGCTCATCGATGTGTCTCCTTTGTAACATTGAAGTTCTCGTCGTCCTCCAAGGCTCCGAACGCTGCGGCCACGCGGGTACGCGCACGGAAAATGCGTGTGCGTGCTGCGCCATCGGTGATGCCAAGGACAACTGCGGCTTGGGCAGGTGAATAGTGCTCGAACATGATGAGCGTGATTAGGGCGGCGTCCGAGGGCGACAGGTCGCTCAGCGCATTTCGTAACTTTGCGGCGATTTCAAACTCCTCTATCCGCTTTAATGCAACGTCTTCCGCGCTTTGCGCGGCTTCGACGCGCGGAAGCGCGGCAATGAGTGTTCGATATCGACGAAGGCTGCGCGTCAAATTTCGTGCCAGATTCGTCGTCGTTACGAGGAGCCAAGGCAGCACGGAACCATCGACCACCCGAACCGCTTTCCGGCGTCGCCAGAGCTCAAGGAACGCTCCGGCCGTAACATCTTCCGCGTCGTGTACGTTCGCGGTCATTCGGAGAGCGTGGCGATACACACGATTGCGATGCTGGTCGAAGATATCGACGAAGGCATTGCCGTCATTGCCGAGAACGGCCGCCCAGGCAGTCGCCTCGTCCCCAATGGATCTCACCACCAGTACTGTCCGCACCGGAGCCAGCGTTACACGGATCCACGAATGGGGGCACCGTGCAGCGCCGGAAGGAGTAATTGCCTTGGTTAAAGGCCTGTTATGGCGCGCGGCGTCGACCAGGATTACGCCTATGCGCGCTGTCGTGACCATCTATAAGCGTGCGGTCTCCTGATGTCGAGTTAGATACTCCTAGAGATGAGGGAGGACTTCGTGAATCACGAAGTGTCCGTCGGGCGCGTCCAACCGGCTGAAAGTTGGTGTGCTGGAAGGAACGGTGAAAAAACATGGAACCAACGAGACGGGCCCGGTGAGTGATGATTTCCAGTGACTCCGAAGTAAAGATTCTTGCCTCGACGTCTTACGCCTCTGGCACTTCGCAGTTGCCTTTGCTGGGCGAGACGATTGGCCAGAATCTGCGTCGGACTGCGTCAAGGTGGCCCGCCGCTGACGCCCTCGTAGATCTTGTCCAGGGAGTACGGTTCACCTACGAAGAGTTCGACGCAGCCGTCGACAACCTGGCTAGGGCGCTACTCGGCGCCGGAATGGCCAGGGGCGACCGGGTTGCCGTCTGGGCCCCCAATTGCTCAGAGTGGGTGTTACTGCAGTACGCGACGGCGCGCGTCGGCGTGATCCTGGTCAACATCAACCCCGCCTATCGGACGTACGAACTGCAGTACGCCCTGAACCAGTCGGGCTCGCGGATGCTCTTCGCCGTGCCGACATTCAAGACCAGCGACTACCGCACCATGATCGACTCCGTTCGCGATGAACTGCTGCATCTTGAACGGGTGGTCTTCCTGGGTACTGAGGATTGGGCCGGATTGCTGGGCGAAGAAGTCGACGAAGCAGCGCTGCATCAACGTGCGGAAGAACTGTCGTTCGATGATCCCATCAACATCCAGTACACGTCGGGGACCACCGGATCCCCGAAGGGCGCAACTCTGACCCACCACAACATCCTGAACAATGGCTTCTTTATTGGGGAAGGGTGCCGTTACAGCCAGGACGACCGCGTCTGCATTCCGGTGCCCTTTTATCATTGCTTTGGCATGGTGCTGGGCAACCTCGCGTGCACGACTCACGGTGCGACCATCGTGATTCCGTCGCCATCGTTCGAGCCTGCAGCGGCGTTGCGAGCAGTTTCTGAGGAGCGGTGCACGTCGCTACTCGGCGTGCCGACCATGTTCATCGCCGAACTCGCGCTGCCCGACTTCTCGAACTACGACCTGTCATCGTTGCGTACGGGAATCATGGCCGGTTCACCGTGCCCGACGGAAGTGATGCGCCGGTGCATCAACGATATGCACATGACCGAGGTGACGATCTGTTACGGGATGACCGAGACTTCGCCGGTGTCAACCCAGACCGCTGCGGACGATCCGCTGGATAAGCGGGTGGGCACCGTAGGACGCGCCCACCCGCACGTCGAGGTGAAGATCATCGACGTGGCCGGCCGTCTGGTGGCGCGCGGCGAGAAGGGCGAGTTGTGCACCCGGGGCTACTCCGTGATGCTCGGCTACTGGACCGAACCCACGATGACCGTCCAGGCAATCGATGAGACCGGGTGGATGCACACCGGCGATCTGGCCACGATGGACGAGGACGGCTACGTCGACATCGGTGGGCGAATCAAGGATCTGATCATCCGTGGCGGCGAGAACGTGTATCCGCGCGAGATCGAGGAGTTTCTCTACCTGCACCCCGACATCATCGACGTGCAGGTTATTGGGGTGCCCGATGCGCGCTACGGCGAGGAGATTATGGCGTGGGTCGTGGTCCGCGAAGGAGCCGTCATGGATGCGGACGTCTTGCGCGACTTCTGTCGCGAGAAGATCGCGCACCACAAGATCCCGCGCTACGTGAATGTCGTCATGGAATTCCCGATGACCATCACCGGCAAAGTCCGCAAGGTGGTAATGCGCGAACAGTCGATTGCCCTGCTCGGACTAGAGGACGCCGGCCCGACGGCGCAGGGGTAAGGCACACGTAACCTCGCCGAGCGAATAGTGCCGCTACCCGCGACTTACGGCCTACCCACCGCACCGACGACAGAGCACATGCTTAGTTGGTAGAAGCAGCGAGTGAGGCTCCCATTAGGATTCGCGATCATGAATTGATAGCCATCTTTGACCTGGGCCACTTGGTGCAAAGGATTCTCGTCCGGTGGTGTTGGATCTGTCCGGTGGAATCGATCTGGTCCGTGGGATGAGCGGGGGGATTTTTTATTCCTTGCAAGCGTTCAGCGTGCGGGTTCACCTCGGGCCACTGATGCCACGGCAGCTAGATGCGATTTCCATATGGTCTCTTATCGGGATGAGTGCCTAGAGTTGCAATTGTGACGACAAAAAGTCGGTATGGCTCTGCAGCAATTGTCTTGATTGTTGTCGCAGGGGCTTTTGTGATTGCCACCTGGTCGGTCACTACAGCCAATAGAGCGTCCGCGTCCAGTTCGACCGTCAGAGAGTGCATGCAAGCTCAATTACAGGTCGCCACGGAACAACGTGGAGGTGGGGGCTACACCTACATCCCCCTTGGCTATACCTTCCTCATCGTCAACATCGGCACCAAATCGTGTGCGTTGCGGGGCTACCCGTACGAAGTGATCTTCTCCACAACGAGCGGCGCACCCGTGAAGGTCTCGATCTCGCACCAGCCAAACGTGCTCTATACCCAACCAAAGCTCCGGCGCGTTGTGCTGCGTCCCGGTGGAGTTGCGTCCTTCGGTATCAGTTATGCCAACGACAATGTCTCACCACCAAGCAAGCCAGCGACGTGTATCGCAACGTTGATCGACTTCCGTCTGCCCGCGCGATCGTCTGCCTTGTATTCGTTCGAGTTCGTCCTCAGGCCGATTGATTTCTGCCAGACGGCTCGCAAAGTCACCGTCACCCCCGTTGAGGGCCAAGCAGTGCCGCAGACGTAATGGAATTCCGCCGGGCCACGTGTTTAGGCGATCACCGTAGACCGACGTTGTCTTGCTTGGCCGCAAAGAATCCGGAGCTTTGAACCGCAAGCAGATCCTCTTAACGGTGAAACTCATGCTTTTCGGTCAAGCGTTGTGTAAGGGCTCGCCATCGCGGTTAATCCGCCCACGGAATCCTTCCCTCACCGACGAACTATCGAATTGCAAGTCCAGCGCTCCAAACGCCAGTGGAGATTGTGTAGGTCGGCCCTCCGACACCAGCAATTCTTCCCTCAGTGTGGGCAATCCTGTCAGAGGAGTGAGCGCATTCTTTCGATCTCTGCCGCGGTCATGTTGGGGTCCCTCGACTTCCAATCCACAACACTGCTCAATACTGAATATCGTTCCGTCTTCGGGAACGGGCTAAGAAACGATCTCAAGAGAATTCCGCGACCAACCTTTGCCTTCGCCGCATCAAGGCGACCACCTGGAACATTTGCGCAGGCCAGCAATACCCAAGTTGCAGCGACGTCGACCATCGGATTTCCACGAGCTGCATTTGTCCAGTCAATGACGACAGGCCCTTTGCTGGAAAGGATGATGTTCAACGGGTGCAGGTCCATATGAAGGAGACGTTCTCCAGGTCCACACGGAGCGGTTGGCATCCAATCTGGGGCCGACAAGAGGTGAAGGGATTCGTGCAACTCAGCCAAGTCTCGGCCAAAGCGCCTTAGTTTCCAAGGTTGCGTTGAGGCCGCCTCAATCATCGTCGGTCCCGCGATCCTCTCCATGATCAAATCGATTCCGTCGTCGCTCACTTTGATGATTTCTGGGACGGGGTAACCCTTAGAGCGGACGAATCCCATGGCCCGAGCCTCGAGCATCTGAGAGCGGCCATCACGCGAGCGCCGCAGGACCGTTCCCTTGCCATATTCGAAGATGTCCGCGTCACGGCCCGATGCAATCAACTGGCCCGGAGCGTTCATGGCAGGAGACTACTTTCAAAAGAATCGGCTGAAGTATCCATAGACCTAGATCTGGATGCTCCGGTGAATCACCAAGGCCGAAGTCGCCAATGCATAGTTGCAGTTCTATTGCGTCGGGCCTCCCAAAGGAATGCGCACTCTAACGTCGATTAGCCGAAAGAGTCCTCACAGAACCCATTCTGAAGTGTCGAAACCGGAGACAATTTGCTTGCACGGCGCGCGGGATAAAGGCCCGCTTTCATACCTACGAATGCACCCAATACGGGGGCTAGAAGAGTTGCCTGCCACGATAATTCTGCAGTCCAACCCTTCGCCACTGCGGTAATTGCCGTCACCAATATTCCGAGTGACGCTCCGAGAACTCCACCAACGGCCCCGACCATTCGTAGTAGTGGTGATGAGGCCGGAGGAGGAGTCCCAACGTCAGCGGGCGTCGCTGGTATTGATTCTTCGAATCATGTAATACAAAGATTGATACAATGTTCCCATGACGATATTGAGGATCGACGCCGAGTCGACAGTTCCACCATTTGAGCAGATTCGAAGCCAACTCGTGGCAGCAATCAAGAGTGGTCAGCTCGAGCCTGAAGATCAGTTGCCAACCGTGCGCAAGCTCGCCGCTGACTTGGGACTAGCTGCAAATACCGTCGCCCGGGCTTATCGTGAATTGGAGCTCGCCGGAATTATTGTGACACGCGGTCGCCATGGCACCTTCGTGGCGGGCAGTCTGCCAGCCAAGAAGGAGGCCGGAGTTCGTTCGGCGGCCGCCTTTGTTCAACGCATGCGAGAGCTGGGAATTGGCGACGCTGAAACGCTGGCGATCATTCGCAATGAGATTGACCGCCATAGATCTCCGAGCCAGTCAAAATTGCGTCCCACATCATGACGGGATCCCTGGTTGTGTCGCACGTTTCGACGTGGTCATTGATCGTCGAGCTTTTCAGCATCTTTGTAGTCGAAGGTGCGATCATCTTGGCGGTCGCCAACCGCAAGAGCCGCTGGATCAAACGGGCCCATCGACTGGCACGGGAATCAGGCATCGAGTTGCCCAGTCGCCTTGAAGATCGAGTCGCTCGGCGACTGCGCAACGAATACCTCGCCTTCCTGGCTGTGTATCCCTTCTTTTTGCTGCCAATGTTGCTTTTTTCAATACGAACGGCAAATCAGGGCGCGACGCATTGGACCACATGGTTCCCGTGGCTTGCGCTGCTGCTGCCCGTGTTGCTGGTCTGTTACAGCTTCGCCACCGTCCTCGTCGCGCGTTGGAACAGCCCCGGCTCGACGCGTGTGTCGCACTTTCGACAAATCAGTATTCGCGAAGCGTTCACACCCTCAGAGAACCTCACGCTGGCCGCTGGGGTGGGTGCGACCGTTGCCCTGATCATGTGGGGTCTCGTGCAGGTACACGCGGGAACACGTTGGTGGATCTGTGACCTCGTAGCGGTAGCAGTGGCGACGATGCTGTGGTGGCGCATGGAGGTTGCGGTGATGCGTCTCCCGTCGATGGCGAGCGACGCGACCGAACTTGATTGGGACGACGTTCTCCGATTTCGTAGAGTTCGTAGCCTGGCGGTGAGTGCCGCGTGGCTGCCACCCTTCGTCATTTTTCTTCTCGATTTCTACGTTGACCTATCGCTGACCCACTTTCAGCACGTGGGCGTGCTCCTCATCTACATTCCAGTTGCGGCGATGGTGGGGGTCTATCTGATTTTCCGACAGGGTCGTCAACTATGGCGCCTTGAGGGGCGTTGACAGTGACGACGCGTTCCAGAACATCTAAGTGAGGTCCCCAAGACCACGCTTCCGACACCAGTGGACGTGATTTACGTCTATGCGTCTGGCTGGGGCCAAGCCCCGTCTTCAATTGGAGTTACGTCAATCCCGCCTCCGCACGGACTGGCACTTACGTACAAGAACCCCGAAAGATGTCCCACGCCGCGAACAAGTGCAACTGTCATGCTTACGGTGCTTGGGCACGTCGTGGTACGCCCATGAAGAGTGACTAGTTCGTCGCTCCAGGAGATGCCAATCGATGCGGATCCTTTATGTCGGAGCGTCACCGTCACGCTTCGGGGTTCAGTGAAAGCCATCGACGAACCGTGAAAGTCGTGACGGTCAACCGCAACATGTTTCGAGTTGAAGAACTCGACCTGGGGGTAGCCTCCAATGCGGCACGACGCACCGATATTGGCGATATCAATAACCATCTCGCCCGTACCGGCGAGTCCGTCGGTATTGCTCCCCAGGACCATCAGTTGGTCGCTGGCGCATGGTGGAGACAATGGCGCCGCAGAGGAGGAGGACGCCGAGACTGTGGGCAGGATCATGAAGAGAAGACCCACAACTGTAAGAAGTCGGATGAGTCGCATAAATGGATTTTAAGCCCTTGCATCGCTCAGTTCTGATGGCAAGCACGCGTTCTCGACCTGACGATCACTTAGGGATTTAGTCGATGCCTCTATAAAGCAAATCAACCTGTCAAGCCGCCTCGGCGTTCGACATCCGTGCGTGATGGTCAGCCATGACGCGTTGGTAGATCTCTCGAGCGAGGTGTCGCTTTAAACAACGGATGATGTCTTTCTTCGTGAGCCCTTCCTCGGTTCGCCGGCTCACGTAAGCAATG
>Ga0209483_1000071_pt1 | contig 100492 bp, 104 predicted proteins | sample NGEPerA_FD_184508 | JGI IMG/M metagenome (GOLD analysis project Ga0209483, IMG submission 184508) | Arctic peat soil microbial communities from the Barrow Environmental Observatory site, Barrow, Alaska, USA - NGEE PermafrostL2-A... | ecosystem: Environmental > Terrestrial > Soil > Wetlands >... | reverse complement strand
ACCGAGACTGGTGCCGCCAACGACGAGCCGCAGAGACTCGATGACCCGGTCCGCGCTCTCGGCGTCGCTCACCTCGAAGGACAGCATCGCGCCGAAGCCGCCCATGGAAGAACTGGCGCGTTCGAATCCGGGATCCGAGGCGAGTCCGGGATAGCGAACGCGTTGGACGTGACGATGGTCGTCGAGTCGTTCCGCGAGTTCGGCCGCGGTGCGCTGTTGACGAGCGAAGCGCACCGGGAGCGTGCGAAGTCCGCGAAGCGCGAGGTAGGCCTCCATCACACCGGGGATCGCGCCGTGGGTCGTGCGCCACTCGACAAGTACGTCGCGCTGGCTTTCCTCGGCGACGATGACCGCTCCCATTAAAAGATCTGAATGTCCACCGATGTACTTCGTGGCGGAGTGCACGACCGCGTTCGCGCCCAGGGCGAGCGGCTGTTGCAGCATCGGCGTCGCGAAGGTGTTGTCGACGACGGCGGTGACGCCGGCGTCTTGGGCCGCACGCAGAATCGTCGGCAGGTCGGCAACGCCGAGCAGGGGATTGGTCGGGGACTCGAGCCACAGCATGTCGGCGCCGTCCAGGGCTCCCAGCACCTCGCGGGTATCGACCACGTCGACGGCGCGTGTGCTGAGTCGCCCCTCTTTCTCCAGACGTTCGAGGAGTCCTCGGGTGCCGTTGTAGCCGTCACTGGGAAAGACAACCGTTGTTCCCAGAGGCAATGACGCGAGCAGCGCGGACACCGCGGCGAGTCCCGAGGCGAAGGACACGCAGAACCCGCCTTCGAGCTCACCGAGCGTCTCTTCGAAGGCGCTCCACGTCGGGTTGCCCCACCTCCCGTAGCCAATGGTGCCGCCGTCGCGGTAGGTAGAAGCGAAGGTCGGGGGAACGTTGAAGGGGCCGCCGGGCGTCGGCGCACGGCCGGCAACGATGGCGAGTGTTTCCGCGTGCCATTTCTTGGGCTCTGTCATGATTTCAGTATTGCGGATGACCGCGTGGCGTCCGAGCAGCGCCCACGGGGCTTATAAGAAAGGAAGAAGCCCGCGCCCTCGAAAGTGAAACTCGAGGACGCGAGCCGAGTGGTTCAGGACTCGTCTTCGGCCAGTAGGCGGTAGATCGACCGTCGAGCGTCGGCCAGGATGGTCGCCGCCTTTTGGGTCTGCGCGTCTGAACCGGCCATCGCCACTTGGCGAACCGAGAGCACGACCTGTCGAAGGGTCGAGAACAGATCCGACGTGGCGTCGCTGACGTCCGCGGCCGCGGTCTCCCACGGCTTGCCGAGCGTCGCGCGGTCCTTCTCCACCAGGGCTTTGCCCGTGGTGGTCAGGTTGTACGTCTTGCCGGACACCGTCGAGGCAATCTCGACGAGACCTTCGTCTTCAAGCTGTTGAAGGATGGGGTAGACCGATCCGGGGCTTGGGCGCCACGCTCCCTTGGAACGCTCGCTCAACTCTTGGATGATCTGGTAGCCGTTACGCGGGGACTCATCGAGCAAGACCAAGACGGCTGCTCGCACGTCGCCACGGCGAAGCCGCTGACGGCCACGAGGGGGAAAACCTCCTCGGAACATCTCATCACCTCGACCAAAGGGTCCTCCGTGGTGTCCACCCGGGCTTCGAGCGCGACCGCGACCGCTTCCCCGAGGACCACGGTCGCGCTCGGAGCGCTCGTCGTGTTTGTGTTCATGAAAATCGTGATTCATTATTTCTCCTTTGTTCTAAATCTAACTATAACGATATATCGTTATAGGACGTTTGTCAAGGGGTACTTTCGAATCTCGGAAAGTGAAGTCAATTAGGGAGTTTGTCTACGAAGGTGCGTCCATTCCTTCAAATGGGCCGAATTCGCCCGACGCGCATACAACTGAAAGCCTCGGGGCGGTGAGCCGATCGGGGTTAACCCTTCAAACGGCGAGAAATTCAACGAGCAGTGAACTCAGTTGCGCGCTGGCGTAGACCGGAATCCAGTGGTTAGCTCCTTCAATCCGCTCGTAGCACCAAGGTCCCGAGACGAACCGCTCCGATTCGGTCATCTGCTTCTCGCTCAGGGCCATGTCGCCACTGCTCCATACGCCCATCGTGGGGCAGGCGACTGGCGGTAGATCGATGCCTCGACCGTCGCCGGCAAAGGTATCGGGCGAGATGTTCGCTCGATACCAGTTGAGTCCGGCACTGAGTCTCCCGGGCCTTGTGAGGTCGGCGATCTGGCGCTCCATGTAGTCATCACTGCCGCGAGCCGCTCCGCCGTGGGCCCAGTTGCGGAACATCTCCCAATCATTCGCGGCTAGTCCCGTTTCGGCGACTCCCGGAAATTGGAACCACAGCATGTACCACGAGAGCTGTTTCTGGATAAATCCAGCACCGGAGAAAGCGAGGGGATGGCCCACTGAGACCGTCACCAATCGCTCGACGCGTTCCCGAACAAACGTGGCGAAGAGCCACGCCACTGCAGCTCGCCAGTCGTGACCCACGACCGCCGCGCGTTCGATATGGAATTCGTCCAATAGTGCGCCGACGTCACCGATGAGATTGCCCAGCGAGTACTCTTCGACCGCCGCAGGACAATCGCTCTCACCAAAACCTCGAAGATCGGGAGCAATGACGTGATGACCACTGTTCGCCAGCGATTCCATCTGGTCGCGCCACAGGTGCCACGAGTCGGGCCACCCGTGCAACAAGATGACCGGGCTTCCCGCGCCGACCTCGGCAACGTTGAAGGTCAAATCACCTACCTTGACGCGGTGTTCGATGATTTCGCGGTTAGCCATTGCCGGACGCTAGCAATGAAGAGTCATTAGGGCGCGAGGATCTTCTGGAAGCGACGTGAGGCGATATAGAGACCGAGGATGGCGATGGCTAGTAGGTAACCGATACGCATGAACATGATCAAGTCGAACTGGTCCAACGAAAATCCGCGCAACAGGGCGGCCGATTGGTACAAGGGGGAGAACGAGACGATCGCGCCGAGCCAATGCGGGTACGAGCTGATCGGGAAAAATGTCCCCGAGAACAAGAAGAGCGGTAGCTGAACCAACGTCACGAGATCGAAGTCTTGCCACGTTCGCATGTACGTACATGCCGCGAGGCCCATACAACTGAAGGTCAGGCTCGTGAGGATGGCGCCGGGCCAACACAGGATCACCCACGCACTGCCCGCGTCACCCAGCGCCGCCATGCAGACAATGAAGGACGCCGAGTACACGGTGGCCCGCGACAGAGCCCAGAGGACCTCGCCGAGCGCGATGTCCGTGACCTCGAGCGGCGTGGCGAGCAGCGCGTCGTACGAATGAGAGATTTTCAAACGGAAGAACGTATTGAAGATCGAATCGATCATGGCGCCGTTCATCGCTGAGGTCGCGAGCATTCCCGGTGCGACGAATAAGGCGTAGCTGATTATCCGGCCGTGGATAGGCAGAGGTCCGACGAGTTTGTTGAGACCGATGCCGATCGAGAGCAGATAGAACAAAGGTTCGAAGAAGCCCGAGACGAGCATTACCCACTGCGCGCGATAGATCATTGCGTTGCGTTCGAGCACACGCAGCGAACGACGAGAGCCGATCATTGGGAACGAGCGCGTCAACATCAGTCGGTCAAACGGCGCCGCATCGTGCGACGTCCCCACATAACTCCGACAATGGTCATCGCTACAAGAACCGCAACGTGTCCAAGTTGCGGGGCAATCGAACCTTGTCCGAATGCCGCCGCTCGCGCCAGCGCTACGCCGTGGTACAGCGGGAAGAACTGCACGACTGGGCGCAGGTAGCCGGGGTACGCCGACAGTGGGTAGAACGTCGCCGAGAAGAGAAACATCGGCACGAACGCGAAACGGTACAGCGTGGTGAAGGACGCGTCGGACTGTGACCGAGCGGCGTAGGCGACCAAGGGTGCGGAGAAGGCCAGCGTCACCAGTGTCCCGATGAAGGGCAGCGTCAGGCACCACCAGGATTGAATGGCACCGAAGCAGGCGATGATGATGGTGTAGACCACTGCGGTGAAGAACGCCCTCGTTGCGACCCACGCGAGTTTGCCGAAGAGAATGTCGTCCGGTTCCAGTGGCGTGGTTGCCGCCGCGTGATACGTGCGAATCCACTTCACACAGGCGAGGACGGGCCACAGGGACTCGCCTTCGCCCAATTGCATCGTGGTCGTCGCGAGCAGGCTCGGGGCGATGTAGTGCAGGTAAGTCTGCCCGTCGACGAGACCGGTGTGATGCGAAACCAGATGGCCGACGCCGACGCCGAGTGCCGCGAGATAAAGAATGGGGAAGAGCACGGAGCTCGCGACGGACCCTCGCCAGGTCTGGGCGTAGTACTGCGCGTGATAGCCCCAACTTCGAAGCCATCTCGAGCGACCAACGTCGGTGTTCGTCGAACCAATCACCACTACTCCGTAAGCGATCGGCCAGTGAGGTGCAAGAAGACGTCCTCGAGTGAACTTCGTCGCACGAGTGCGCTCGACGGCGTGATGTTCGCGGCGTGCACGTCGCGCAGCGTGTCGTCACCGTTGTTGACGTAGAGCAACACTCGGTCGGGCAGGACTTCGACTCGCTCGGCGAACGGCGAGAGCCGATCGAAGTATTCCTCGTGGTCGTCGGTCATGAAGCGCAACTCCACCACTTCGCGGGTGGAGTATTGCTCGATGAGAGTGCGCGGTGCGCCTTCGGCCACGATCGATCCCCGGTCCATCACGACGAGTCGGTCGCAGAGTTGCTCGGCTTCATCCATGTAGTGCGTCGTGATGATGAGAGTGACGCCCTCTCGCTTGAGTCGATAGAGACGATCCCAAAGCAGATGGCGGGCCTGCGGGTCGAGGCCCGTCGTCGGTTCGTCGAGAATGAGAATCTCGGGTCGATTCATCAATCCCCGCGCAATGGTCAGTCGTCGCTTCATTCCTCCGGACAAGTTGTCGACCTTGTCATTGGCACGCTCGGTGAGTTGGGTGAACTCCAGGAGTTCCGTGGCGCGTTCACGAACAACCCGACGAGACAAATCGAAGTAGCGACCGAACATCTCCAAGTTGTGCCGAACCGAAAGTTCCAGTTCGAGTGAGTCTTCTTGCGGAACGACGCCGAGTCGACTGCGGATCTCCGGACCTTTGGTTCGGGGGTCGAGGCCGAAAATGGAGATCGTCCCGCCGGAGGGTTGGGATATCGCTGAGATCATCCGCATGGTGCTGGTCTTGCCCGCACCGTTGGGACCGAGGAATCCGAAGCTCTCGCCCCGGTCGATGACGACGTCGATACCTTTCACGGCCTCGAAGTCGCCGAAGCGCTTCACCAATTGATGGGCCTCGAGGACGTGGTTTTCGCTCACGGCGCACCCCCGCCGAGACGCGCAACGATCTCGACGGCTCCTGAAGTGATCCCCAACGTGAACACGAGTGTCGTCCCCCTTGACTGCGTACTCATGACGGACTCAGTGGCCCTCAAGAATGAGGAGAGCACCGCATAGTGTCCGAGGCATCAAGTTACTAGGCGAGTGCGACATCGAGAAGTCGGTCTCGACGCTCGACTAAACGAGTTCGCTGTTCCAATCACGTGTGGCCAGGACTTCGGCCATTCGACTCAAGAATCTCGCCGCGTAGGCGCCGTCGACCGCCCGATGGTCGAAAGTGAGCGCCAACATGCCGACCGAGTGGATACCAACCGACTCGGTGCCGTCCGCGGCCGTGATGACGACGGGTTTTCGCACGACGGAGTCGGTCGAAAGGATCGCGACCTGCGGCTGATTAATGACCGCGCCGGTGAGCAGGGTGCCGAACGGTCCGGGGTTCGAGATCGTGAACGTTCCTCCGGCGAGTTCATCGGGCCCCAGACGCTTCGATCGCGCCCTCTCCGCGACGTCACGAACTGCGCTGGCGATCTGCCTCAGGTTTAGGAGTTCGGCACTCCGAATGACGGGGACGACGAGTCCTTCGTTGTCGATGTCGACCGCAATCCCGAGGTTGACGTCGAGGTGAACAATGAGTTCATCGTCGCCAACTGATGCATTGAGTCGCGGAAAATCGCGCAGCGCTTCGATCGCTGCAATGGCGTTGAAGGGCAGGTAACTAAGACTGAAGCCTTCATTTTCTTTGAACGCGGCGCCCCCTCGAGCGCGAACGGACTCCACCTGTTCGTAGTCGACCTCTTTGACCATGAGCGTGTGGGCCGACGTTGCTTTCGATCGGACCATGTGCTCGGCAGTGAGTCGACGAATCTTGGTAAAGGGAATTACCTCGTCACGAGTGACGCCCGCGGCCGACGCGGCGGGCGCGGCGCTGATCAATGCGTCAACGTCATGGCGCGTGATGGTGCCGTTGGGTCCGGAGCCGACGACACTCTTCGGGTCGATATTGTTCTCACTCATCAATCGACGGACAATCGGTGACGGCGCCACTGCAGAGTCTTGGTTCGACGTTGTCTTCATCTTGTCGACACGCGCCAGAACGTCTTGACGAGTCACGCGGCCATTCGGTCCGGAACCGGTGATATCGGCGACGTCGAGGTCATTCTCCTCGAGGAGACGTCGCACGACGGGAGAGAGTTGCGACTGATCGGACGTCGATTTCTTTGCGCGCGCGTCGACCACTTTCGCGCTACTCGCCTTCTCACGAGGTGCCGAGACGACGTGATCCGGCGCCGAAGCGGCCGGCTCATCGGAGCCGTCGCCGATGACGGCGAGTACGGTACCGACGTCGACGGTCACGCCCTCGTCAACGAGAATGGCGGTGAGCACGCCGTTGGTCGGCGATGGTATCTCGGTGTCCACTTTGTCCGTCGACACCTCGAAGAGGGGCTCACCCTTCACCACGGTGTCGCCGACTTTCTTAAACCACTTCGTGACCGTGCCGTCGGCGACCGTCTCACCTAGTTGCGGCATCGTGACATTGGCCATTGGATCGGTCCTTCGTTGTCTGTTGCGACGGGCGGCGAGTGCGAACTCGAGGTGGAACTGACACGACGCCGCGAGGCTTCATTCTGCGCTTGAATGCCCTACGGTGAAGTTATAGGCTACTGCACGTTAAGTCACACTAAACGATGGTGCGAGGCCGTGCGCGGTCTCCTCACTGCATCGTATGAAACGTTTTCAGCCGTTCACGAATAAAAGGAGAATTCGAGATGTCCAGCACCAAAGTTGCGTCGCCCGTCGTTGATTTGACCGATCAGATCAGCCTCTATCGGTGTCAACTCGAACTTCGCAAGTTTGAAGAGCGTGCCTACGACCTGTTCTTGGAGAACTTTGTCAAAGGCACGAGCCATCTGTCGATCGGTCAAGAGGCGATCGCCGCCGGCTTCGCCGCGGCGATGCGGCCCACCGACTGGACCTTCGCCACGTACCGCGGACACGCCCACACCCTCGCCCGAGGGGTACCGATGACGCCCGTCTTCGCCGAATTGATGGGCCGCACCAACGGACTGATGGCCGGCAAGGGCGGGTCCATGCACCTGACGAGCGTGGATCACGGTGTCATGGGAAGTTACGCGATCATCGGTGCCCACTTGCCGATCGCCTGCGGCGCCGCCTGGAGCGCGCAGTATCGCAAGACCGATCAAGTCGCGGTCTGTTTCTTCGGCGACGGCTCGGTGAATATCGGCGCCTTTCATGAAGCCCTCAACTTCGCGGCCGTTTGGAAGCTGCCCGTTGTCTTCGTATGCGAGAACAACCTCTGGATGGAATACACCCGCACGAGTGAAGTGACGGCCGTGGCACACCCCGCCGCCGACCGGGCCAGCGCCTATGGACTGGAGTCGATACTGGTTGACGGTAACGACGCCGACGCGGTCTTTGACATCGCGACCAGCGTTATCGCGCGCGCCCGCGCCGGTGAAGGTCCGAGCATGATCGAGGCGCTGACCTATCGTCACGGTGGTCACTCGAGAGCCGATCCCGGCAAGTATCGCCCCGACGCGGAGGTCGCCGAATGGATGGCGAAGGACCCTATTCCCCGGTACCGGCTCCGACTACTTGAACTCGGTGTGAGCGAAGACGAGTTGATCGCAATAGAAAACGACGTCATTGCGGAGGTGGACCGCGCGACCGAAGAGGCCAAGGCCGGTGGAATTCCGGGCGAGGATCTGTTGATGAAAGACGTGTGGGCTGACGGGAGTGGATCATGGCGCAATTGACGTTTCGAGAGGCCATTGCGCGCGGCATCGCCCAAGAGATGCGTCGCGACGAATCCGTGGTCTTCCTGGGAGAAGACGTCGGTGCGGCCGGCGGCGTGTTCAAGGGAACGGTCGGACTGTTCGAGGAGTTCGGACCGGTGCGGGTACGCGACACCCCGATCTCGGAACAGGCGATTCTGGGTGCGGCGATGGGTGCGGCGATGACTGGTCTGAGGCCCATCGCCGAGATTATGTTCGCCGACTTCTTCGCGGTCTGCTGGGACATCGTCGCCAACGAAATTGCGAAGAGTCGATACATGACGAACGGTCAAGTGACGTTCCCGCTCGTGATTCGCTCCGGTAACGGCGGCGGCCTGCGTTTCGGTGCGCAACACTCCCAAAGCGTTGAGAACTGGGCGATGATGATCCCGGGTCTGAAGGTTGTCGTGCCCAGCAACGCCACTGACGTCATCGGCCTTATGGCGGCCTCGATCCGCGACGATGACCCGGTGATCTTCCTCGAAGCGAAGGCCCTCTACGCGTCCAAGATGGACGTGTCCGATGGTGAGATCGTCGACACGCTCGGCTCGGCGAAGGTCCTTCGCAATGGAACTGACGCGACCGTCGTGGCGCTCGGCGCAATGGTCCCTAAAGCTCTCGCGGCGGCGGCGGAACTGGCAAACGCCGGAATCGAGTGCACCGTCGTGGACGTACGTTCGTTGGTGCCGCTCGACACAACGACGATCCTTCGCGAAGTGTCGGCGACCGGTCGACTGTTCACGGTTGAAGAGAATCCTCGGCTGTGCGGTTGGGGCGGCGAGCTCTCGTCAATCGTTAGTGAAGAGGCTTTCTACGACCTCGACGGACCGATCGTTCGAATTACGACGCCGCACATCCCACTGCCCGCCGCCGACGCGCTCGAGGACATGGCGATACCTTCGGTCGAACGAATCGTCACCACGATCACCGAGTCAATGAATTCGTAGAACGTAGCGCGCGCTATTGATTTACGAGGACGACGGTTCGATGTCGGGGGACTGGCCCAATGCGAGTTGCAGACTCGGCAACAGTGACGCGAAATCGATTTCGCCGTAGCCGTTCGTCGACGCGAGGTGGGTCAATGAGTTGACCAACTCGATAACCGGGAGTGATAGGTCGGCACCGTGCGCGACGTCGAGCGCGAGTTCAAGGTCCTTGATCAAGAGGTTCGTCGTGAAGGTGGCGGAGTAGTCATGATCAATGAGGCCCGGCGTCTTGTAACGAACGAACGGCGAACCCATGACTGATTCGCCCAACGCGTGCAGGAGTATCGATCGGTCGATGCCGTTGTTCTCACCGAAGACGATGAGTTCGGCCATGATCTGAGCGGTCACGGCCAGTCCGGCGTTGATCGCGAGCTTGAGGGTCCGCGAGTGCTCGGCGTCGCCAACGTACAAAACCGTCGGCCCGATCGAATTCATCAACTCTTCGACGCGTTCGAACGTGTCGCGCGGACCAGAGACAATCAGCGTGATGTTGCCCGCCGAGAGAACAGCCGGATTACCGCTGACGGGTGACCGGAGGTAATCGACGCCGACGGCCTCGGCTCTTGCGGAAATCTCCGAGGAGATACGTGGCGACACGGTTGACATGTCGATCAAGACACGATCACTCGCTCCAGACTGCAGGACGCCCCCGTCCTCGAAACAGACACTGGCCAAGGCGTCGTCATTGGCGAGGAACGTGATCACGACAGAGGCGCGGTCCCACAGATCGTCGAGGGAGTTGAGGAGAAACGCACCTCGAGATTCGAGATCCGAGAAGTCCTTGGGAGAGCGGTTCCAAATGACAACGCCCCATCCTTGGTCGAGCAAGCGTCCGGCGAGTGCGTGGCCCATCTTGCCCATACCCAGCACCGCGATAGTTCGTCGATCTTCAGCGTGTGCCATTGAGGTTCCTTTCTCGAAGGTGATGGACAATCAACGGACTCTTCGACTCCCTAACGAGGTAGCGGAGATGACGTTCCGAGACGATGCCGTCTCGAACCGCAACGACGAGGAATCCCTTAGTTCCCTCGAAATTCAAGGTTTACCCAAATCGCCTCGACGGCGACGTCGCCAGTGTTGTACAGGCGATGAGGTCGACTCGAATCAAAGCAGATGGAGTCTCCGGCGTTGAGCTCGTAGGTATCGAATCCCAAGGCAATTTGCAACGTTCCCTTGAGTATGAATCCATACTCCGTTCCCGCGTGTCGAATGAGCCGATCCTCCAACGTGGAACTGCCCCCGACTTCGTAACGAACGAACATGAAATCCGTCTTGTCGCGATGCGAAGAGATCAGTGACTCCCAGGTCACACCGGAATCGAGGACGAGGACCCTTCGTTCGTTCGTTCGCACCACTGGCGACGACCCGCTCTCGAGACGAACACGTCCCTTCGCCGGAGGTGCGGCACTTTCCTCGACGGTGAGCCAGTGATTGTGAGCAGCGTCGGTACGGCCTTCGGCGGCCTCCTCTGTCGCCGGTGTTACGGATTCGTCGTAGTTGAACAACTCATCGATGGAGATATCGAGAGCGGCACAGATCGAGTAAAACGTCGCGACGGACGGCTGGGCCTTACCCGTTTCGAGTTGGGAAATAAACGATGCCGACACGTCGATATCGCGCGCGAATTGGCGAAGCGTTACTCCGCGCTCCAATCGGCGCTCGCGCAGACGTGCGCCCACCAAGCCCGGGGCGAATCGGTTGTTATTGGTGATCGCTGGTGACTCGACGGCGCTTGTCTTGCGGGGACCTTTCGCCGTGGTCCGAGGGGAAACTGTCGCCCTTGGTTCGGTGGCCACCCTCTTGGGAACCCCCATCTGTCAATCCCTCTTCCCGCACTTGTCATCCGCAAACCTAAGTCGGCATTGACGTTCGCTCGCGCATATGGCGTTCTCAGATTCTAGGGACACCTACTCGTCCGCCTTCAATTGTTCTGAGAGATGCTCCCACTCTCGACTGAAGCGATAGGAGTGTCGAGGCGGCGGGGCGGGCGCTTGAACCTCGATCCACCGAACGAGACCAGAGCTCCGATTCTCGAAGCCGTGGTCGCAGCCCACACCGGCCCACAGAACATCTCCGGGATGCAGGACCAATAATTCGCCGTCGATCAGACCGTGAACTTCGCCCTCGACGAAAACGTACGCCTCTTCGAAGGGATGGTCGTGAGGGTGCGCGATCGCGGTTGGCTGGTAATCGACCATGAACATCGTGTGGAGCTGCGCGCCGACTTGCTGGTCGATCAGCATCTTCACCCCGATGCCGCTGTAGGCGAGGAGTGCCGTCGCCATGCTGGGCGACACCGTAGGAGCACCGACGTTAGACCCGCCGGCGAGTCGCTTGAGGTCCATGGCGTCGGAGTCGAACCGAGCGACGTTGCGATTACGAGGGTCGCGCATATCGGGTGTCATCGGTGCGGTTTCCACCAAGGTTTCGCCGGTGAAGAAGGTGTCTTGTCGGCGGCCGTCATCAAGTTCGGCCGGCGATTGCATCTGGAGCCAGCGCACTGGTCCATCAACGGCTCGAAGTTGGTACGTCGTGGCGAGGGGAAGCACGATGCAGTGGTCAGGTCCGAGATACGTCGTCTGTCCGAGCGTGGTCAGGGCGAGCGTTCCCGAAAATACGTAGAAACTGGTCTCGAAAGAGTGCAGCACTGCGTCGACGTGTCCGCCCTCGGCTAGATGATCTACCGACAGCGTCATGTGGGGTGAACCGGATGCCCGGTTCACCAGGATCTGACGGCGGTACCCCGACGCGTTATCCGCGAAGTGCTCGGGAGTCCGAGCAGTCTGGTCATCGGTCACTGTTAGGTGGTAAATAGTCAACTCCTTCGATCAATCAACGACCGGTAACGCGATGGCTACTTCAGTAGCCAGCCACCGTCAACCGCCAGATTTACTCCGTTTATTCCCGTGTTATTCAGTAAGAACTCAACCGAATCAACGATTTCGGCCATCGTCACGAGACGACCGAGCGGCGTGCGGTTGATCACGGGGCTGTTGTCCTTGCCTTCCCAAAAGGGGCTGTCTCCGATGATGCCGGGGTGAATTGCGTTGACACGAATCGGTGCCAGTTCCGTCGTCAGAGAATTGACGATGCCGACGATCCCACCGTTGACCGTCGACACGGTGGTCGAGCCGGGGTAGGGGCGTAGCAGGGCCAGTCCGCCAAAGAGCACGATGGACGCTTGCGGAGTGAGGCGGCTGCGCAGAGCGTGCACTGCTTCGGTGTATCCGACCAACTTGAGCGTGACGAGACGGACTGCCGCCGCGACGTCGTAATTCGCCAAGGTGTTCGCGTCGCGCTCGATGGCGGCGATGATCAGATCGTCAACCGACGGCACGCTCGACAGAGACTCGGCGATGGTCTCCGGCATCGACAAATCGACCGCGAGGCCAATGGTGCCCTGCCCGATCTCCTTGGCAGCGGCGTCGGCACTTTCACGCGTCCGACCTGAGAGGTAGACGGTCGTACCTTTGGCGGCAAGTGTCTTGACGATCTCTTTGCCCAGGCCCTGAGTTCCCCCTAGGACAACTGCGGTGCGACCTGTTCGGCTTTCTGACATGGACCGACCCCCTTTGAGTGTTCAGTGAAGTAAAACATACTCCAAGATTTCGCGAAGTGAAACAGACATCTCGCGCGCTTTCTCACTCTGGAACGTTCGTCAATTCGTTGTCCACGTAAGGAGAATGAGCCGTTTCGGTTCGTCCCCCGTCGTGTGAAGTCACTATTGACATCAAGGAACACGGTGCTACGCTCAAGCCCTTAACGGCTAATTAGTGGGGGGCTTGTAATGAGCAATGACGTCAACTCGAAGGGCGAATCGCTCGAGCACGGACGACCGATTGTGTTTCGAAACGGCATCGTGATCACGATGGATAACCAGCACCGCGTCTTGAAGAACAGTGACGTTCTCGTCGTGGACGGCGTCATCAAGGAGATTGGTCCGAATCTCAGCGCACCTGAAGGCGCCCTCAGCATTGACGCGAGCGGCGGCATCATCATGCCCGGAATGATTGACACGCACCGCCACATGTGGCAGACCGCGATGCGGGGCTACGGCGCGGACTGGAGTCTTTCGCAGTACTTCGTCTGGTACTACCTGCAGCACGGTAAGGACTTTCGACCCGAGGATATTTACGCCGGCAATCTCTTGTCAGAGATCGAGGCGGTCGACGCGGGCGTCACGACCTCGGTCGACTGGTCGCACGGTCTGTCGAGCACCGATCACGCCGACGCCGCGGTGGACGCGCTCGAAGCCGTGCCGGGACGGTTCATCCTCGCCTACGGCAATATTCAGGCGGCTCCTTGGGAGTGGTCGGTCTCCAAAGAGTTCAAGGATTTCTACAGTCGCCGTTTCGGTGCAAAAAACGACATGCTCGGTTTCCAAGTGGCCTTTGACGTGCTCGGTGACCCGTCATTCCCTGAGAAGCCGGCGTTTGACGCGGCCAAGGAGTTGGGCGTGCCGGTCACGACACACGCGGGGGTCTACGGCGTCAACGGCGACGAAAGCATCCGTTTGATGCACGAGAACGGCTGCATGGCTCCCGACACCGTCTTTGTCCACTGTTCGTCACTCTCTGAAGACTCCTATCACCGCATCGCGGCCTCGGGTGGGTCAGCTTCAGTGTCGACCGAGAGTGAGCAGAGTGCGGGCCAGGGCTATCCGTCCTCGTGGATTCTGCGCCAATACGACATTCCCATCTCTCTGTCGCAGGACACCTCGGTGTGGTGGAGTGCGGACTTCTTCACCGCCATGCGAGCGACCGCGGGAGCGGACCGATCACGCCAGCACTTCGAGTCGCAACTCAAGGGCGAGCAGGTCATCAACCTCGACATACGGTGCGAGGAAGTCGTCCACTGGGCCACGCGAGGCGGTGCCAAGGCCCTCGGACTCGAGGACAAGATCGGCAGCATTGAAGTCGGTAAGCGCGCCGACATCGTGCTCGTGAAGAATGACAACTCGCCGGCGATGTTCCCGATCATCAACCCGTACGGTCATGTCGTGATGCAGGCTCAACGTGCCGACGTCGATACGGTCGTCATTGACGGCAATATTGTCAAGCACGAGCACAAGTTGATTGGTATCGACTTGGCCGCCGCTCGAACGAAAACTGAGAAGACGGTCTCGTTCCTGGCCGACACGATCGGCGAGGAAGCGTGGGTCAGCGGCATGAATCCCGAGTTGACCGAGCGCCAAGTCAATGAGAACCCCTATAAATACGTGAATGAGTAAGAGCCCATATAAGTACGTGATTCACGTCTACCAATAGTCCGTCAATGCACGAGACCGACGCCCTTTTGGCGTCGGCCTCGTGCATGATGGTCGAAGAGCGAACTGGCAAATCACAGAGATTTGCCGGCCGTGTTTCCTTGATAATCACCGTGGCGAACTGTTCACTATCGGTTGACACGTTAAGTAAACACGTGTACTGTCTGTCGTCTATGGCAGTTCGTTCTGAGCGGAACGTTGGTCTTTGCTGAGCCTCTCGATGAGAGTTCACTGGGGGGCCGCATGACGCAAGGAACATCGCATCATCTGTCGGGGGTAAAGCGCCTCCGGCTTCTTAGGGGGGATCAATGCTTAAAAACAGATTTCGTACTTTCACGATTCTGACGGCCGGATTGATGGTGATGACGTCGGTTGGATTTGGCGTCATGACCAGCGCGCAGGCCGCCACGAAGCACAAGGTGAAGACCTACAACGTTGCCTATATGTCGTACGGGGTCGCGAACAGTTACGACGCGCCGATGCTCGCCGCCGCCAAGGCGGTCGCGGCGGCGACCGGACACGTGAACGTGCAGGTGTTCGACTCACAAAGCACGGACACCCTTCAAGTGTCGGAACTGCAACAAGTGATCAGCTCGGGCAAGTTTCAGGGCATAATCACGCAGCCGATTTACGGACCAGTCCTCGTTCCTGGCGTGAAACTCGCGATCAAGAAGAAGATCAAGGTCGTCAACATCGATCAGATCCTCGGCACGAACTACAGCAGCGACCAGATTGAGGTGCACGGTCTCTCCGGTAACGTCGTGTTCTTCCCCGCGAAGATCGGTTCACAGCTGGCCGCGGAAACGATTTCGGCTTGTGGGACGGCGAACCCGTGCAAAATCGCGCTGGTCCATAATTACATCGGTGATGAGCCGGATGCCGAGATCACGGCGACGTTTGACGCCGGTATCGCGAAGGACTCAACCGCGAGCATCGTGGCCAACGGTGACGGTCTCTACACGCCATCAGTGGCGTTGACCTTCATTGCTGACCAGCTCGTCGCCAACCCAACCTTGAACGTGATCGTCGGTGCCGACCAGGACTGTGAAGGCGCTCAGTCGGCCCTCACGTCTGCGAAGAACACGTCCGTGAAGCTTGTTTGCTACGGCGCGAGTGCGACCGGTATCGCCGCGATCAAGAGCGGTGCATGGTTCGCGGACGTCGCGCAGTTGCCGGCGACCGAAGGTACGCTCGGCATGATCGCGCTCATCAAGGCCATGAAGACGGGCAAGGGCTCGGGTTCGCAGAACCCCGTCGCCAAGTTGCCCAACAGCGGCATCGTGACCAAGGCAAACGCCAGCCAGTTCAACGGCGAATGGCCGGGTTGATTCGTTAGTAGGAGAGGGAGCGAACATCCGAGACTGACATGGATAGCTTGAACTGACATGTCGACTGGGAACATCGAAGAGGCACCCCGCAGTGCTGCAACGTCCTCGGGAGGCGACTTAGTCGCCACCGGTGTGTCGAAGCGGTACGGCGGGGTGCCCGCTCTCAGTGACGTGTCACTGACAATCACACCCGGCACGGTGCACGCGCTAGTCGGGGAGAATGGCGCCGGGAAGTCCACGCTCGGCAAGATTATCTCGGGCGTGATCTCACCCGACGAGGGGACGATGACGCTGGGTGGTGAACACCTCAGTTTCAAATCGCCTCGTGAGGCACTGGCGCACGGCATCGTGACGATCGCTCAAGAACTCGCCATCGTCCCGGGACTTAGCGTCGCCGAAAATGTCTACCTCGGTGTCGAGGCCTCGACGGTTGGTTTCGTTCGGCGCCGTGAGTCTCGCCGTCGATTTCGTGAGTTGGCTGAGGCGGTGGGATTTGATCTCTCACCGGATCGTCGGGCGGGAAGTCTTTCCATCGCCGACCAGCAAAAAGTCGAAATCATGCGCGCACTGTCTCGCAATACTTCGATCGTCGTCATGGACGAACCGACGGCCGCACTTTCGGGCAACGAGACGGCCGCTCTCCACGACATCATCCGGTCCCTAGCGCGCGATGGCAAGTCCGTCGTTCTGATCTCGCACTTCCTCTCTGAAGTGCTCGCGCTCGCCGACGTCATTACCACGCTTCGCGACGGCCACCTGATTCGCACCGTCGACGCGAAGGACGCGAACGAAGAGTCCTTGATTGAAGGGATGCTCGGGCGCTCCCTCCTCACGGCCTTTCCCGAGAAGGCGACGGCGGACGAAGAGCGAGCCATCGTGTTGGAGGTTGAACATCTCAAGGCGCCAGGCGTCAATGACTGTTCATTCGTTCTTCACGAGAGTGAGATTCTCGGCATCGCCGGGCTCGTTGGTGCTGGTAGATCTGAGTTGGCTCGTGCGATATTCCGCGATTCCAAGGTCTCTGGAGGAACTGTTCGATTGAAGGGCACGGACCTGGCTGGTCACAGCCCGTCGCGTTCGATTCGACGGGGACTGGTCTTCATCCCGGAGTCGCGCAAGGAGATGGGTCTTCTGGTCGGACGATCGGTGAAAGAGAACATCTCACTGTCGCGACTCGATCTCGTCAGCCGGTTCGGATGGATTGCGGGAATTCGCGAACGGCGCAAGGTCACTGAACTGATGAACGCGGTGACCGTGAAGGCCGCCAGCATTCGAACGCCGGTGTCCATGCTGTCGGGCGGCAATCAGCAAAAGCTCATGTTCGCTCGCTCGGTGATGTGCTCGCCGAGCGTCTTGATCGCGGACGAGCCAACGCGGGGCGTGGACGTCGGATCGAAGAGGGCGATCTATGACATCTTGACCGAGATGGCCGCGTCCGGCATGGGCGTGGTCGTCATCTCCTCTGATCTGGAAGAAGTACTTGGACTCGCGCATCGAGTCCTCGTGATGCGCCACGGTCGCATCATCACCGAACTCTCTGGCGAACGAATGAACGAGCAAGCCGTGCTCGCCGCCGCGTTCACCGAGTCGAGTAGCGAAGGAACGGATTCATAATGAACGTACAAGTTGAGACCCCTGAGGCCCTCGACGTAGACAGCGAGGGCGGCCTCCGGTCGGGCGTCATCCGGTTACTCGGATCATGGCGGCTCGCGGGCATCGCCATACCCTTCCTGATTCTTTTCATAGTTCTGTCCGTGTGGAGTGGGCCATTCCTCTCTACGACGAACTTGATCAACATTCTTGACCAGCAGTGCGCCTTCCTCGCCATTGCCGCCGCCGGTACACTGGTGCTCGTCGCCGGTGGGCTTGACCTATCGGTGGGGGCGATCTACGGTCTCACTGCGGTCGTGTCCGGTGAACTCGCCGAGCATCATTCACCGTTCATCGCCATTGGTGTCGCCTTGCTCGTGGGACTTGGCGTCGGCCTCGTTAACGGAATGATCGTGGCGTTCCTCAAGATCAATCCGCTCATCGCGACGTTGGCCATGTCCTTCGTGATTGGCGGTGTGGCGCTGCGAGTGTCGAACAACAATCTCATCGTCCTTTCGCAGAATTCGGGCTTTTACAAATTCGCCAACGTGCAGTTCTGGTCAATACCAAGTGCGGTGTGGATCGTCTTCGTCTTCGTCGTGATTCTCGCTCTGCTCTTGGCGAGGACGACCTTTGGTCGCTACGTCATTGCCTCCGGGGGAAATGCGGAGGCCGCGCGTCTGGCCGGTGTGCGTGTGAACCAAATTCGTATCATCACCTACGCCTTGAGTGGCTTGGCGGCGGGACTCGGTGGTGTCATCGACACTTCAAGGTTGCTGAGCGCGCAGGCGACCGGCGGTGGCCCCACGCTGACGTTCACGGTGCTCGCGGGAATCGTCGTTGGTGGTACGTCGATCGCGGGTGGCGAAGGTTCGGTACCGCGCACGACGATCGGGGTGCTGTTCATTGCGTTGATCGGTAACGGCTTCAACCTCTTGAACATCAATACCCTGTATCAGCAGATCGTCCTCGGACTGATCCTGCTGGCCGCAGTTTCAATCGACGTGTGGGCGCGCAAGCGCCGGCGTTAGATTTTCGTTAGACACCTGGAGGAATGATGGGCATTCACACATACGGAAGTAACGCCGTTGATTGGGAGAACCGCGTTGACATGCCCCGTCTTCGCGAGGAGCGGCTCGCCAAGTTGCAGGCCGAACTAGAGCGAAGTGACCTCGGCGCTCTACTGACGTTCGACTTTCACAACATCCGCTACATGACCGGGACGCACATCGGTACGTGGGCGATGGACAAACTGATCCGCTTCGCGTTGCTGCCCCGTGGTGGCAAGCCCATCGTGTGGGACTTCGGCTCGGCCGCTCGTCACCACCAGCTCTACAATCCGTGGCTGACGGGCGTTCAGATCGGACCCGATGGAAATGAGATGCCCTACGAGGGCGCGCGCGCCGGCATCTCCACGTTGCGCGGAGCGATTCCTCCGGGAGCCGACCGCGCCGGCACCGTGGCCGAGAAGATCAAAGAAGTGCTGTCGCAGTTCGGTCTTCAGAACGAACCGATCGGCGTCGACGTCATTGAGATGCCGGTCCTCGCGGCGTTCGCGAAAGAGGGCATGACGTTGGTCGACGGTCAACAGGTCTTTCTCGAGGCCCGTCGGATCAAGACGTCCGACGAGATCTCGCTGTTGGCCCACGCCGCGTCGATGGTGGACACGGCCTACGAGGAGCTCTATTCGTTCCTGCGACCGGGCGTTCGAGAGAACGAGTGTGTCGGCCTGGTGAACAAGACGCTGTACGACTTGGGTTCCGAACACGTCGAAGGCGTCAACGCGATTTCCGGCGAACGGTGCTCCCCGCACCCGCACGTCTTCAGCGACCGTCTCATTCGACCGGGCGACCCGGCCTTCTTCGACATCCTGCACAGCTTCAACGGGTATCGCACGTGCTACTACCGCACGTTCGCGGTGGGCAGCGCCTCGGTCGCCCAGCGCGACGCGTACACGAAGTGCCGCGAGCTGGTGGACTCCGCGATTTCGATCGTGAAGCCCGGCACGACGACCGCCGACGTGGTTTCCTTGTGGCCCAAGGCGACGGAGTTCGGCTTCGCCAACGAAGAGGCGGCGTTCGGTCTTCAGTACGGTCACGGGATTGGACTGTCGATTTGGGAGCGGCCGATCTTCAGCCGCATGATCTCACTCGGACACCCCGAGGTCCTGGAAGAGGGAATGGTCTTCGCCCTGGAGACGTACTGGCCGGCGAAAGATGGCTGGTCGGCGGCGCGCATCGAGGAAGAGGTTGTCGTCACGGCGACGGGTTGTGAGGTCATCACGAAGTTCCCGGCCGAGGAGCTCTTGGTCGCCGGTCAGCGTTACTTCAGTGCTGGCGGTCCGGTGAACGGACTAAGAGAGTCACAGTCGCACCTCAACACCGCGGCCGGACGAGGCGAGGGCAGTAGCACCAGTTCGTTGATCGACTGAAGTCACTAACGCTTGGCCCTCGAGTTTCGGTGTGCGACATAGGCACCCGTGGTGTCTCTGAGAAATGTTCGACGAGTTGGTGCGCACACTTGGTCGAGATTCGTAGGCTACGTGCCGTGAGTCCGGTCACGTTCTCGAGCGATGCGATCGAGTCGCGCGTAGATACTTCTCGATTTGTGGCAGTTCGCGAAAGTAGTGAATCAGTCACGGCGCGACAATGCAAGGGTGTCGTATGAGTGGTCCGATGAACCCCGACACTGCTCCCGCACGACACGTCTCGCTCGCAACTATTGCGCGAGAGTGGACGCGTTTGGGCTGCATCGGATTCGGAGGTCCACCGACGCACATCACCTTGCTTCGGCGACTCTGCGTCGAGCAACGCCAATGGATGGATGAACGAGAGTTCGAAGATGGGGTGGCCGCCACCAACCTCCTCCCGGGTCCCGCGTCGACCCAGTTGGCGATCTTCTGTGCCTGGCGGTTGCGAGGTGCGGTGGGCGCACTACTCGGCGGCGTGTGCTTCATCGTGCCCGGGTTGATTCTCATACTGGCGCTCTCGGTGCTCGTACTCGATCGCCACGCGCCCGCGTGGGTCCTCGGAGCCGCGGCTGGCGCGGGTGCGGCGGTACCGGCCGTAGCGCTGAAAGCGGCGTGGACCCTCGTTCCCGCGAGCCGAAGGGGCACGGCCAATCGACGCGTGGCGCGCATTCGATGGATGACGTACGTCGTGGTCGGCGCTGTGGCGGCCGCCATCGCTGGCTCGTACTTGGTTCTCGGGCTCATCGCGTGCGGGTTGATAGAGATCGTGGCGCAACGACGCGAGAACATAAAGCCTTCAGGAGCGGCTCGGGTCACATTTCCCTGGGCTCTAGGTCACGTTGGAGGTTTCGGCGGCATCGGCGCAATCGGATGGGTCGCGCTCAAGGTGGGCGCCCTCTCCTATGGCGGGGGATTCGTCATTGTTCCGCTCATGCAACACGACGTCGTGAGCACGTATCACTGGATGAGCGGAACGCAGTTCCTCAGCGCGGTGGCACTCGGCCAACTGACGCCCGGTCCGGTCGTGCAAACGGTGGCCGCGGTCGGGTACGTCGCGGGAGGCATCGGGGGAGGACTCCTCGCCGCGCTCGTCGTGTTCAGTCCGTCGTTCCTCTTTGTTCTCGCGGGAGCACCTCACTTCGACGGAATTCGCCAAAACAAGTCCGTTCGGTCGTTTTTTCGTGGAGCGGGACCGGCGGTCATTGGCGCAATCGCGGGATCGGCCATTCCCCTGGGACGATCATTCAGTCACCTGTGGCAGATCCCGATTCTCGCCGGAGCTCTGGTCCTACTCTTCGTCTTACGACGAAGCGTGGTTGCGTGCTTACTCCTGGCCGGATTTGTCGGCCTGGTGCTCGCGCTCTCCGGCGTACACGTGTGAGAACCAGTCGCGAAGAATTTCGTCGACTGGGTGAGGACAGTTCCGTAGTTCCTGCTATTGACTACTGACTGTCGCGGTAATGCTCTCGCCAGATCAGGCGATAGACGCGGGTCTTGCGAGGAATTGACCGCAGCCCCGGGATGAAGGGCATGAACAAGAGCCCCGCGGAGAGCACCATCATGATGGCCCAGACGAGTATGTCACCGTTGCCGCTCGAATTCATGGGCGAGACTTGGTACCAGAAGGTGTAGAGCCACAGCCAGGCTTGACCCGGGTAGTTGCCCGTCTCGTTCATCATGCCCCACTGGTCACCCGTGAGGTGCTGCTTTTGCGCGATGTTGGCCATGTAGGCTCCGTCGGCCAAGAACAACAACGGCAGCGTGTAGTCCATGGTGTAGAAGCCGTTTTGTGTGACGAGGGCCTGATCGAGTGCACCCGTACGGGCCATTTGCAAGAGGTCCGACATCATTAGCGGCACCGGTCCGGCGTTGGTCGCGTTGACGACCAGTTGGCCACTCACGATCTTCATCTTGTTCGCCGCGTGCGTGTAGTCATTCACCCAGCCCGCGCGCGTCGACGTCGACGCGCTCGACCACTGCGACAAGTCCGTCGACAACGCGGGCTGCCCGGGAAGCGACTTGAGTGGATCGACGACGAAGTCGTTCACCGTGTTGACAGGGATTCGTGCACCGACCCATTTGGCCAGGGAGAGCGGTCCCAGTTGCTGACCAGACGATGCTTTGTTGTACGGCGCGCCGTACTGCGAACTGTCCGAGGTGCTATTCAACTCGCTCAGCGCCGTCGCGGCGAAGTCCATCGGGTCACTGGTTGACCAGGCCTTGACAGTAATTGAGGGATCGTCGGGCGAACCGAAGGCGACGGACAGTAACACCGTCAAAATCGAAACCAGCACGACCGCGATGACGCCCTCTTTGAGGATGTCGTAGGGGCTGTGGCCGCCCTTCCACTCAGGAGCGTCCACGTCGGGACGAAAGGCCTTGGACTTCATTGCGCCACCTCCGCGTCCTTCTCAAAGGGCGGCACGACGCCCTTGATGCGAACGAGGAGGACGTGAAACATCGTCAAGACGACCGCGGCGAGGGGCAGCAAGACGATGTGCCACATGAGCATCTGTCCCGTATTCAAGACATTCCAAAACGCACCCGCGCCGGTGGAGTTGATGCCATCTTTCGCCTGGGTCGAGATCCATTGTGAGTCGAAGTTCGATTGGCTCACGTAACCGGTGAACGCTGTCGCGATTGAAACGAGAAATGTGAAGACGCCGGTCATCCACGTGAGGGCTCGACCCCCGCGCCACGCGGCCATGAAGTACTTGCCCCAGAGATGAATGACCATGGCGAAGAAGAAGATCTCGACGCTCCAAAGATGCAGCGAATTAACGAAGTGACCGACTGAAGAGGTGTGCCACCATTGCGGTCCGCGTAGCGCCAGGAGACAGCCCGAGACGATGACGACGCCGAGGGCGGCCATCGTCGTGACGCCAAAGACGTAGATCCACGAAGCGACGTACGTCGGTTGCGTATCGGGCAGCAACTTTTCTGGGGGGAGTTTGCCGGCAACGCGTCGTCGCAGACGGGTTGTCCACTGGCGATCAATCTCCGTGGTGCTCATGGCTTTTCCTTCCGGCGTCGTCGACCTGGAAACGGTGCGAAAAGTGCAACGATGAACGTCACGATCATCAAGATGATGACCAACAAGTTGGCCACACTGATCTGGATGATGTGCCAATGCACGTAGTGACCAAGCGTGGTTAGCGGCCATATGGCGGCTAACAATCCGAAACTTGACATCACCTCTCCCCACTCATGTTGTTAGCAGTCTCTCATGTGAAAAATAGGGCCCAATAGGGAACAAAGACCCATACGGAGGTTCTGACGAGAATCTCCCTTCAATTCTCTTGATCGAGAGCGCCCCCTGCACACGCGATCTAGTCGCGCCTTTGTTGAGTGTTACCTGATCAACACCGTATTTACCGTTTCTTCTCGGTCCTGATCTCCGTCACGAGTACGTCAAGTCTGTTACGCGTCGTGATTATTCTCACAACGCTCACATTCATTTATCGTTGGAAGATGAAAAGAGTTCGTATCGTTCTCGTGGACGCGCTTGGTGGGATTGGACTGAGTGCCTGCGGAGCAACGGCGCACCAGAGCTCGCCCTTCGTGACCTCGACCTGTCGTCGGACAACTTCCGTCGAGCGAACTTATCCCACGCGAACATGGATGGGGCCAATCTGCAAGGAGCGGACCTCCGGGGCGCCAAGGTCCTCGACGTGCGAACCAACGCCACGCGACCGTGTGTGAAAACGCCTCTTTGGGACCGTGTACCGAGCCCGGTCTTCGCGGCACGTGAGCCGACCGCTGAACGCCAATGAGGTTGTGACGACAGTATTTTCTCGACGTCACGAACGCCGCGGCCTTGGTATTCTTCAGTGAGGACCAGACAGCAGCGCGAGGGGTGGTCAGTAGCATGAATCGTTTCGCAACGGCGCGTCTCGCCTGCGCCGAGCGCCGAGCAATGTCGCGACCGTGAATTATCTCACGCACCACTGGGGCTATCCGGAGATCGCCGTAGTCGCCTTCCTGGTTTTCGCCGTGCACGAACGGGGCCTTCGCGTCCTGAACGCTCGCTCGACGCCCGCCCGTGCCCGGTCGCGACGGCGCCGAATGTGGCTCGCCTACGCCGGAATCGCGGTCGCAACGCTCAGCGTCGTCTCGCCGCTGCAGTACTGGTCGATGGAGTACTTCTGGGTCCACATGATCCAGCACGTCACGGTCATGCTCGCCGCACCCGCGCTCTACGTTGCCGGGGCGCCCGCGATCCCACTGGTCTTCGCGGTGCCGGTCACGACGCGTCGACGACTCCTTCGGCGGGTGTTCCTTCGACCCGAGCGCCCACTGCTTCGGAGGATTGGCGCGGTCGTGTTCTCACCGCTCTTCGCCATCATCGTCTTCAACGCGGTCATGGTCGTGTGGATGGTGCCGAGCGTCTTCAACCCGGTCATGGGTAATCCCAAACTTCACGTCGGTTTGATGCTGCCCAGCTTCTTAGTCTCGGGACTCTTGTTCTGGTTGCAGTTCATCCCGTCGCGCCCGTGGCGACCGACGCTGTCGCCGTTCGCGCGCGTCGGCGTTCTGCTCTTCACGAACCTCGTCATGACCATCATCGCCATGTCGCTGAGCTTTTTCGCCTCGGGATCGCTCTACGACATCGGCAATTCGATGCTCCATTTGGCCAACATGTCCTCGATGACGCACACCACGCTCAATCCCTTCGCGGACCAACAGATCGGCGCCGCGATCCTGTGGGTGTGCGGCGACTTCTGGTGTTTCCCCGCGTTGGTAATGGCGCTACGGCTTACGACCCACGACGACACCAATTCGAGCGATATGGACGAAGTGCTTCGGGGACGTCGATCGATGACCGTTGCCGAATTCCGAGCTCTGGCGCGCGACGAGACTGTCACCTAACGCTGGGCATTCGCCGCTGGCGGCTGCTACGTCGCGGCGGAGGTCGGTTCGGACGTAATCGGGTGCGTGTCGTCGATCATCGGAATGAGGTAGCCGAAGAATGCCACGGACACGCCGACGAACATCAACGCCATCCCCAGGAGTCGTAGAGGATGGCTGACGCACAGCGCCCCACCGAGAGCACCGATGAGCATGCCGCAGAGCCCACTCACGGCCGCGACTCGGTCCACGCGATGAACCTGCGTTCGACGCGAGACGTGGAGGACGACGGCGACGGCCGCGACGCCCAGTAGTCCCCCGAGCACCGCGTGGACGAGGTAGAGCGCCTCACCGCGATGGGCGAGCCACCCGTCGGGTCGATTGAAAGGGACGTACAACATGCCGATCAGCCCGGCGAAGAACTCGACGGCGACCGCGATCATCAAGACCAGCCACACGGCGCGCGGCACCCGTTCGGGCGTCGAGTCCTCTTCGAGAACGTCGTGCAATCGAGGCACGGGCGCGATGACAAGCGTCGCGTCGCGCACTCCTGCTGGCGCGGCGAACACCAACAGGTTGTAAGTGATCAGGGCCACAGCGAGGTGCATCACGATGAGAAAGATCACGGCGCGCGTCGGTTCATGCTTGATGAGGAGCCAGACGTCGGGCACCCACAGGACCAACATCGCGGCAACGGCCACTCGGAAAAATGTGTGCCGGGGTGCGGCGAGGTTTCGCGTGGCGAGGTACCACGCCACGCCGGCGCAGATCACCCCGACGACGCTGAGCGTGCCGTAGTCCGCGAGACGAAAATGCGAGTAATGCTGGAGGGAGGGGTCGAAGGCCGTCGCCAGCCACACGAGCGCGGCGTTGGCCACGACCGAAGCGATCGCCGCGAGCGCCGTGACCACCGCGACGCGCGGACCCGACGGCCACGAGCGCACGACCTCGGCCGGTGACGACTCACTCATCGTCGAGCGTCGCGGCGTCGCCGGTGTGCTGCGCGCTCCCGGCCTCTTCGGCCCTGCGGTTCATCTCGAGTTTGCGCACCTCGCCCTGCCATGCCTGGAGCATCCCCTCGTATTCGGGAGCGACCGTCGGCTTCTCTCGTGCCTTTCGGATCGTGAAGCCGGGATGGAGCAATTTCCACCACATATATATGGCGAAGATCGCGAGCAACGGCCATTCGAAGACGTAGGCCCAACTAAGTTCATTACCTCGCTCGGCGCGGCCGAGTTCGAACCAGAACGCGGCGACGCACAGCGCGAGGCCGACCACCACCGTGAGGTGGGTCTTCATCGCCGCCGCGCCCAATAACGGGGACTGGGCTCCCTTCGCCGGCTGCACATCGGGCACCTTTTCGGCGTCGCTCACCTATCTAATGTACTTGGCCGTACTGCCATCGCCGCTGGCGGCGCGGCGCATCGCATGGTTCCAACGACCATCAATTCACGTGCAATTACCTATGGTAAAAATGACGTCGAGCGATGGGCAGCGAAATGACGAACGGCAATGAGGAGACCTCGCGAGAACCCAGCGAGCTAGACGAAGCACAGCGTGCCGCAATCTTCGCCGCCGCGAACGCACCGAGGGACCAACACGGCGCTCTTCAGGCCCGGCGCGTGACGGTGCCGCGCAAGTTCATCGCGTGGACCATCGTCGCGGCCCTGGTCCTCGGCCTCGGAGGTGAAGTGGCCCAGCACTTCTTCGAAACCTACGGGAAGGCATCGTCGCCCGCGACGACCACCCCCGTGCTCAAGGGCACACCCACGACGAACCCCCATCTGCCCTCTTTGATCTCCCTCCAGGTGTTCATCGGGCTGAAGGACATCGGTGACGAAAACGCCCCCAAGTTCACGCTGCGCACCCAGCGCGGGCGCAAATGGCGACTCGCTTCCCACAAGGGTCAAGTCATCGTCCTCGCGTTCTATAACTCGATCTGCAACGACATCTGTCCGGTGCTCGGCGAAGAGATTGCCCTCGCGTCCCACGAGCTTCGAGCGCCGGGGGACACGGTCCACTTCGTGATCGTCAACACGGATCCCAACGCGATCAAGATCTCTGCCCAAAGTCGTGCGCTCACCATGCCGGGCCTGAGCCATGAACCTTTGGTCACGTTGTTGTCGGGCACTGTCGACTCGCTCAATCGCGTCTGGTCGGCCTACGGGGTGCGCGTCGAGGTCGGCGCCAAGGCGAGCGAGGTCTCGCATAACAACGTGTTGTACTTCATTGGACCCAACGGCAATCTCGTGTCGTACGCGTCGCCCTTCGGCACCGAAAGCACGACGGGTCTGTACTCGCTCGACCTCCCAAGCCTGAGAACCTACGCCCGAGCAATCGCCGAGACCGCCGATAGTCTTGTCCAGTGACTGACGACCTCTCCGGCTTCGAAAACGTCCCCTTCGACCCGGCGTCGATGCCGACCTCGTCGCTGGGCATCACCAAAGCCGTCTGGTATCGACGACCGTGGGTCCTCGCCACGCTGTCATTGGTCGTCATCGTCGCCATTTCGGTCGTCATCGACCTGCCACGACCCATCACCAAAGCGCAGGACCGAGCCTCGCAGAATGCCTCGATCAAGGAGATCAACGCCGACCTCGCCAAATGCGCGTTCGCGGTCAAGGAGTCGTTCAATTTCTACAACATGGACGTCAGCGGCAAGCTGACATCGTCGGACTTGGCCCAGATTCCGAAACTGCTCAACGATGATGAGACGGCGTGCTCGTTCGCGAGCGAGCCGGTCTACGACCTCACGAACAACATCCAAGTCGACGACACAAAAGCGGGCAAACACATCGACCGAATGCTGAGCGTCGTCGAGCGTTGGATCACCGATTACGCCTTGGCGTCGATTCGCGATATCCAATACCTGTTCAACCATCCCGGCGAAGCGAAGACGATCCGCAGCCTTGGAATTCAAGAACAACAACTCGCGAGCGAGCGCATCAAGGCGTTGAATGACGTATCCCAGGCGCACAGTGTGCTCGGGCGGCCACTGTACGCGCTCAAGATCCCGTCGCTCCCGCACCTAAACGGGACCTAACGCGCGGCGTGACGGCTGCTGCTCCTAACCGATAGAGCCCTATTCACGCTAACGTTCGCTGCAATGGAGAATTCGGATCAAGAGAGCGTCCCACACACCATTGACACCAACTCGGTGATTCGTTGGCTCATCATCGCCATTGAGTACGCCATCGTGTTGAGCCTGATGCTGGTGGCCGCCATTGTGCTGGTGCGCTCGCTCGTCAACTTCTTGGATAATTGGAACGAGTTCCCCCAATCCGTGGTGTCGGCAATCGACGGCATCCTCGTCGTGATTATCCTGCTCGACATCGCCCACACGGTCTTTGGTCACCTGCGGGCGTCGGTCTTTCCGGTACGACCGTTCCTCATCATTGGAATTTTGGCGGGCGTTCGAGACATCCTGAGTTCGTCGGCCCACCTCGCGCTGAGTGGCACCCTCTCGTCGAACGACTTCCGCGACACCATGATCTCACTAGGCGTCGGTGTCGGGGTCGTGGTGATCTTGTTGCTCGGACTACTCATCTTGCGCTTCGCCACCCTGCCCGGAGATGAAGGCCCGACCTAAGGGCCCGTGACGGCTTCGACGCGGCGAAGGTGACGCAGGACGCGCCTAGGGGTTTGTTCCGAAGAACCCGCGCGAGGGGTCACGTCGAACGAGTTGGTACAGCTCTTCGTCGGGGTCGTCCTCGGATTGCAGCCAGCGGTTGAGGTTCGAGAAGATGATCGGTAGGAAGGCACAGGCCGTGAGGAACCACATCAACGCCGTCGTGACCTGTTGGTCCACCGCCAGGGAGAAGAGTCGTCCCGACACGTGGCGAAAGCCCGTGTACCACGTGTTCTGGGCCATGGCCATGAGATAGGCGATCACCCACACTGTCCACATGGCAATCGCGGCGACCCCGATGCGGTACGGGCGCGCCGTCGTCGGGCGAAAGGGCGCCGACTGGACCAACTCGAGCCAGAAGAACGCGCCGCCGATCACGAGCGTGATCGATTCCACGATCGAGAGCCACGGGTGGCGAATCAGCGCGTCCACGACGGGCGCAGAGCGCCAGAGGATCGTCTGGGCCACGAAGATGAGCAGGAGCGCGACGGCGCGACGATAGCCCTTACGCGACGCGCGGCCCCGCACCCAGCGGTCGAGGGGGCGAGGGTGCGTCGCGTTGATGGGTTGACCGTCGTCGTCCACGAAGGGTTCGTGGAGCGAGGCCAGGTCGAACCATCGCCACGGGCCGCCCACGACGAGCAGGGAAGGGATCACGATCGCGAAGAGACAGAACTGCGTGGATTGCACGAACTCGTACTCGCCGCTCAGCGTGAGCACGGGAGGCGTCAATACGAGCACCCACAGGACCAGAGCCGTGCCGGCGAGGAGATCGTGGAAGAGAACGCGATGTGGTGACAACTGCCGGCGAGGCGGCTCGGTGCTCACTCTGAATGATGGCGCTGGAAGAATCCCCAGATGATGACGACGAACAGCGTGCCCAAGAGAATCACCATCGTCTCGACCTGAGGGCCGATGAAACTGTCTACGCCTGGCATCACGACCACCTCAACTCTCGAACATCAACTCGTACCTTTTCGAACATTTTATGGCTCCTACGTTTCGTCACTACAGCAGGTAAAACATCGCGAACAACAGCGTGCTGGCGAGCGCCACGAATCCCAAGAAGTACGTCATCGACGCCACGTTCGCGCGAAATGACTGCGCGGAAGGGTGCATTGACAGTTGGGGTGAGACGCCGTCCAGTTCCTTCTTCAATCGCATTGAACGCGCGACGGTCGTTTCCAACCAGTACGCGACGATCAAGATCGTCATGATGTTGATGACCGCGTAGCCAATGAACGTCGAGGCGTAGCCACTCGAGCCGGGGTAAAAGGGCACCGCGACGAACTCCCAGAACTGCAGGAACAAGGCGAGCAGCGAAGCCGCCACGCCCACCCAGACGGCCGTCTGCCAATCCGACACGCTTCCCTTTCGCAGTCGCGACTGACCGAAGATGGCCATGAGGGCGGCGAGAAGGGTCAAGGTGTAGATGGTCCATCCGTAGGCCGTAGGCGCCGTCACGTGATCCGGTCGCCACAGCAGCCCGTTGTTGCTCGAGCGCAGATAGAAGTAACTGAAGGCGAGCGACGCGAGGAAGAAGGTGTAAATGCCGATGAACAGTCGGCCACCGCTCCATATCGCGCCGATGTGCGCACGAAGTTCGAACTCCCGCTCTTCTGGAGTGTCGCTCATCTTGTGTGAGCTCTTGATCATGTCCGTCATGTCGTTACTCTCTACTCGCTATTGATCCGGGTCAGTACTGGAGGCGACGGAACTACTGGCGTGCGCCGGTGAACCATCCCCGAAGTCGACCAGCGCTGGTGCGCCGACTTCGCTGTAGTGATACGGGTCGGTCATGATGACCGGAATCCGATCGAAGTTGTGGGACGGAATCGGCGTCGTGGTCTGCCATTCGAGGCCGAGTGAGTCCCAAGGATTGGCCGGAGCCTTTTGCGGGGCGATGAACTGAGACCACAACAGGTTGGCCACGAAGATCAGGAACGACACGCCAAGGCAGAACGCCGCGATCGAGGAAAAGTCGTTCAAGGTCTGCAGGTCCCTTGCGTACGTGAAGACTCGGCGCGGTTGGCCCAACAGTCCGATGACGAACATCGGGAAGAACGTCAGGTTGAAGAAGACGAACATCGCCCAGAAGTGCCACAGTCCGAGCTTCTTGTTCATCGTGCGACCGGTCATCTTCGGCAGCCAGAAGTACAGACCGGCGAAGAACGCGAAGATGAGACCACCCATGATCGTGTAGTGGAAGTGCGAGAGGACGAAGAATCCACCGTGCACCGTTACGTTCACCGGTACGTCGGAGAGGAACACGCCTGAGATACCACCGATGAGGAAGTTGAAGTACACGGCCATGCAGAAGAGCATCGGCACTTCATATCTGATCTTGGCTCTATACAACGTGCCCATTCCCACCAAGAAGATGAACCCGGTCGGAATCGAGATGAGCTCCGTCGTCAGCATGAACAGCGGCCGCATGTCCGGGTTGATACCGCTCTGGAAGAGGTGGTGCTGCCACACGAAGAAAGACAGCAAGGCCACGCCGATCATTCCCGCCGCGGCGATTCGGTACGCGAAGAGCGGCTTTCGGCAGAACACTGGGATTATCTCGCCTACGATGCCGAAGCCTGGGAGCGCCATGATGTACACCTCGGGGTGCCCGAAGAACCAGAACAGGTTCTCCCATAGGTACGAACTCCCGCCGTGCTCGGTGACGTAGAACGCGGTCTGCGCCGTTTTGTCGAGCAGTCCGAAGAGGCCAGCCGCCAGCAGCACGGGCGAGGCCAGGGTCAACAGCGCGGCGGTCGCGATGATGGACCAGACGAACACCGGTACTCGACTCCAGGTCATGCCCGGCGCGCGGTAGTTGATGATCGTTGCGGCCAAGTTGAAACCGGCCGCGATCATTCCGATGCTGATCACGGCGAAGCCGAAGAGATAGGACACCATGCCCGGGCCAGCCTGGGTCTGGAGCGGCGCGTAGCCCGTCCAGCCGGTCGGGAACCCTCCGAAGAACAATGCCGAGAAGATCACGAAGTAGCCCGCCACGAAGGTCCAAAGACTGAAGGCCTCGATGCGGGGGTAGGCCATACGGCGAGCACCGATCATCAGTGGTACGAAGTAGTTGCCGAGTGGGCCGACCACTACCGACGACGCCATCATCATCATGATCGTGCCGTGCTCACTGACGATCTTGATGTACGTGTCGGCACTGAAGACGTGGACCGTCGGGCTCAGGAGTTCGGTGCGGATGGCCATCGCCAGAAGTCCGCCCGTGAAGAAGAACATCAGCACAGCGACGACGTACTGAATGCCAACGATCTTGTGGTCAAGGTTGTAGCGGAAGTACCTCGACCATCCGGTGTACTCCACTTCAGGCTTGGCGTCTCGACCCGTCAACTTGAGGATCGGGTAGTTCAGCGCGCCGATCCCAAGCAGCCAACCCAGGACCATGAACATCAACGCCAGGAGAACGGCGAGCGAGTTCTGCCCACTATTGGCGATGTAGGGGTACGCGCTCCCGAGATAGTTTCCGAGCCAGTGTCCCAAGATGTAGCCCAGGAATCCACAGACGATTGCGGTGCCGACGTGTTGACTGAACCACCCATTACCCGTAGTTTTCGGTGCATCCGCGGGCGCTGGGGGTACTGCCTTTACGTCCGCCGGTCCTGCAGCGCTGATGGTCATCGCGCGATCTCCGTTTCTTCGCTCACGAACTTCAGATTTAAATTACGACGGTGCATCATGAGGGCTGCTTCGATCCGTAGATCTCGACAGCGCTGTAGGGGGTCACGTGGCCGTCGGGGTAGTAGCCGCCCGCAGCACCGTTCGCGTCCGGTACGTAGGTCCACGCGAACGGCGGGAGGTCCTTCGTGTTCGCTGCGTTCTTGGCTTCGGTCGACGTCGCCCACGTCATGAAGGCCGATTCCGAGACCACGTTGCCCGAATTGAACATCGCGCCGTGCCAGAGGCCGCACAACTCACTGCAACGAACTTTGAAACTTCCGAGTTGCTCGGTCTTGGTGAACGCGACGTTGTTCTCCATGGGATTGGCGTCGGCCTTCACTTCGAGCTGGTACGCCCAGAAACTGTGGATGACGTCAAGTGAGGTCACGTTGAACGCGATTTCCGTGTTGTCGGGCACGATCAGGTTCGCTGACTCAAAGCCGCCGAATGTTGGGTATCGATAGGTGAACTTCCACTGCTGGGCGATCACCTGAACCGGTAGGACCTCATTGCTGTTCGGCGACCAGGTTCCGGTGCCCGCGATTGCGTCCGTCTCTGCCTTCACGGCGCCGGCGGGCTGCATGATGGGATTCGGTCCTTCGCCGCCGCCGGATCCGTTGCCGACGTAGAGCTCGATAGTCCCATACACAGCAAGGAATAGGACGAAGACCGTCGTAATCACGATCCAGGACACTTCAGTTCTCTTGTTGCCGGCGGCGCTTGGTCCGCCCACTGATTCAGGTGCGTCCTTGCGCTTCACGTTCCACCTGATCCCGGCGTAGGCCAACCACTCCCACACGCCGATCAAGACCGGCAAACCTAAGACGAACAGTATGTTGAAGTCGAGCTGGTTGTCCTTGGCGGTCGACGTCATCCGGCCCGGAGGAACGTGCGGGCCCACGAGGAACCAGAAAAGGATGTCGAGTACGACTGAAAGTACGATCCAGATGGTGACAATGCGGCGAAAGTCGTTCTCTTCGTTACTCTTTGGACTCTCTGGTGTCATGACTAATTCACCACTTCCAGTTCGCCGCCCATGTAGTTCTGCGTCGACATCGCGCCCCCGTTTCCAAATAAGTAACCCAACGCACACGGTACGAAGCACTGCCAGTTGTAACTACCGGCCCCCGGCGTTTTGAAGCTGAACGTCTCGATGTTGTGGGGCGAATTGAAGTGACACGGCGCCACGGCGCACGGGTTGCCACTCACGCCCACCAACGGAACACTGATATTGAGCGTCGGAATCGCGAACGTGTGACCAACGCCGCCGCCCGTGTTCGAGTTATAACTCGTGAAGTTCGTGCCGTTGAGCGTTGCGCTGTCACCAACGGTGCCCATCACCTGGCCCCACTCTTGGTTGCGAAGCGGACTACCACTGTCGTACTGGTACACCGTCATATCGATCAGGGTGTGCGCAGGCAGTTTCCAGGACGTGTCGTGCACCCACTTGCCGGACTTCGGGTCCTTGACCAGGTACGACACCCACGAGGGGTGAACGCCAAATCCGATCGATCCGACCGTTTGTACCGTTAAATGCACTGGTTGGCCCGAGGCTTGGGTGTTCGTAAAGTTGACCACGCCGCCTGGAACCCCTGGAGTCAGAAGAGAGGCCACGGCCCACACGACCAGACCCACCACAACCAAGAAGAGTCCCAATACCGTTGTCAGTCTCCCCCCCTTTGACATAACTCAGCTCCTTGTGACAGGGCGCCCCGAGCGGGACTCCGCCCCTAGATTATCGACCCCCGTCACTTTTTGGAAGACTTCAGAGCCCGAAAGATATGTGAATTCTTGGGAAACGCGTCGGCGCGGCGTTTGACCGAATTTATTGGCAATTCTTGGGGTAGTGCTTTCTTACTCGCGACCGTGGAGCGCCAGGCCGAACGGGTATCCGAAGGCCGAGGGACGTACCGAGGCAACGACGTATTAATAAGGTGTCGATTCTCAAATGTGGTGACTTTTGGCCGGGTCGGTCGTGACGCTGTATTGATCGGATTTCGATTCGTTACACCCAACCGGCGACGTCGAACGCTCAGTGGACGCCCTCGTCGGCGAGCAGGCCCCGTAGTTCTGAGACGGCCGAGGCCTGACCTGACGTACTTGAAATCGGATCGTCGGGAATAACCCATTTCACCAGGTATTTCGAATTGACGATGAACATGAAATCCGAGTGGATGCTCATCACGTCCGACTTGGTCATGGTCACGCCGATTCCGTAGGACGCCCAGACCTTTTGGACGGTCGAGAGCTTTCCCGTGACGAAGTAGAAGTTCTTCACGTGGGTCAGTCCACGTATCGCGATGAAATGGCGAAGGTCACTCAGTTGCTCGTGGTAGGGATCGGCCGCCACCGCCACGATGTCGAGCTTCGTGTTCGTCGGCAGTTCCGCGCGAAGCGTTTTGAACTGTTGGGCGAGCAATGGACAGTCGGTCCAGCAGCGCGGGTCAAGGAAAGTCAAGAGTGTCACGTAGCCCGGATGCTCGCCGAGCGAGTAAGTCTTGTCGTACTGGTCGGTAAGCGTGAAAACCGGCGCTTTTGTCGATGTCGCCGACGCGGTGCCGTTTTGGGCCTGATAGAGCGTCGTTTCGGTGCTCGCGAACGACGCCGTTGTCATAAGGGCAGTGGAATAGAGGATCATCGCGGTGGCGAAGGTGGCGACAACTGCGCCCGTACTGGTGGTCAGTTCTCGAGGAAGTCGACGAGTACGCGCTGCGGCGTCACGCAACGAGGGCGACGCGCACCACGCGAGCACCGCTAAGGGCAAAAGAGAGTTGAAGTCGGTCGAGAGTCCGCCGAAGAGAGACGTATCTTCCGAGGTCAGCCAGAAGAAAAGGCATCCCGCCACCAGTGTCCAGACGGGCCAACGCCACCCCTTCTTCGCCGCGAACCAGAGTCCGCCGGCACAAGTCACGAGCCAGAGGACGACGATAACGTTGAATCCCCCGCCAATCGAACCGGCGACGCGACCGACGCCGCGAGAGAGCGACGCCAACCACTGGGGCTGGGCGATCTTGGTCATGTACGACGTCATCTCGGTCATCGCATTGGTATTGCCACCGTGCCAGAACTCCGTGGACGGCAACAGCTGCAGCACCGCCCCGAGCGCCACGATTACCGCGATGACACGAAGTGTGACGAGCGAGAACCATCGATGAAAGAGTTCGGGCCTCACGAACAGCCAGACGCCCGCCACTGCGTAGAACACGGTGGCGCCCGGCCAGCCGAAGAGGAATGAGGCACCAGAGACGAAGATACCGCCGGCGCCGTTACCGATGAGCCAGACCAGTGCCGCCCAAAACGCGGACACGAGTCCCGCGATTCGACCGGTCATGCCATTTGAGACGATCAGGATCAGGCCAATTCCAATCTGCAACCACGCCACGCCAACGGCCAAATTGATCGGGTGACTGTTCCAGAGCAGGATTCCGTGGTTCATGAGTGAATGGAGCCACGAAGGTGTGTTCGTCACGAGCGGTTTTACGACGTTGTTCGCGAGGCCGAGCGGCATCGAAACCTGGAACTGCAGGATCCCGTCGACGAGCCAGATCACGCCGAAGCTCCAGCGAAGGTAGGTGCGCGCCCGAGGTTCATTCATCCCTTCGGGCGAGAGATTGAAGCGAAGAATCCTTCGTGAGAGGGCCAGCGCGAACATCAAGGCCATCGCGATCACCGTGAGACGCAACAGGCCCGTGACGAACAGCGCGTGTCGAAAAAGCGCCACGATCAGCGCGTTACTCAAACTGTAGGTGTTGGGATTCATGCCCGGCACGAAACGCTCCTGGTGATGTTGGTTGACGCCACGTTAGGTCGGCGCAGCGCCTTGGGCGAAGCGCCCGACGAGCACGCGGACGACTTTTGCAAAGGTCACCAGAATGTCCTCAAAGGTGGAACGGCGCAATCATCGATCGCGCCGTTCTCGCTTCGCCGAGCAGCCCAAGGTGCAAGAGTGCCTCGGTCGTCTTCAAGAGTGAGTAGTGGGTGAATTGAATGGCGACGCGCTCACCACGAGGTGTTGACGGAGCGATGACGAGCGTCGGCACCTGGTTGGACGCCATCGCGTCATTCTCATCGAACGTGATGACCAGAACCAGAGAACGCGATTGATACTGCGAGCTCGCGAGTATCGAAGGAACGATACGCCGGAGCCACGCGTCACCAATCGCCACCGGGCAACTATGCATGTCATTACAAATGTTGGGCACGATCATGGTGAAACCGGCGCTGAGATCCAACGGCAGTTTCAAAGGGACATCGTTTCGCCGACACGACGCCGCACTCTTCGTGTAATACACGGCGGGATTGTGCCGCGCGGCGTACTGACCACTCGTGACGTGGTCGCACGTACTCGGCATTGATTCAGCGAGAACCCTCCAATTGGATCCGAGTTCGGAGAAGATGCTCGGTGAACTGAGAGGATGCGAACTCGGCTCGCCGTCGTCGGTGATTCCCTGAGTGGAACCTGACGTCAAGGCAATGTAATTCGGCAAACTCGGATGCGCCACCGCGTAGTCGTTCGTCGCCAGTCCGCACCTTGACGCGAGTTGGTTGAAATACCGAGCGCTGGGTGAACCCACGACCGAGTAGCCAACGTTCTCCAACATGATCCACACGACGTGGCTGTAGTGCGCCGTGCCCGACACACCGCACGGCGACGTCACGGAGATTATTTTCGAAGTTGCGCCACTTGAAGGTGAGGCGATCAACGTGAGAAACAGCGTGATCACGGTCAACCCGCTCGTCAGCTTCCGCAGCGTCATCGCCCCATTCTTGCGTGGAACGAGGATGAATAAAACGCGCGTTTGTAGCCTGGGAAGCGGTCGCTCCTGATGCTATTTTTGCGCGTCGCTCCCTGGAAAAAGGGACACATAATTCGAAATCAATTGTTCGAGTCATTGACAGGAACGATTGGGTGTACTAGTGTACTAGTACATGAGCGATCAACGTCCGTCCATAGTCTTTCGCCTCGATCCTCGCTCGGATCGGGCACCGTTTCGCCAACTCGTTGACCAGGTCGCCGGTGCCTTTGAACGCGGCCAACTTCAGGTCGGCGACCAGTTGCCTTCGGTGCGCGAGGTTGTTCGTCAGATCACCATCAATCCCAACACCGTGCATAGGGCGTACCGGGAGCTCGAGCATCTCGGTCTCGTAGAAGGTCGTCTTGGATTGGGGACCTTCGTCGTGGAGGCGGTGGATACTGCACCGCGAGAATACCGGGCGCAGTCATGGCGTGACACGCTGCGCGATGGAGTGGTGTTGGCCCGATCGAGTGGTATCGCAGACGAGGACATTATCAACAGCCTGCAACAGATGATGTCGAGCGACGCCGAGGCCCACTCGTGACTGGCGACGACCTAGTCATTGCGACCGAAGCGCTCACCAAACGGTTTCGCCGTCGTACGGCGCTCAACGACTGCTCGTTCGCGGTACCTCGTGGTCGCGTGGCCGCCCTCGTCGGGCCCAACGGTTCGGGCAAGACCACGCTGCTGCGGATTCTCGCGGGCCTCTCAAGGCCGACGGAAGGACGGATCTCAGTTTTTGGCGAGGAGATGTCGGCGTCGAAGGTCGATCTGCGAGCTCGTGTGGGCTACCTCGACCAGGAGCGACCCTTGTATCCGTGGTGGCGCGTGTGCGAGATTCTCGAGTTCGGTCGTCGAATCAATCCCGCATGGGACGCCGAATTCGCTGTTCGCCATCTCTCGCAGCTGGACATCGACATGAAGAGCCGTGTACGGGACTTATCGGGTGGTCAACGAGCACAGGTCGCTCTCGCGGTGTGCTTCGCCAAGCGACCGGAGCTCGTTCTTCTCGACGAGCCAGCGGCGGCGTTGGACCCCGTGGCTCGCCAAGACCTCCTCCAGAACATCACCGAAATCTTCACGGACAATGAATCCAGTGTCCTGATGGCGACTCATGCCATCGATGACGTGGCGGCGATCTGTGACTACGTGATCATCCTTTCGCAGTCGCGCATCGTGTTGAGCGAAGACCTTGACTATGTCCTCGAAAGCCACCGATTGTTGAGCCGGGGTCTCGATGATGGCGTGCCGGTTCCGCGGGGCGCCACGGTGCTTGAGGAGAGCCGGACCACGCGAGAAATCACGTACCTCGTTCGTCTGGCCATGCCGCTCGAGCGCGACGGATGGCGAATTGAACGCCCCACGCTCAATGAGATTGTCATTGCCTATCTACGAGGTGGTCGACGCCCGTCGGCGTCCTCGGGTTCTGGACTCGATGAAAGCGGTGCAACGTGATCTGGATCGCGTGGAGGTTCCAGCGCTCCGTCGCGTGTTCCCTGGCTTTGGTGGCACTCTTCATCATCGGTTTCGCAGTTATCACGGGCGTCATGCAACACGGCGATTTGATGCAGTTCCTCGGTGCTCCTTGCCACGGTTCTGAAGTTGCAACACCCGGTCGAGGTGACATCTGCGGTGTCCTCGCGGTGAAACTGGCCAACGCTGAGTCGTACAACTCAGAGATCCGAGTCGCCGGCTACGTCATCGCTCCGCTCGTGGGAGCCATCCTGGGCCTGGTCGCGTTAGTCAATGAACTTGACCACCGCACGGTGCGTCTTGCCTGGACACAGTCAATCTCGCGCGGTCGTTGGTTTGGCGCAAAGGTCGGCGTCGGGGCGGCAGTCGTGACACTCATTCTCGTGCCCACCGCCATCGTGCTGTCGTGGTGGAATGGCGAAGTTCGAGGCTACAACCTCTTCGGACGCGAAACGTATGGGATTGCTGGCTGGGATCTCGTTGCCTACGGTCTCTTCGCGTTCGCCCTGGCGACGTTGCTCGGTGCAGTTATCCGGCGGGTTGGTTGGACTCTCGCCGCGACAACAATTCTTTTCCTCTTTGTGGCCTTTGTCGTTCCAACGAGGGTGAGGGCGCACCTCGTCACGCCCACGGTCCACTGGTCATCGCCATTCGCGACAGTGCAGAAGGGGTCGCCCGCAACTCAAGCGCCGGCTTTCCCCTTTACCGCCTGGGCTTTGGTCATCGGGCCCGTTCCACGGACAATCAAGACAACTCCGACGTGGAATGACGTTTTCGCAACCGAACAAAATACATTCAGATGTACGTCCGGCTATCCAAGTAAAACGCCGGCCGAGCAGGGTAAGGCGGAAACCGAATGTGACAAAAAACTCGATATCGAGAACGTGGCTGTCTTTATCGCCGACAATCAATTCTGGACACTGCAATTGCGCGAGGGCCTGCTCTACCTCGTGGCCGGAGCGGCGTTGGTCGGCGGCGCGTTCGCCCTCATTCGGCGGATCGAGCCGTAGGAATCTGGCCGCGTCATCGCGGAGTCAAAACCATGAACTCACGGCCATCGAGATCGACCATGACGACCCAGTTCTTCGCCCTGACCAATGTCGGCGCGGGTCGCCTCGACGAATCGTCCTCAGGAGTTCATTGATTTGTGAATCGTGCTCACGATGCGTTCGACCGAGGGAATCGCGAGGTCCTCGAGTGTGTCGGCGGCGGGTAAGGGAATGTGCGGAGTGGTGATGCGAACGATCGGTCCGTCGAGGTCATAGAAGATTTCTTCGGCGATGATTGACGCGAGTTCGCCACCCCAACCGCACAGTCGCGGATTCTCTTCGACGGTGAAGACTCGTCCGGTCGCCGAGGCTTCGCGAAGGATCGTGGTCGTGTCGAGCGGAACCAGTGAGCGAACGTCGATAACGGTGCATTCAATGCCACCGTCCGCGAGTTCTTCCGCGGCTCGCAACGCTCGAGGAACCATCGCACCGAGCGCGACGACCGTCGCGTTCGAACCCTGGCGAAGCACCTTGGCGGAACCCAGAGTGTCGATGATCTCCCCGTCGGGAACGTCCATCTTTGATGCGTAGAGCGCCTTGGCTTCCAAGAAGATGACCGGATCGGGGTCGCGAATCGCCGCCGCCATAAGTCCGATGACGTCGAGCGCGTTCGACGGCACGACGACCTTGAGACCGGGGATCATCATCGCCCAGTTCTCGACGCTCTGGGAGTGTTGGGCGCCAAAGCGTAGGCCACCACCATTGCCCGAACGGATGACGAGCGGAAACGTCACTTGGCCGTTCGTCATGTAGCGACTCTTGGCGATCTCGTTCGCGACGATGTCCCAGCACACCGCGAAGAAGTCGGAGAACATGATCTCGGCGATCGGACGAAGGCCGGTCATGGCGGCGCCCATCGCGGCGCCCAGAATCGCCTGCTCACTGATCGGAGTGTCGCGAACTCGAACGCCGCCGAACTCTTCAAGGAGTCCGACGGTGCCCTTGAAGACGCCGCCCGCGGCACCCACGTCTTCGCCGAGAAAGACGATGGACTCGTCGCGCCGCATCTCTTGAGCGATACCGCGAGCGATTGCTTCTCGAAACGTCAATTGCGCCATGCGGCACCTCCGTCGGCCCAGACATCCTTCAACAAGAGCTCTTCGCCCGGCACGTCGCCGGCCTTCGCTTCGTTCGTGGCCGTTTCGATTTCGGCGTCCACGTCGGCTTCTAAGAAGAGCAGATCGTCCTCACTGACGCCCATCTCCACGAGACGGGAGCGATACAGAGGGATCGGATCCTTCAACAGCCATTCGGCGAGTTCCTCGTCGGGACGGTACTTTCCGGGATCGGCTCGCGAGTGCCCCCCGTGGCGATAGGTCTTGGCCTCGATCATGCTCGGCCCCTCACCCGCTCGAGCGCGTGCGATCGCGAGCGACGTCACTTCAAAGACGGCGTCGGCGTCATTGCCGTCAACGATGATGCTCTCAAGTCCGTAGGCCGCCGCGCGGTCGGCCGCGGGGTTCGCCACGGCCGTGACGTCAGAGGTTCGCGTGTACTCCATCCAGAGGTTGTTCTCGCAGAAGAAGATCACCGGTAGTTTCCAGACCGCCGCGAAGTTGAGCGCTTCGTGAAAGGCGCCGATGTTCACGGAACCGTCACCGAAGAAGGCCACCGCGACCTGGTCGGTGCCCCGGTACTGCGCACTCCACGCGGCGCCGCACGCGATGGGCAGGTGCGCACCAATGATCGCGTACGAACCCATCATGCCGTGCTCCACACTGGTCAAGTGCATCGAGCCACCCTTGCCCGCCATGAGACCGTTCGTGCGGCCCATGAGTTCGGCGAAGATCGGCGTCATCGGCACGCCTCGCGCGAGCGTGTGCGCGTGACCGCGGTAGGTCGCGAACGTCCAGTCGGTCGGCCGCATCGCGGCCGCCACACCGGCGGCGATCGCTTCTTGGCCGATCGAGAGGTGGCTCGTCCCCTTCACGTAGTTCTCGAGAAAGAGGTCGTAGGCGCGTTGTTCGAAGCGACGCAGCGCCACCTGGGAGCGATACATCGCCACCTTGTGTTCGAGGTAACTGAGTTCGGGAGTGGCTTGTGTACTGGTCATTCGATCCTCCTAATACCTGTTCGCGACCATGAGTTCTTGGGCGGGGAAGTGCGTGAGGATCGCCGGACCCTGCTCGGTGACGACGATCTCTTCTTCGATTCGCGCCGCCGACACACCATCGCTCGCGGGGCAGTACGTCTCGAGCGCGAACACCATGCCCGCTTGCAGTTCGATCGGATCGCGCAGACTGTTCAGCCGACTAATGACCGGGCGTTCGTGCAAACCGAGTCCGAGACCGTGACCAAACTGCAGTCCAAACGCGTCCATCTCGCTGGCGAAACCAAAGTCAGTCGCCGCGGGCCACGCGAGCGCAATCTCGTCCGTGCCGACACCCGGCTTGACGAGCTCGATCGCCAAATCCATCCAGGCGCGCGCCTTGGTGTAGGCCTCGCGTTGTGGCGCCGTCGAACTCCCGACCGACATCGTGCGGTAGTAACACGTCCGATAGCCGTTGTAGGAGTGAATGATGTCAAAAAATGCCTGGTCACCTGGGCGAATGATGCGATCGGTGAAGTTGTGGGGATGAGGATTGCACCGCTCGCCCGAGACCGCGTTGATGGCCTCCACTTGATCTGAGCCCATCTCGTAGAGTCGCTTGTTCGCGATCGCGACGACCTCGTTCTCGCGTATTCCGGGCTTCAGTGCTTCAAAGATGTCCTGGTAGACGCCGTCGACCATGGCGGCCGCTTGCGAGAGCAGCATCAATTCGTCTTGGTTCTTTATCTGGCGCGCGTCGAGCATCAACTGCTGGGCGTCACGGATTTCGATCCCGGCCTTTTGGATTTCGAACAGGAACGGCAGTTCGACGATGTCGATGCCGACCGGTTGACCGAGCAAACCATGATCGCTCAAGATTCCCACGATCTCCTTGACGGCCGATTCGAAGAGACCGGCCGTGGGCGCGATCGCGCCGCGTAGACCGAGCATTCCGGCTCGACAATTATCTGGTTCCAGCCACGGTGCGAAGAGCTTGTGGTGTCGCGCCGCGGAACCAAAATCCCACACCATCGGTTCACCGTCGCGCGTCAGCAAGCAATACCGCGACATCTTGTCCCCGAGGGCGCCGCCGATCCACGTCTGAGAGACGTAGCGAATGTTGTAGAAGTCAAAGAGGAGGATCGCCCCCAGGTCGCTCTTTTCCAGTGCCTCGCGCGCTCGAGCGAGGCGGTACGCGCGCAAGCGGTCGAAGTCGACTCGGGTCTCGAAGTCGACACCGTTGTGGCCCGGGGTGTTAATGATTGGCCCGAAGTCCGCGCTCACGGCCTCACCCCGAGACCATCATCAATGACTTTGTTCTCGGACTCCAGGGTGAGTCCCGCGCTTCGGGCCACTTCCAGCAAGAGCACCGCGAAGTCATCGTCCACATAACCGGCGCCAATCGCACTCGCGACGATCTCGCCGCACAGCGCCGAGACCGGCATCGCCACACCCATGTGCTTGGCCTCGGTCATTCCGAGATCGAAGTCCTTTCGCAACAGCACCGGTGTGAAGCTCACCTGGAAATCGAGGTTCACGAAGGCCGGGGTCTTGTAGCGCGTGAAGGCCGAGCCCATCACCGAATCGTTGAGGAACTCGAGAAATGCGCTGCGTTCGATTCCGCCGCGTTCGGCGAGCACCGTGATCTCCGCCATGGCTTGGGTAACCACGCCGAGGAACATGTTGTGACAGATCTTCACCAGCCGAGCCCCTTCGCCCTCACCGACGTACGTGACGCCGTGGCCGAGTTGGTCGAGGAGCGGGCGAGCGACCTCAAAGGCATCTCGAGAACCGGAGACCGCAAGAGTTAATGTGCCCGACGCGACGACCTTCGGATTCCCACTGACCGGAGCGGCGAGAAAATCGACACCGCGCAACGAACACGCCTCGCGCGCGGTGGCGGAGGCGCCGGTCGAGACCGTGGAACAGTCGATGACAATACGTGGCGCGACGTCTTCATTCGCCAGCACGCCGAGGGGACCATTGAGAACTTCGAGCAGTTGCGCGTCCGCCGACACCATCACGAAGACGACATCGCACTCCGCGAGGTCCATTGGATTGTCGACGACGTCAGCACCGAGCTCGCCAAGGGCCTCGGCCCGGGATCGTGTGCGATTCGTGACGGACAGTTCGTAGTCGCCGGCGATGAGTCGCTTCGCCATCGCACTGCCCATGCGTCCACAGCCAATCCATCCGATGCGCTGTTTATCTGCCATCAGTCGGTCTCCTTCATTGGGGTGTCATTGGTCGCCGGGGGTGTCGCGTGGAACGTGCCACCCAAGTACAGCGCGCCAATTTCCGGGTTATCCAAGACTTCTCTCCCCGTGCCGGTAAGGCGAACCTGCCCATTTTCCAGAACCACGCCGTGGTGGCTCAACTTAAGGGCTTGGCGTGCGTTCTGTTCCACCAACAGGACCGTGCGACCCATTTCGTTCATCATTTTGACGGCGTCGAACATTGTTCGAAGGGTCTTCGGATCAAGTCCCATCGATGGCTCGTCCAAGACCACCAACTCGGGCTCGAGCATCAAGCAACGGGCGAACTCCACGAGGCGCTGCTGACCGCCCGAGAGGCTGCCGGCCTTGTCCTTGGCGCGAGTCGCGACGATGGGGAACATCTCGCGAACCGACGCGAGACGACGCGACACTTCAGCGCGATCGCGTACGAGAAACGCTCCGAGAACGACGTTCTCTTCCACGGTCATCTCCTTGAACAGACTGTGCTGTTGGGGGACCTGGACGACGCCCAGTTTCAAGATCTCGCGCGGCGTTTTTCCGACGAGCGGCGTTCCGTTGAAGAGGATCTGGCCGAGTCGAGGACGGAGCAACCCGCTCACGGTCTTCAGGAGTGTCGACTTCCCTGAGCCGTTCGGGCCGACGATGCAGGTCACACCGTGCTCTTGCACCGCAAAATCCACGCCCTTGAGGACGTCACCGCCGCCGTATCCCGCGACGATGCCTTCGAATTGCAAGAACGGAGTCGAAGTGGTCACGACACTTCCTCGTCGTCATACTCGTCGCTGCCACCCAAGTACGCGTCGAGAACCAACGGATTGCTTCGGATCTCACTGGGTGTGCCGCTCACCAGATCGGCTCCTTGGTGCATGACGGTCACTCGGTCACAGAGGTTCATGACGAATTCCATGTTGTGTTCCACGATGAGGAACGACTTTCCGCTCTTATTGAGCGATCGAATCTTCTCCGCGATTTCGTTGATGAGCGTGAGGTTCACCCCACCGGCCGGTTCGTCCAACAAGATGACGTCGGGATCAGCGACCAGCACGTAGGCGAGTTCGAGGAGCTTGCGCTGTCCGAAGGAGAGTGATCCCGCGGGTTGGTCGGCCAATCGGACGATGCCCACGAAGTCGAGCCACTCCATTGCTGAAGCGAGTTCGGATTTCGAGGACTTTGATCTCGTGAGGCCGCGAAGCCATCCTTCGTCGCGCTGGGTCGCCACGAGCATGTTCTCGAGGACAGAGATGCGAGCGAAGATTCGCGTGATCTGAAACGTACGACCGACACCAAGGGCGAACACCCGGCTGGGGCTGGCACGAGTTATCTCGGTTCCTTCAAAGGTCACCGCACCGGAATCTGGTTTCTCGTAACCGGTGATCACGTTGAAGAGCGTTGTCTTGCCGGAACCATTGGGTCCGATGAGACCAGTGATGCTCCCTTTCTCAACGCTCAAGGAGCACTCGGAGAGAGCTTGCAAACCACCGAAGGACTTGGAGACCCGGTCCACGCTGAGCAGCGTCGTCACGATGCTTCTCCCAGCACGACACGAGCGCCTTCGGCGAGTCGCGCCTTACGTCGCGAACGCCAATCTCCCAAAAATACGACGATGCCCTGGGGCATGAAAAGGACGATCACTAGGAACAGTGAACCGAAAATGATCAAATACAGTGAGCCGTTGGAAAATCGGATCGCCAAGTACTGCTGCGTGGATTCGAGCACGAGCGCTCCGAGCAGTGGTCCCGTCAACGTCCCGAGTCCTCCGAAGATGCACATGAGGGCAATGGAGATATCGAAGATGGGATCGAAGACGAACTGTGGATAGATCTGGCCGATGAATATGGCGTAGAGGGCGCCACCCATGCCGACGACGAAAGCCGACATCGTGAAACCCACGAGTTTGACTGCGAAAACCTTCACCCCCAGACCGGCCGCGCGGTCTTCATCGTCTCGAATGGCGAGTAGTTGCAAGCCGAATCTCGAACGTCGGACCGCGACTGAAAGCAACACCGCGAACACAGCGATCGCCAACGCCGCGTAATAGAAGGGCTTGTTGTAATTGGTCTCCAGCCAAGGGATCAACGGCAGCTGGAGCCCGGCGGTTCCTCCGGTGAAGGAAAAGTTGATCGCCGACAACTGGAAAACGAAGAATATGGCGATCGTGATCACGACGAACGTATGGCGTCGTACGCGCAGGGCGATGAGCCCCACGGGAATCGCGATGATCATCGCGGCAAGACCACCGACGGGCACGAGCCAGAACAGGTCACCGTTGCCGGGAACATTGAGATGATCCGCCAACAGGGTGATCGTGTACGCACCGACGCCGTAAGAGACGGCTGATCCGAGATTCACGTAACCCGAGTATCCGGAGAACATGTTCCACGACGTCGCACACCCCATGAAGATGAGCGCGAAAATACCGATCGTCGTCCACGTTGGATTCGTTTCGATCAGCGGAAAGAGCACGAATGCGGCCAAGGCCACGATCCACCAGACATTTCGTACTCTCAGCACTAGGCCACCCGGACCGATTGCTTACCGAAGAGACCCTGGGGACGAAGCGACAAGACGATGACCAAAATGAGAAAGAACGAGAGGTTCGACCACACGGGACCCCACACCACGGCCACCAGGTCCTCAATCGTGACCATCATGATGCCGGCCACGAGTGCGCCGCCCAGGCTTCCCATTCCGCCGAGCACGATGATGACGAGGAGTCGCGAGATCAGGTCGTAACTTGAACTCGCGTTGAAGGCGTTCGTCGCGCCGTAGATCATGCCTCCCGCCGCAGTCACCGCGACGCCGAGACCGAAGCAGATGGTCGATACGCGTCGCACATTGATGCCCACCAGCGCTGCCGATGTTTGGTCGGCCAACGACGCTCGCACGCTCGTCCCGAATCGAGTTCGATACAACATCACGTAGAGCGCCGTGAGCAGGACGACTGCCATCGCGAAACCCAACAGATAGATATACGGAAGATAAATACCGAAGACCTTCACTGAACGGTTCACGTACCACGCGTGCAGTTCGACGTAATTGGTCGAGAACACCATGTTGAGAATGCCCTCAATCACGAGCGAGACGGCGTAGGTCACCAGGATCGACATCACCACGCGTTCCGGTCCTTTGATGCGAGTGAGAAAGAGGCGTTCCACCACGATCCCCACCACAAAAAGGGTGGGGATCGTGATGGCCAGTCCCACGAACAGGTCGATGCCCAGATGGACGGAGAGCGCGTAACTCAAGTACGCACCGAGGATCACGAAGATCCCTTGCGCGACGTTGATGATGTTCATCACTCCGAAGATGAGGGTCAGACCCGTTGCCATCAAGGCGTAGACCGAACCGGTCAAGACGCCGTCAATGATCGAATGAAGGACTGCAGTGCCGTTCAAGGGTTAGTTCTTCCAGGCGGGCTTGGGATAGAGGATCTTGGCGGCTCCTGCATCGGTTGCGGGATTCACCTCGACGAACTTCGCCCCTTGCCACTGGAACGTGTACGCCGTTGGTTGGTTGTTCTCTCCCAAGTTGTTGAACTTCACCGCACCGAGCACGCTCTGGATCGTCACACCTGAGTGGAGGTACTTAATGATCTTGGAGTTGGAGAATCCACCAGTGGCCTTCACCGCGGCGGTGATGGTTTGTCCGACGGCATACGCTTCGGCGACATCCGCGTTGACGTCCGCAGCCGTGCCAGCGTACTTCTTGATGTACTCGGCAACCATTTTCTGGCTCTCCGGATTGCTCGAACCACCGAACCACGCGTTGGGCACCAAGACGCCGTTCGCGTTACCCGCGCCAACCGCATCCACGAACGTCTTGCCCTGGTCGGGACCGGCCGTGGCGATGAAAGCCTTGGGGTTGTAGTGCGCCTGTTCGAAGGCCTGCATGAACGCCGACACCGTCGGAACGTCTACTGAACCCAAAATGACCACCTGGGCGTTCGCCGCAGCCACCGCGTCAGCAATGGGTGTGTAGTCCGTCGCTTCAGCGGGGAAGGTCTTGTAGTACACCGTCTTGATTCCGGCGGCCTTGATGATCTTTTCGGCGACGGGGATCTGTGGTTCGGTGAACGGGTCCGTTGACGTCACGTACGCAATCGTCTTGGGTCGTTGACTCGCGGGCAGCGAAGCCAGCCACTGGGCGAATGGTACGAGGCCATTTGCCACCGGCAACGCCGCGTCAAAAACGTTGTGCAGACCACCTTGGAATACTGACGGTGCGCCACCCGCACCCTCGACCATGGCGTAGCCGTATCGGTTCACTGCCTTGGCCGCTGGCAAAGTCAAGAGCGACGAGAACGGACCAAAGGTCAGATTCACGTGATCACTGGAGATCAGCGCTTGGTAGTTGGTGACGACCTGAGTTGGGGTCGACGTGTCGTTCAAAATCTTTAAGACGATCTTGTGACCGAGCAGACCGCCCTTGGCGTTCTGGTCAGCGGCCCACAGTTTGTAGCCTTGTTGAAAGGCCACACCGTCGCCCGAGAAGTCACCCGTTAATGAGAGTGACGCCCCAATCAAAACCGGTTGACCCTTGGCAATTGTTCCGCTCGACGACGCCCCACTCGAGGTAGCCACCGTAACTAGAGACGCCAGTGAGATTGAAACCACACCGAACGCGCGAAAAAGTCGCGAATTCCCTTTCATATTTTCTCCCCCTGCATTTACGCGGCCCCGGCATCCCCCAATGTGTGTTATTCCAGAGTCGATCACCCGAAGGGTGATTTCGTAACCCTAACGATGACCGGTCGGTCAAACAAGGTCGCGAGGCCAATTTTGGTTGAAAAGATTTTAACGTTCACGCCCTATTCAGCGCCGTGCTAAGTCCATTACCATCAGCATCAGATCCGACGTCCCTGGGGGGCCGCATGACTGACGTACTGCTCGAAACGGCAGTATCCAATTGGGGACCGCGCTTCACGGCGAACGGTGTGGACGCCAGTGACTACGCGCGCATTACAGGTGCCCTGGAACATTGGGATGACTGGTGCGCGGCGTGGTGCGCCGGCGCCGAAGAGCAGCTGGCAATGGGTGAAGAGGCCCTGAAGGAAGACCGTCGTCGAAGTGCGGGTGAATACTTCGCTCGAGCGGCGACGTACTTCCATTTCGGCAAGTTCATGTTCGTGCACGACTTGGATCAGGCGAGGGACGCGCATGCTCGCGCGGTGGACGCGCTCAATCGCGCGACGCCGCTGTTCGTGCCTCCGGGGAGTCGACACGAGATTCCCTTCGAGAACTCGACTCTCGTCGGTCTCTTTCGACAGCCCAATGACAACGGACCACACCCGACCGTCCTCTTGATTCCCGGTCTCGACTCGACGAAGGATGAGTTTCGAGATGTGGAACGGTCCTTCCATGACCGAGGCATGGCGACCTTCGCCCTCGACGGTCCCGGACAGGGTGAGGCGGAATGGACTCTACCGATTCGACCGGAGTGGGAGGTCGTCGGCGAGACCGTCATCTCGTATCTCCAATCAATGCCCGACGTGGACGCTGATCGTCTCGGCGTGTGGGGTGTCTCGCTGGGCGGTTTTTACGCCGCACGACTCGCGAGCGCGAACCTGCCCATCCGCGCGACGATTGCCCTCGCCGGCCCCTACAACTTGGGCGCCACCTGGAAGGACTTGAATCCACTCACCCGCCATGCCTTCGAAGTCCGTTCGTACTCGTCCTCACCGGAAGAGGCCGAGCGGAGGGCCTGGGACATGACCCTGGAAGGTTTCGCTGCGAAGATCACCCAACCACTCATGGTCATCATGGGCAAACGAGACCGGCTCTTTCCCTGGCAAGACGGAGAGCGTCTCGTCAACGAAACTCAAGGTGAAACCAAGTTCGTCTTGTTGGCCGAAGGCAACCACGGATGTGCCAACGTCATCAATCACCATCGACCTCTGGGCGCCGATTGGATGGCGAAGCACCTGGGCGTGGCATCGCTGTGAGCAACGTGTAGCCCTGGGGTTCGATCATCGCGCACTGGGCGACGGACACGCTATCGCTCGTCGACACATAGATGAATGATCGTGATTGGTTTCACGAATGGAAACTGTTCCAAAATACCGAAGTATCCTCCGGTTATGACACGCGACATGATTCTCAAGGCCGCGGCCCAAGAGATCGAACTCAACGGCATGACGCTCTTTCGCGTAAAGCGTGTGGCGTACGCGGCAGGAATCTCGGTCGGGTTGCTGTACAGCTACTTCGACGATCGCGAGGATCTCATCGCGTGCGCGATTTCTCACCGATTTCGAGAGGTTCTTCGCGGCCTCGCCGAGACGTTCACGAATCCACTCATGTCCGTGAACACGACCGATGATCTGCGCCTAGCACTGCGAGTCATCATCGCCGACGCGCAGGTGCCCGCGAGAACCGAAGCTCGCATTCAACGAATTGAAAGCATGTCGTTTGCGCGTCACAACCCCACAGCTTCCAGGGGGATCGCAGAAGCGAAACGAGAGATCGCCGATCTGATCGTGAGTCGCGTGAAGCCGCTCGAAGACGCGAACCTTCTCGCCGTAGGAATGAGCGCCGTCGCGTTCGCTCGGATTTGGTACGCCCTGTTCTTTGGACAGATCGAACTCGAAGGAGAGCACGCCCTCTCAGTTAACCCCGACGAATGGTTCCTCGCTCTCACCGTGTTGGCCGAAGCGGCAATCCGAAAAGAGCCGAGCAACCTGGCTCTTTAGCCCCCGATTGTCACTCGAGATTATGTTTCCGTTTCTGTGAGCAGTAACATCGCGGCCATCGACTCCGCTACGAATCCCGACTCCACGAGGCGAGTGATCATCTTTAGCCTGGGCGGGACGATCGCGTCGCTGCCTACCGAGGACACGTCAGGCGGTGTCGTACCGAGCATCGAGGCGAGTGATCTCGTGCGGTCGGTCCCGGGGCTCGAGTCGCTCGCCCGTGTCGAGAGTCGCACGTTGCGTCAGATGTCTTCGGCCAATATCTCGTTCGCCGACTTAGTCGAAGTCGCCGACGCGATTCACGGTGCCTTTGCCAGCGGGGTCGACGGAGTTGTGGTGACCCAGGGGACGGACAACATTGAAGAGACGTCCTTCGCCATTGATCTTCTCGTACGTGACGAGCGTCCAGTCGTGATCACCGGGGCAATGCGTAACCCGTCGCTCGTGGGAGCGGACGGTCCGGCGAATATCCGAGCCGCCGTCGCCGTCGCCGCGTCACCACGCGCGAGGGGCATGGGGACGCTCGTCGTCATGAACGATGAGGTCCACGCTGCGCGTTTCGTCCGCAAGACGCATCTCTCGAGTTTGTCGGCGTTCAGTTCACCCCAGACCGGTCCGCTCGGCGTCGTTGTCGAGGGTCGGGTCCACGTTTACACCCGCGTCGAGCCACTCATTTCAGCGCGACCCGACGGCGCTGTCGCGCCGGTCGCTCTCCTGCGCTGCGCCCTGGGCGATGATGGGCGCATCGTGTCCGCGTTACCGGGACTGGGTTATCGCGGGCTGGTTCTCGAAGGCTTTGGCGGTGGCCACGTCCCGGAAGCGATGGTCGCGCCACTCGTCGAACTTGTGGCGGTGATGCCGGTGGTGCTTGCCTCGCGCACGGGCGCCGGCGTCGTCCTCGAGTCCACGTACGGCTTCGCGGGCTCGGAGATCGACCTGCTTACGCGAGGATTATTATCGGCCGGTGCGCTCGACGGCCTTAAAGCCCGCGTCGCGCTCGCGCTAGTCCTCGCCTCAACCAAAAACCGCGCCGAGACGGAGGCGCGATTTCGTGCCATTGTTCAAGCGGTCGGCTGAACCGAGCTGCAACGGCGATTTCCGAAGCGGTGAGCCGTGGTGGCTCGCCCAAAGTTGGGGGCCCGGGAGACGAGACGCGTCATAAACTTCTTGACGAATTTCTGATGAAGCGTCGTGGCGATTAGCGGCGCGAGTTCTCCCGCAAGAAATTCGCCACGTACTCGAGGTGGGCACTCATCGCGTCCTGCGCTTCGCGGCCGTCGCGATTGCGCAGGGCCTCGTAGATCGCTGCGTGCTGGACGTACGTGCAGTGACGTCGTTCATGCGAGTCGCCTCGGCGTTTCATTGAACCCCACAGATCGCCCTTACGCGCCGCCTCGATGAGACTGTACATGCGAAGAAGAAGTGGATTGTGGGTCGCCTCGATCAGGCATCGGTGGAAGGCGAGGTCCCAGAGTTCGAACTCGTCGTAGTCTTTCGCACGCTCGCACGCGTCGACGCACCGGGCGATCTCTTCGAAGTCGGTCTCGGTCGCTTCGTCAACCGCAACAAACATCGCCATGGGCTCGAATGCTTGACGGGCCGTCATCACGTCGTTCGGTCCAATGTCGTAGAGCACGTCCACAGAAGTCACCGCGGCGCTGTCGAGGCTAATCATTGCCGAGAGCGGATCGCACTTGAGGTACGTTCCGCGACCCACCTCACGCGAGACCACGTCCGCGGTCTCGAGCAGCGCGAGGGCCCCTCGCACGGCGGTGCGTGACGACGCCAGCGAGTTCGCGAGCGCTCGTTCGGTTGGGAGTTGTGATCCGGTGGAGAGCCCGCGCTGGGCAGCGTCGCGGAGCACTACCTCAGCGACATCGTGGATTTGATCCTTTGAGAGTGTGAGCACGGCCCTCCTCAATGCGTTTCAGTCACAACCAATGGTACCAATATTGACGGGTTACAACCACTACCACCAATAGCTGACCTCATTAAAAAGATTTAACCTCAAATATTGGCCCCCTGCATTGACACAGACGGCGGCAACGGCTAGATTTTCGCCAATTAGATGTACCAATTCAACCTTTTGAACCAATGTTGGGGGTATGTGTGCGTTTCGCGACTGTTCGGACTGATCGGGGTCTCAGGCTCCACGTAAGAGGTTCCGAGGGATACGTTGACGTGGGCGACGCCACCGGCGACGAGACGCTATCAACCCTGATGGGTCTCGCGAACGCCGGTGACGCGGGACTGACTGCGGCCCGTGGCGCCTCCGAGCAGACTGGGGTCCCCGTTGAAAAGAATCAATTTGGACCCGCCACTCCAGACACCCCTCGTATTCTGTGTCTCGGAGTCAACTACGCCGAACACGCCATTGAGGGCGGTCGCGAAGTACCCAAGTGGCCCGAATCATTCGTACGCGGCATGGGCAGTGTCATCGGCCCCTACGACGATCTCGTGGCCCCGGCCTTAACTGAGCGCTTCGACTTCGAGGCCGAGGTCGCCGTCATCATCGGCAAAGGCGGCCGGTACATACGGGCCGAGAACGCCTATGAATCAATTCTCGGGTACGCCGCCATGAACGATGGATCGGCGCGCGAATGGCAACGCAAGGCAACGCAGTGGACGCCGGGCAAGAACTTTGAGGGCACGATGCCGATTGGCCCCGAAGTCGTGACCGTCGACGAAGTCGACATTTCCGACGTGGCCATCCGTTCGACGCTGAACGGCGAAGTTATGCAAGAGGCACGCACGTCGATGATGATCGTGAGCGTCGCGCGCGCCGTGGAGTACTTCTCGGGCTTCACGTGCTTGCGCCCGGGCGACGTCATTGCGACCGGCACTCCGGGGGGCGTGGGCTTCGCGCGAACGCCTCCGGTTTGGCTGACGCCGGGCGACGTGATCGAAGTTTTCGTTGAGGGAGTTGGGACAATCTCCAACAAAGTGGTCGCTGAGAAGGACGCGCCGGCCGACTGGCCCTGGCGCCCGTTGGAAGTCGATACTACGAACTTCTAGCGGCGAAGAACTGCGTCAAGCAGAGAAAAACCAATTTAGTAAGGGGGGCAGGATGCGGTTTTCAAAGATGGCACGACGAGGGGGACTCGTCGAGCGCAGCAGAGGGCGATTCGTTCTCGTCGCTTCGGTGCTGGCACTAGTCACTTCGACGGTGACGCTGCCAGTATTGGAGGGGACGTCAGGCGCGACGTCGTTCAAGGGGTCGATCACGATTGCCGCGGTCGCGCCCTTTACCGGTGCCGACGCGGCACTCGGACCAAAGTACGAGACCGCGTGTTACGCCGCGGCCCAGGAGATCAACTCGGCGGGCGGCGTCCTAGGTAATCAGGTGAAGTGCAAGACCGTCGACACACGAGGCGACCCCGCCGACGCAGTGCCGGCGGTGCGACAAATGTACGCGACGACGTCGAACCTGGCGCTCGTAATTGGCTGCACCTCGGACGAAGCGGCGACGGTGGTGCCGATTTTCGGTGCCCACAAGACGGTGTCGTTCTGCATGACGGGACAGTCCGAATTCGATGCGGTCCACTTCCCGTACTTCTTCCGACTGGTGCCGCCCGACGCGGCTGACTCGGTCGCGATGGTGCAGATCGCCAAGCGTCACGGCTTTAAGAACATCGCCCTGGCCTTCGGTAACGACGCCGGTAGTCAGACGTTCGTAGCACCGGCTCTGGCGGCCATCAAGCGCGCGGGTATGGCGGTCGTCTCGAACCAGACGCTCGATATGTCGGCGTCCACCTTCCAGACGGAGGCCCAATCGATTGTCCAGTCGCATCCGGACGCCATCCTCATGGAAGCGCTTGGAGCGGCGGGCGTGGCTCTTCTGGCTGAGATCTACCAGCTCAACGGGAACAAGATGATTCCGACGATCGGTACATCGGCCATGATCGACCCGGTCTTCTTCTCGGGCGTCACGTCAAGTGCAATCGGGACCCCGACCTTCATCTCCCATTTTGACGCGGACAATCAGACCGTCAAATCATCCGGTCCGGCGTACCCGCTCTACCACAAGCTGGTGCTGGAACAGGCCGGCAAGGTTCCGGGTGTGCCGAGTTTCCCCGGGTTACTCTCGGCCAATGGCACGGTTCACTTGTACGACGGCATCAACCTGGCGGCACTCGCCATGGTTATGTCCGGTTCGACCAAAGGATCAAAGTACAAGGCTGACATCTTGAAGATCGCCGAGGGACAGCCCGGTGCGGTCAGCGTGTCGAACTACGCCATGGGCGCCAAGGACCTGAAGGCCGGAAAGAAGATTCACTACATCGGGGTCGGTGGCACGTACCAGTTCGACTCCTACCAGACGGCGTTCGGCCCGTTTGAGGACGATCAGTTCGTCACCAACGGCACGACGGTCGCGGTTGGTGGGACCCTTGGATACTGCAGCCTCACCGTGTGCAAGTCGAAGCCGTAAATTTTCCAGGCGTGGCCGCGTCGGGTGACCGTCGCGGCCACGCTGTATTCATCGACAGTATTCATGGCCAACCCATTCACTCTCGAAAGGCACTGACGTTGTGAGCGTCTTTCTCTCGTCCCTCGGCTTTGGACTCATATCGGCCGCCGTCCTCGCGATTGCCACGGTTGGATTCACGTTGCAGTTCGCCGTGACCAACGTCCTCAACCTCGCCTACGGCTCGGTGATGATCAACAGCGCCTTCGTTACGTACTATCTCAACGTCCACGCCCATCTGAACGCGTGGGTGGCAATGGTCGGCGGGATCGCCACGGGCGCCGTCGCGTCGTACCTGTTGAACCGTTTCGTCTTCACGCCCTTCCAACGACGCAACTTGCTTCCAATCACGATCGTGATCGTGGCGCTGGGGGTCGACCTCTGTGGCACGTTTGGACTCCAGGCGATCGTGGGGGGCAGTTACTTCTCCTATCGCCAGTCGCTCGGACGCGAGCTCCACTTTTGGGGCATGTACTTCAGCACCCTGCAACTCACGATCATCGGGATTTGCTTGGTGGTCATGGGCCTCATCCACTGGCTGCTCAAGTACACCCGTCTCGGTAAGGCCATGCGGGCAACTTCGGCGAACCCGAGTCTGGCGCGTAACTCTGGTGTGCGCACCCAGCACGTGATTTCGATGACCTGGCTGATCTCGGGGGCGCTGTGCGGTCTGGCCGGTACGGTCTTCGCCATGAACACCGGAGTCTTCGAGGCGACGAGCGCCCAGCTTTACATCGTGCTGATGCTCGCCGCGATGTTCCTCGGCGGACCCGGCGAGGCCTACGGTGCGATGGTCGGGGCCCTCACGATCGGCATTGCGACTGAACTCAGCGCTGGCTTCTTCAACCCCCAATACAAGGAAGTCATCGCCTTCGTCGTGCTGCTCGTGATGCTCACGTTCCGTCCCTACGGACTCTTCGGAAGCGAGAAAACGATCTGATGAGCGCCATCCTCTTCTACCTCGCCACGCTCATCGTCTACGGAGCCGTTGACTCGATGGCGTGTCTCGCCCTCAACGTCCAGTTCGGTTTCGCGGGGCTCTCGAACTTCGGTTTCATCATCTTTCAGGCGGGCGGTGCCTACGTCGCGGCGATCCTCTCAATGGGATCGTGGCAGAAGTCCAATGGCGGCTTCCAGCAGTACGTGCTCGGTTGGCACTTGGTGTGGCCCCTCCCGTGGATCGGGGCGGCTCTCTTCGGAGGACTCCTCGCACTACCTTTCGTCTTTCTCGTGGGTAAGCGACTTCGCGGTGACTTCGCGGCCGTGGGCCTCCTCGTCTCGGCGGTATTACTCAATCAGCTGGTGAACAACTTCGTGCCGCTCTTCAATGGCGCGGCCGGCATCTCCATCGTCCCGGCGCCCTTTCAGGGAAAATGGGACCCCCAAGGGCTCGGCTATCAGTTCGCCTACGGCGGTGTGGCCGTTGTGTTGTGCGTCCTCGTCTATTTCCTGCTTCGTCGAGTGACCGAGTCGCCCTACGGACGCTCACTGAGGGCCATGCGCGACAACGACGTTGTCGCTGACGCGCTGGGCAAGAACGTGCGCGTCCAGCGCACGTCGATGCTGATTCTTGGAGGAATGATTGCTGGACTCAGCGGGGCCATCCTCGTGGGTTTCATCAATCTCTGGTCGCCGGGCGCCTGGGGCTACGCCGAGACGATCGTCCTGTTCGCCGCCATCATCGTGGGCGGCGCGGGTAACCACAAGGGCGCGGTGCTCGGCGCCCTCTTGGTGCCCCTCGGATTTGAAGAGGCGACACGATTCATTCCGCCACTCTCGAATCCCGCACTCGTCCCGGCCCTCGAGTGGGTGGCGATTGGACTGCTCATTATCCTCTTCCTCTGGTTCCGGCCTGACGGAATCCTTCCCGAGCGGCGCCGCATTCTCAGCGGTTCGACGTCAGCACCTGTCGCGGCTCCGGCCGGAGTTGACTCGGACACGCTCATCAATCTCGGCAAACTCGATCAGTTGGACTTTCGCCAACTTTTGCGAATCGAAGGTGACGCGAACGACCACGGCACCATCCTCTCGTGCACGAACTTGACGCGCGCCTTCCATGGCGTGACGGTCGTCTCGGACGTCTCCATTGAATTCCAGCGCGGACGACTCACCGGATTGATCGGACCCAACGGCGCCGGCAAGTCGACCACCCTCGCGATGCTCGCGGGCACGCTCGCGCCCACGAGCGGAAAGATCTTCTACGAGGGCCGCGACATCACCTCGATGCCCTCGAACGAGCGAGCGAAGTCCGGTATGGTGCGCACGTTCCAGTTGGCGAGTGAGTTCAAGAAGCTCACGGTCCTGGAGAATCTCGTCTCAGCCATTCCCCGACAATCGGGCGACTCCCTCACTGGTGCGCTGCGAGGTCGGCGTTACTGGGGCCGCGAGGACGGCGACAACATTGAGCGCGCGAAAGAGATGCTCGAAGGCTTCGGACTCTCCCAGTACGCCGACAGTTACGCCGGCGGACTCTCGGGCGGACAGCGTCGTCTCGTTGAGATTATGCGGGCCCTCCTCGCCGAGCCGACTGTCCTGCTGCTCGACGAGCCCATGGCCGGTGTGCACCCGAACCTCGCTCATAAGATCGGCGACCAGCTCATGGCGCTCGTGAAGAGTGGCATGACGATAGTGATGGTCGAGCACGAGCTCGCGATTATGGACGCGTTCTGTGATCCCGTGATCGTCCTCGCCGAGGGACGGGTACTCGCCCAGGGCACGATGTCCGAACTGCGCGCCATGAAAGAAGTTGTGGAGGCGTACCTTGTCGGTTGAGCTCTCTACTCCGGGCCAAGTCATTCGGGCCACCGCTGTCTCGGCCGGCTACGACGGTCGAGCCATCGTCAACGATATCAACGTCGAAGCGACGCCCGGCAAGGTCGTCTCGGTCGTCGGCCCCAACGGTTCGGGCAAGTCGACACTGCTCAAGGCCCTCGTTGGCGTGGTCCCGGTGCTGGGAGGGACCGTGACAGTAGGCCAAACCGAAATCACCAACCTCCCGCCCGAACGAATCGCGACGCTCGGGGTCGGCTACGTGCCCCAAGTCGACGACGTCTTTCCACCCCTCTCGGTGAAGGAGAACCTTGAGATTGGCGGGTACCTTCTCGCGCGTCACGACGTCGCCACGCGCATTGAGGCCGTGCTCGAATTCTTTCCGCGCCTTAAGACCATGATGACGAGAAAGGCCGGCAAACTCTCCGGCGGTGAGAGAAAGATGCTCGCGATGGGTCGGGTCCTGATGCTCTCTCCCTCGGTGCTGGTGCTCGACGAACCGACCGCGAACCTCGCTCCGCTCGTCGCGACACAGTTGCTCGAGGAGTACATCCGGGGTTTCGCCGACCACGGGTCGACGGTGCTGCTCGTCGAACAGCGCGCGAAGGCAGCGCTGCGCATCTCGGACTGGACGTGCGTGCTCAGCGGTGGCCGCGTCGTGCTCTCGGGAGCACCGCGTGATCTTGAGAACAACCCCGTCTTCGTCGAGTCGTTCCTCGGCGGCGGCGCGGCCCGACACTAGATTCACGTGGTCGACGAACTCACTGCACGGATCGAGTCGCCGTTCTGGACTCGCGAGCGGCGACGTGACGCCCTCGTCATTACGCTCACCCTCGTCACGGGCTCGGTCGACGCTATTGGGCTCATACGACTCGGCGGAGTGTTCACGAGCGTCATGACGGGAAACATGGTCTTCCTCGGTATGGCGGCGAGCGAACACAGCGGGTCGATCGCTCTGCACACGGGTGTCGCGTTCGCCATGTACATCGTGGGGAGTTTCATCGGAGCACGCGTTGCCGGCCACGCCCCCGACCACGAGTCCCACTTGTGGCCCCTGTCTGTTGTCAAAGCGCTGTCCGTAGAGATCGTCGTGATTGCGGTCTTCGCCGGGTGGTGGGAGTTCGTGCACGCTGCCCCGTCGCCAGATATCGCGTACTGCCTGCTCGGACTCAACGCGATGGCGCTGGGGATTCAGAGTTCTGCGGTACTGCGCTTCGGCGTCAGTGGGCTGTCCACCACGTATCTCACCGGAACACTTACTCAATTCATCGCGGGCTTCACGAAGAAGAACTCGCCAGTCCAGGTCCGTTCGTGTTTTATCCTCCTGGCACTTATCACGGGCGCCGCTCTGGGTGCCCTGTGCGCCCTGCACGCTCCTCTGGCTGCGCCAATCGTGCCGTTGGGAGCCCTCGGCATTGTGGTCGTTGGAGCGTGGATTTCGTTTCACCGTGGTCTCGAATGACGGAGAGTCAATTGCGAACTTTCCCAAGAAGGATTCGAGATTCGAACACGACGTGACTGGAACCTACGGGGGTCCCGTCGTTCACCACGATGCTGAGAGTTTCGCTCACAGAATGGCCCATCATTTGGACACCGCCGGGGCGAAGCACGAGAAGATAGAGGTGAACAGCGGGTTTTGGAGGTCGCTCTGACGCCTTTGTAATCATTCGGCGTTGAAACTCGAACCTTGGAGCGGGTGACGAGAATCGAACTCGCGTTCTCAGCTTGAAACTTGAGTTAACTGAACTCGCTCAGCGGGATCGCGCACAGCCAACCGCGGTGGCGTAGGCGGAGAACGGCAGTTCGTAGAGTCTGACCGCATTTGGATTGCTGCGTACGAGACTGAACCGCCACTGGTCATTCACGTAATGCCAGAAGTCCACTAGTTGAATTCCGCTGATGGAGTACCGGACTCGCCAATAGCTATCTGTGCTCGAAGTCGCTCCTTCGACGATTGCTCGTCCGGGCGCCGTAAGACATTCGACATGGCGTCTCACGTATTCGGCGCGAGAGATGATGGCGCGGCTGCTCGAATCCCATCGGTCGTAGACGAGCCCGTCTCTATTAGCCGAATAATTTGCATTGAAGCGTACCGCGATCTGCAGCAATGCTTGGTGGGTCTCAGGGTCGGATACCGTTTTCGAAGATTGTGTGCTCGTCGAGAAATCGGTCGCTGCACAACTAGACATCAGCAGTCCAGCGGCGAGTGCGGCGCAGGCGTTGACGATCCTGTGAGACTGGCGTCGATACACGAGGTGGGAGCATAGAGGGTCACTGGTCCCAGGTCACGCTCCCTCCGTTAGCGGTAACTGCGTCAACGTAAGTCGAAAAGGAATTAACTTGCCGACATGCCGGCGCCGCCTAAGGCCGGGAGGCCCGTGGCGCGCATTCGTTTGAGAACCCGGTGCGTGACCGACGCGGCGTCAGGATGAAGTCCACCGTTGGTGCTCACCCGAGATTCCCACACCGCTTTACGGCGAGCAACAATCTCCGGGTCATCAAGTTGGGAGCAGTTCAAACGGTCCTGGTTGATGTCGACGGTAATGGTGTCGCCGTCGTCGACGAGGGCAATGGGCCCACCGAGCAGGGCCTCCGGAGCGACGTGACCGATTACCAGACCAACGGATCCGCCCGAGAATCGAGCATCCGTCATCAGGGCGATCGTGATCCCACGCTTACGGCATAAGGAAGTGATCTTCGACGTGGGGTCGAGCATCTCAGGCATTCCCGGAGCGCCGCGGGGCCCTTCGTAGCGTATTACCACCATGTCGTTGTCTTGAAAGTCGTCGGGCCGCTCGTCGAGCGCGGCGATCAATGAACGCTCTCCGTTGAACACGCGTGCCCTCCCGATGAAAACACCGTCAACGATTCCGCTTTCGACGCCCGCGAGCTTCAGGACCGCGCCGCCGTCCGGGGCCAGATTTCCGCGCAGGAGTCGAAGCCCACCGGTGCTCTTGAACGGTTGGGCGACCGAGTAGATCACTTCGTGATCTGCGGGCGGAGGGGCCAAGCGATCAATCTGCGCAGCGAGTGTTTCGCCCGTGCAGGTGATGGCATCGCCATCGAGGAAGCCAGCACGCAAAAGTTCGTTCACGACCACCGGAAGTCCGCCGGCGTCGTCGACGTCGACCATTGAGTACGCCCCGAACGGACGCATGTTGACAATCACTGGCAGACGGTGCGACAACTCATTGAATTCGTCCTGACTGAGGACGTCGGTCCATAAGTTGATTCCCGCCGCACGGGCGATCTCGACACTGTGCAGCATGACGTTGGTCGAGCCACCCATGGCCATGGAAACGATGAGGGCATTGCGAAGAGAAGCGGGCGTGACGATGTCGCGTGGGCGAAGGTTTTGACGGGTCATCGTCACGAGACAGTCGACGAGTTCGTCGGGGAACTGCTCAATGCGACGAAGATCGTCCGATGGTGGAGCGACCATGTGGAGTGGCTCGAGACCCAACACGGCAATGAACGTCTGCATCGTGTTGTAAGTGAACATTCCCCCACAGCTGCCTTGGCCCGGACACGCGTGCAGCGTGACTTCGGACCGCGCCGTTTCGTCGGGGTCCGTGGCGAACTGAAAAGCTGTGACCAGGTCGATACGCTCACCGGTCCGTGGATTGATGCCAGGTCTGATCGAGCCGTCAGAAAGAATCACCGAGGGAACGTTGTGCTCCAGCAGGGCCGCCACCGTGCCGACCGGCGGCTTGTCGCACGCGACCACCGCAATTAGTCCTTCAACGTGATTCGCGGCGAGGTGCGTCGAGGCTGCGTCGTTCACGAGTTCTCGTCCAATAAGCGAAAAGCGCATTTCCGGAGTGCCGTTGAGTTGACCATCGGACACACCAATGGTGAAGGCCGGCGAAATGAGGCGGTTGGCTCGGTCGTCGAGCGCAATGCGACGTGACATCGCGGCCTGCACGGCTTCCACCTTGTCGTGGACTCCGAGATAGCACTGGCTATCGCCCAGGTTCCCAAGCACGGCCCATACCGGTCCGTGGATCTTAGAGACATCCTGACCAAGGAAGTTGGCAGTCCCGACTCGCTGCACGTCACGTCCGGGGTTCGAAAAGGCGAGACCGGAGGTGCCGCGCACGCTGACCCTCTCTGAAGATTCTGCGGGTCCAGTCATTCTGAAAGTTTACCGACGCTGTAGATGGCTCTTCCGAGCCCTGCGAGTCTCTGAAGTCAATTTGAGGCCAATTCCGTCGACAGCGCTGTTCCTTGCGCCCCGCGTAACCTTGACTCTCGCTGCAGTCATCTAGGAAGGAGTACTCATAGTTTCACGAAGCGTCCTTAGGCGCTCCACCTTCGTATCGACCATATCGACAGGCTCAACAGAACTCCAGTCGCGGCAACGTAGAGACCGGCCTCTCGCCATTGAAGTATCCAGTAGTGGCTCGCTGGCTGATAAATACTTATCACCTGCAGACCGTGGGCCAACATGCACGCCGGGTACCCCTTCCCGATGTTGTTGTACTTCATCCAATTGGCGGTGTTGGAGCAGTATTGAATAACGGCACTCACTGATCGTGCGTGCGTCCCCACGTGAAAACCAGGTATTCGCCGGTAACCACTGGAGATGAACCAGGGCCGCGACCTCAGTGCGTTCGGCAATTTCGTGATGCCGTACGGTGACGTTGGTACGACGATCTTCGCCGCGAGCGACGACAAGACGAGCGTCGGCATGACCCCCATCACGACGAAAAAGGCCACGACACTCGTCGCGTAGGGCGAGAAGAACCTGCGAACAATGATTCCGATGAGCATGCCCAAGGTGAGGAGCAACAGCGCGAGGGCGATCGGGGCCACGCCGGAGATACGCATCTGCGCCGGTTCGATGAGCCCGCCGCCGGATGAGATTGAGGTGACGATATGTGTTGCCCACCACTGCACTATCAGTGCGAAGAGTGACATGACAACAACCGTTGGAATGGCCAAGGTCAGCCACGTCCTGACCAGCCACCTCGTGCGAGTAACGCCTTGAGACCACGCGAGGCGGTTGGTCTTGCGCTCAAACTCGTTCGCGACCAACGGTGTGCCCAAGACCAATCCAATGAAGAAGGGCAGCAGGGCTATCGCCGTCTCCACGAGGGAGCCATGACTCTTGGCTAAGGACGCGGCGTTGCAGTAATCACCCTGGTTGATGTCAACGTGCAGACGGCTGCAGACGACCGCGGCATTTTGGAAGGCGTGTTGCGTCAAGACCATGAACACGATCAACGCGACCACGTACAGACCCAGTGAAATAATCCGAACTCGGTAGCGTCGCCAAGTAATCCAGGTCATGAGAGTTCTCCTTGATTAAGGTCCGACATCTCCACCGAAGGAACGAACTGCTCGGCACTCGGCTTGGCAAGATAGGCGAGGACGATCTCTTGCAGGTCCGGCGAGAGAACCTGCCAATCAGGCCCTAAGGTCCCGGGATCACCTTGTACCAGCAACGTGGCCTGGCGCCCGGCGATCTTCGACGAGATGACGTTGACCGGGTCGAACGATTGAGACTCGTGGGGACCAACCAGGACGTGATGATTCGCGAGCAAGTATTCGGTCGGCGCCGAAACCTGAACCCGTGACTTGGACAAAATGATGAGGTAGTCACAGATTGGTTCCAGCTCGCTGACGATGTGTGACGAGAGCAACACCGTGGTGCCCTTTTCCGCCACCGAATCCAGCAGCATTTGCGTGACGCCCTGTCGCGCCAAGGGATCGAGACTCGCCATTGGTTCGTCGAGCAATAAGAGATCGGACGACTTTCCCATGCACACGGCCAACGCAACCTGCGCCTGCTGTCCGGTTGAAAGCAGACTGATTTTCCAGTCCAGGGGAATCTCCAGATCGACGAGCCATCGGGTGGCGCTCACCATGTCCCACGAGGTATTGAGCCGTTCACCCCACGCCAGCATCTCTTCGACGCGTAGATGCTTATAGAGCGGACGAAGCTGGTCGAGGTAACCAACCCGTGCCAGAAACGCCGCCGAGTTGGGATCAACACGTTCACCAAAGACACTCACGGTGCCCTCGGAGGGTTTCGACATCCCGGCGGCCAGTCGAATCAGCGTTGACTTGCCGGCGCCATTGGGGCCGACCAAGCCCGCGATCGATCCCTCCGGCACTTTGAGGGAGCAGTTACGCAGTCCCCAATTGATCAGGTATCGGCGACCAAGACCGACCGTTTCCAGGGCGACTGTCATGACTATTCCTCTTCCTTCATCGACTGCATTGCTTCGGCGATCAGCGCTTCGACCGCTTCGATTTCGAGTCCCGCGTCTCGCGCTCTCTTGATCCAAAGCTCAAGTTGGCTGAGCAGTTTGGGCTGTTGTTTGGAGACCTCAGAAAGGGACTGTCGAATGAACGTGCCGCTTCCCGTACGGCCCTCGGTCAGTCCCTGGAGTTCTAACTCTCGGTAGGCACGATGCACGGTGTTGGGGTTGATCGTGATCTGTCGGACAACCTCGCGAACCGTCGGCAATTGGTCGCCGGGCTGCAGGATCCCTAAGTGAATCGCGTGGCGGACTTGGTCGATGATTTGGCGGTAGGCGGGAACGCCGGAGTGGCGATCCAGGCGAAATTCGATCATTGACTCCGCTGACATGTTGCTAATGTACTAGTAAATTAGTACAATGTCAATAACATCGAGAAACCCCTCAAGTTTTCGCGCCGAAAACTCGTGAAGTGATTTGGCATCCGACTTTTCTGAGCCAGTCACGGTGCCCGTCGCCGTGTCGCGTCGGGCCCCAGACGAAATCGCCTTACTCAGCGAGCGGCCAATGCTTGGCACCAAGCCAGTTGGGTAGAGCGTTCTTCATGATCCAAGTTCATCGTGAGAACATTGCAACTGTGAACCGTGTCGCAGTGGTTGGATCAGGAGGAGCAGGGAAGACCACGTTCGCCCGCGAACTCGCACGCCGCACGGGCTTGCCGGTCGTGCATCTTGATCATCTCTACTGGAGGCCGGGATGGGTGGAGACGCCGAGTGAGGAGTGGAGAGGAGTCCAGGACGAAGGATTGACCGCTGATAAGTGGATCGTGGACGGGAACTACTCGGGTACGTTCGACGTCCGTTTCCCAAAGGTAGACACGATCATTGTCCTCGCGCCGTCGAAATGGAGGTGTGTCTCGCGAGTCCTCAGGCGAATGCTCACCAATCACGGACGGTCCGTCCAGGCGGAGGGGTGCCCGGAGCGAATTGACATGAAGTTCCTGAAGTGGGTGTGGCAATACCAGAAAAACAGCCGCCCTCTCTTGGATGTCGCCATCCGAGAGCATGGTGGCGCCTCGAGAGTGGTCGAACTTAAGACGCCGCGAGAGGTGGCGCAATTCTACGAGAGTCTTGGACCGGGGAGTCCAGTCAACGGCTAATGCGTTCACCCCTTGAAGCCGCCGCCAGTTAGACGAATCGAAAATTGAATTATGCGAGAATTGGTCGCGAGCTTGGTCGGCTCGTCTCAAGTGCAAGAGGCGGCTAATGAATTCCCCTTCTGATTGGGTCACACTCGTTGCGTCGATAGGAATCGTCTGTTTGGCCGTGTTTCAGATGCTTCTGGCTGCTGGTCGCCCATACGGCGCCGCCGCTTTTGGAGGAATGAACACCGTGTTGCCGTCAAGATTGCGCGTGGCGAGCGCGATCTCCTCGGCGTTGTTCTGTTCGGCCCTCTATGTAATTCTCGCTGAAGGGGGGCTATTCGGGGCCGCCGGAAAGTCCACTTTTGTGAACGTCGCCACATGGACATTCGTCGCCATATTTGGACTAAGTGGGATTGCCAATATCGCATCGCGCAGTCGCTGGGAGCGACGTCTCATGGCTCCTCTCGCGTTACTACTTGCGGCCTGCTGCGCTGTCCTGGCTCTGGTCAAGTGATGCGAACGCCGTTCATTGAAAGTGTGGCCGGCCCGGTCTCGAAAACGCTCTCGCGTTTGATATCCGGACACTTAAGTTGGGGCTGCTGACGATATGAGTCTCAGGTTGGGTTTATAGGTTTTGGCGGCTTTCAACGCCAGGTCAAGTGCTTCGAATTCGATCTGGTTTAGAGGCCCGAGAGCTTGCGAATCGGCCTCGCGAGCGCGGAGTTGTCGTCATCACCGTGTCCCTCGGCTATCAGTTCGTCCTCGAAGGACGCGGCCATCGCCGTGACGGGCAAGACCGCACCGACGCTCTGCGCCAAGTCGAGGCTGATGGCCAAGTCCTTTCGGTGCAGCGCAATCTTGAAGCCGAGCGGGTAGTCGTCCTCGATCATTCGGCCGCTGCGATTCTCTAAGACCCACGATCCCGCGGCGCCACCCTTCAACGCCGAAATCACCCGCTCCACGTCGAGGCCGGCCTTGAGACCAAGCGTGACCCCTTCGGCGACGCCGAGGTACGCGCCACAGAGGATCACCTGATTGATCGCCTTCGCCCACTGACCAGAGCCCACGGGTCCGAGGTGGTTCACGCTGCGCCCCATCGCTCCCAACACGCCACTCGCTCGCTCGACGTCCGCCTCGGCCCCGCCGACCATGATCGTCAATGTTGCGTTCTTCGCTCCCTCGGAGCCGCCCGAGACTGGGGCGTCGAGCATCGAGACGCCTTGGGCGCCGAGGCGCTCGGCGAACTCCTGCGCCTTTAACGGACTGATCGTCGAGCAGTCGATGAACAACGAGCCGCTCGCGAGGCCCTCGGCGAGGCCGTCGGGGCCAAAGAGGACCTCTTCGATCTGGGGTGAGTCGGTGAGACAGGCGACCACGACGTCACAGGAGCGAGCGAGTTCCGCCGGACTTGGCGACTTGAGGGCCCCGAGCGCCACCAGAGCGTCGCAGCGACCCGGGGTGCGGTTCCACACGGTGAGGGGAAAGCCCGAGTTCACGAGATTCGTCGCCATCAAGGAACCCATCGTGCCCAAACCGACGAAACCGAAGCGCTCACTGACCGAAGGTGCATTCGCGCTCACGACGTTTCCTCTCTGCGACGAGCACGCGGGCCACGCCGTCAACGAACGAAAGTGTACCGAGTCCCTCGCATCAGTTTTGCCGCGACGTACCCCGTGCGGCCGTCGTCGCGGCACGTCGCAACAGCGCCGAGTCTGACGCGACGGCTACGAAGCTAAAGCCGCGATCGAGGTGACTCTCGACGTCGTCGACGTCGCCCACGAGGATGCCGGCCGCGACGCGCGCGCCGCGCGCGGCCGACCCTTACGCTTGGTTCATTCAGCGCGCGAGGAGTGAATCCCCAGTCCGCGCCCATACGGAGGAGAGCGCTAGTGGTCCAAAAGATATGGTTCATTACTGGCACGTCGCGCGGCTTCGGCCGCGAGTGGGCGCTGGCGGCGCTGGATCGTGGCGACAAGGTTGTAGCAACAGCGCGTGACGTCCACACGTTGGACGACCTCATCGAAACCTACGGTGAGCTGATATTGGCGCTGGCCCTCGACGTAACTGATCGTGATTCCGTCCTTGCCACCATTCGTCAGGCTCACGATCACTTCGGTCGACTTGACGTCGTTATTAACAATGCCGGGTACGGCCAGTTCGGCATGGTTGAGGAGCTCAGCGAGAACGAGGTACGTGCGCAAATCGAAACAAATCTCTTCGGCGCGCTGTGGGTCACGCAGGCGGCGCTGCCGTATCTTCGCGAACAGGGAAGCGGACACATCATCCAGGTCACATCGATTGGTGGAATCTCGGCGTTTGCCAACATCGGCATGTACCACGCTTCGAAGTGGGCGCTCGAGGGTATCAGCCAATCACTCGCACTTGAAGTGGCCGATTTCGGGATAAAGGTAACCATTATCGAGCCGGGGGGCTACGCAACGGACTGGGGAGGCTCCTCGGCGAAGCACGCGACACAGCTGCCCGCCTACGACGGAGTGAGGGAGACGAGTGCTCGGTTCCGGGCGAGGAGACAAACAAGTCTGGGAGACCCGACTGCGACTCGTAATGCTGTACTGGAGATCGTTGACGCCGACGCGCCACCGCTTCGCGTCTTCTTCGGCGACGGTCCTCTTGCCGTAGCGACAGCCGACTACGAGTCTCGCCTAGCGACGTGGCGTGAATGGGAGTCGCTCTCCATCGCCGCGCATGGCCAACACTCCTGAGCGCACTGTGCCTAGACGAATAAGTTAGAAAGAGGCATTCTCGCGTGGTCATAAAAAACATTGGATTTTTGTCATTCGGTCACTGGGCGCCTTCGGCGCACTCAGGGACTCGCTCGGCGTCGGACGCTTTGCTGCAGTCCATCGATCTCGCGATCGCGGCCGAGGAGCTTGGTGCCGACGGCGCGTACTTCCGGGTGCATCATTTCGCGAGCCAGCTTTCATCGCCGTTCCCGCTGCTCGCCGCCATTGGAGCAAGGACGAGCAGGATCGAAATAGGCACCGCCGTGATCGACATGCGCTACGAGAACCCGCTCTACATGGCCGAGGATGCGGGGTCCGCCGACCTCATCTCTGGCGGGCGCCTGCAGCTCGGTATCAGCCGTGGATCACCTGAACAGGTCATTGAGGGCTATCGCTACTTTGGCTACGTTCCAGCCGATGGCACCGATCAAGCCGGCATGGCACGAGAGCACACACACGCTTTCTTGGAGGCTCTAAAGGGCGAGGGTTTTGCCGAGCCGAATCCGCAACCGATGTTCGCTAATCCGCCCGGGTTGCTTCGAGTCGAGCCGTACTCGAACGGTCTGCGTGAGCGGATTTGGTGGGGCGCGGGGACCCGGAGGACCGCCGAGTGGGCGGCCGAGCAGGGAATGAATCTAATGAGTTCGACGCTTCTGAGCGAAGACACGGGTGTGCCGTTCCATCAACTGCAGGCCGGGCAGATCGAGCTGTTCCGCACGGCCTGGGCCAATTCGGGCTACACGCGTAAGCCTCGTGTCTCGGTCAGTCGCAGTATCTTTCCGATCGTCAGCGACCTTGATCGCTCGTATTTTGGTCGCGAAGGCGATTCACAGGACCAGATTGGCTACATTGACGGCGGCATAGCGCGCTTCGGCAAGACTTACGCCGCGCCCCCTGACCGGCTGATCGATCAGTTGGCCCAAGATGAGGCGATTGCCAGCGCCGACACGTTGCTACTCACCATCCCCAATCAACTGGGCGTCGACTATTGCGCCCAAGTGCTTGAGACCCTACTGAGCGATGTTGCGCCAGCGCTCGGATGGCGTTGAGATATTCGACACAGTCGTGGCGGATGGGTATCGATGTCGTGACACCTAAAGCCTGAAGTACCTTCGTCTTCTAAGCAATGACCCTGAGGCGCGTGACCCCGCTGAAATCCGATGAGCCGACAATCGTTGGGCTTCAGACGAAAATCCTTGGAGCGGGCGACGAGAACCGAACTCGCGTTCTCAGCTTGGGAAGCTGTGCGAGTTCTTTTGCGGGCGGATACGTAACTCCTGATGCGGCTTCGGAAGCGTGGCCGAGCGTGACAACGAGAGTTGTCGGCGGGCATACTGCGGGCATACCAGAGTCTTTCGATCGATGAAGGATGGATCAAACCTCCTCTCGCTGAATGTTTTCCTTCTCAACTCGGCGTGCGCGATCAAGCTGGACCAACTTCAGCAACGTCACCACAGACTTGCAGACAAACTTCGAAGTCAGCAATGCTTGCCTTTATACAAGGCGCGTGAGTGTCTCGGTGCTTCTGGACTCAAACCACAGGCGTCGTCGGAGCTGTGATAATCGGCGTCCGGTTCAGGTGGGGCGACTTGGGTCACTCGATTCACGCACTCACTCAGGATGGTGGCTTCGTTGACACGGGCAAGTTCTCACTCCAGGTCGGAACGAAGTTCGCTCCGACCGACGTCGGGAAAACGCGCCGAGACGGCGAGACCGGAGGACATTGAAGAGAGTCGGCGCTGTTGGTCGATTGAAGTTGCGGACAACGCCTGACGACTGTTCCCTTGCCGAGGAATAGTTACGCTCACTCGCGTGCCCGTGGCGACGTCCGACGCGAAGGCGACTGCTCCATTGTGTGCATCTACTATGCCTCGCACAATGGCGAGGCCCAATCCTGCCCCCGCTCGGGATCTACTCGAATCGGCTTGCCAGAATCGATCGAAGGCCCGCGCCGCGTCTTCGTGGGTCATGCCAGGACCTGAGTCCTTCACTTCAAGCACTGTCTTGTCCCCTCGTTCGAAGACGCGGACCCTCACATCAGCGTCGTGCGACGTATGGCGAATGGCATTGCTGACAAGGTTGACAGCAACTTGGCGGAGACTGGCCTCATCGCCTTGAACGATGACGGAATAGGGCGCGTCGAGCACGATGTTGCGTGTGGGGTCGGTAGTTACGACGTCGGCCACGACGTCGCGAATCACGCGCCCCAAATCAACTGGTTGATTCTCAAGGGGCCGGCCTTCGTCGAGTCGAGCCAAGAGGAGGAGATCTTCAACGAGCCTCCCCATCTGAGTGCCGGAGACACCAATTCGGTGAATGGCCTCATCGCGCTGATAGCCATTTCTCAACTCGCCTCGGCGCCACAGTTCGGTGATGCCCAGAATCACCGAAACTGGTGTGCGAAGCTCGTGCGATGCGTCAGCAATGAACTGTCGAAGGCGCGCCTCTAGGGTCTGCTGCTCGTCGAGCATCACGTTGAAGGCAAGTGCGAGCCGTCCCGCTTCCGTTCCCCTTTGTCCGCCAGCGACGCGCCGTGTTCGATCACCTTCGACGATGGCTTCAGCGACATCAGTTACTTCGGCAATTGGGCGAAGGCCAAGCCGCGTAATCCAAATGCCCGCTGTCGTGAGCGCGGCGAGAATGATGATCCCGGTCAGAAGAAGGGAGAGCTGGAGAAACCTCATCGTTGCGTCGACTTGATTGAGCGACGCCGCGACGAGGACCTCGGAGTGGACATGCGGCAATGTGACGAGAATGGCCCTCCACGAAAGTGAACCTGTCGTTGATGCCACGGTAACGATTGCGGCGTGGTGGAGCGATGTCGTGTTCTTCGTCGGAAGCTCGGGTGATGCATGCTTGGTGCCGAGCGGCGTTGAAAGTACCCTGCGAGTTCCATTGGTAATGATTGCGAGGTAGATGGCACTGTAGTGATTGGTGTTAAAAACTGGTGGCGTCGAGCCCGATGGGTGCGCAGGCGGCTTGGCGTTCCCCGCGACTCGCGATGCAGGGAGAAATGTCTCGAGTTGCTGATCGACCTGTCGAATCTCTGAGGCCCGCACCGAATGAACCAACAACAGACCCAAGAGCGAAGCAACCACGATGAAGGCCATCGTGGCGCTCAGTAGTCTGACGCGGAGCTTCATCTCGGCGTCACCCTCGTTCGAATCGGTAACCGATGCTCCGCACCGTTCGAATCATCGACGGCGGTGACGTATCAATCTTCTTGCGAAGTTGGGAAATGAATGACTCGACAATCGTGGGGTCCCCCTCGTAGCTGTAGCTCCAGACGTGATCAAGAATTTGCCATCGGCTCAACACCGTTCCGGCGTTTGACATGAGGAACCGCAGGAGCCGAAACTCGGTGGGCGAAAGTTCGATTTGTTCGCCGTTTTTCGTGACCGTGTGGGAATCGTCATCCAGAGTGACATCATGGCAGCGTATGGGTCGGTTTTCCGGCGTCTTGCCCACCCGGCGAAGCTTCGCTCGGATGCGCGCGATGAGCTCTTCGCCGCTGAACGGTTTGGCCAGGTAGTCGTCACCCCCGATGACGAGACCGCGCACCTTGTCGCCAACTGAATCTGCCGCGGTCAGGAAGATGACCGGGATAGCGGAGCCTGCCTCTCTCAGTCGCTGACAGACTTCGAATCCGTTGAGGTCGGGGAGCATGACGTCGAGAACGATCAGGTCGGGTTTGGCGACGTCGAGCGCAAGGCGGAGTGCCTCGTTGCCATTCTTCGCCCGTGTAGCGCTGAAGCCACCGAGTCGAAGCGTCGCCATAATTACGTAAGCGAGATTGTCGTCGTCCTCGACGGAAAGGATCTCGATGACCACCGCCGAAGTATGACAGGCGATTCTGGGGATTGTATAAGAACCAGGCGTGGAGAGCCTCAACATTTGATACCGTCGACGTCACTGTCCACGAGGTGCGTCCGAGTGTCCAGGTAATCATTATCGCGCTCTCAACGATTCTCCAGATTCGCCTCGCATACTGTCGCGATGACCAACTTTTGTTCGACGACAGGCAAACCACACGAGTCACGTCGAGTTCGTTTCCGATTCTGTTCGGCACTCGCCGTCGTACTCGTCGTGGCACTGTCGGGAGGCGGACTCATCGTTGGGGGAAGTGCTGCCTCGGCGTCCTCCAAGGCCGCGGCAAAAACATCGACCAAGAAGACACTGAAGAAGTTTGAAAGTTGTCTGAAGAAGCATGGTGTCAAAATCTCGCTCCCCGGGTCGGGCGGACCCTCGGGTGGTGCACCTTCGGGGACGTTTCCTTCCGGTGGTGGCGCGCCGGGCGGCTTCAAGGCCGGCAAGAAGTATCAAAAGGCGATCAAGGCGTGCTCGCACTTACTGCCGGCGGGATCGCAGTTTGGCGGCGGAAGTGGATCTCCACCAACCGGTTCGACAGCGTTCGCGGCGTTTCGCAATTGCATGACGCTGCATCACGTGACGCTTGCCAAGGGGTCTTACGGCGCTAAGTCGTCTTCGTCCGCTGTTACCTCCACCTCGAGTTCGAAATACAAGAAGTCGTACTCGGCGTGCTCGTCGCTGCTACCCAAGTCGCCCCCAACGAGCACCTAGTCCCGTCGGACTTCACCCCTTCAGACACCTATCCACGGAGATATTGATATGAGCATTACGGCATCCGGGTTCCTCTCGCGCAAGCGCGTGGGCTACAGCGCGCTGGCCCTCGCGGTCGCCATCGTCGCCGCGTTCGCCTTCTTTTCGATCTACCACTCAGCATCGTCGTCGAGTTCGACGGTGACACGGACCGTCAAGGTGACCAAAGGCACCGTGCAGGCCAGCGTTTCGGCGTGGGGCAATCTCTCGACTGTGAAAACCGCCGAGGAGAACTTCGTCTCCGGCGGTACGCTCGCAACGCTGACGGCGAGCGTTGGCGAGAAGGTCAAGGCGGGTCAGGTCCTCGCAAGCGTCGACTCAACCTCGCAGAGTTCTGCAGTCGACCAAGCCACGTCGTCACTCAAGGTGGCGAAGATGAACTATACGAACGCCCTAAGTGCGTACGCGAACGACGAACGGACGCTGACCAAAGATAAGTCAACACTCGCCATCGCCAAAGCGGGAGGTACGCAGGTCCAACAAGATCAGAATCAGGAAACTCTCGACAACGCCGAACAGCAGTTGACGAACGACCAAAATCAACTTACCGCCGCACAAACCCAAGAGAGCAACGACGAAGTAACACTTGCGAACACGACAGCCACTCTGAGTTCTGATGAAAGTCTTGGCTGTCCTGCGGCGTCGACGGGTCCGGGTTCGTCCGGTGTCGGCTCGGGCTCGGTGACGGCGTCGTCGGGTTCGGACCCTTCGGTGGCCACCGATTCGGCGACGTCAATCTCAACGTCCTCGGCGGTACTAAACGCCACAGTGGATCCCAACGGAGCGAGCACCACGTACTACTTCGAGTACGGAACGACGTCCAGTTACGGATCCACCTCGGCTCCCGAGACGCTCACCGTGAGCAATCCCGCGAGTAATGCCGCGAGTAATGCCGCGACGCAGGTGTCGACCACGATTACCGGGCTTAGCGCCGATACGACGTACCTGTTTACGATTGTGGCGTCCAACAGTGCGGGCACCAGCACGGCAATTGGCGTGACGCTGACCACCGCCAAGTCCTCGTGTTCTGTCGACAGTGCGGCAATCACTACCGATCAAGCCCAAGTCAACTCAGATGGGAATCAGGTCACGCAAGATCAGTCGAGCATCAAGGTGCAAGAGCTAGCGGTGAAAGTCGATCGGGCGAACATGAAGGTGTCCTCGTCGAGCATTGAAGCCGACAAGTCGACCATCACGCAGGACCAGTCCACGATTTCCCAAAGCAAGGTCGGCTTCGTGCAAGACCAGGGAGCCATTGCCCAAGATATGACGACCCTCGAACAGGACGAAAAGTCACTGCAAGAGACCCAACTGGTGGCAATTATCAGTGGCACAGTGACCGCAGTGAACGGATCGGTGGGCCAAACGGTGAGCGGCGGTGGCGCTTCTACGTCGAGTTCCAGTTCGTCGTCGAGTTCGTCGTCGAGTTCGTCGTCGAGTTCCACTTCGAGCTCTTCGTCGAGTTCGGCGCTCGTCACCATCCAGAGTATTGGTACGTTCCAACTGGTGGCCGACGTCGCCGAAGCCGACGCGATCAAGATTCAGGTGCACCAGACAGTGTCGTTGACCCTGGCCGCCCTCCCGAACACTGAGGTAAGCGGTGTGGTGACGTCGGCGTCGCAGGTGTCTTCCGTGGTCAACAACGTCGTCGAATACCCTGTCACGATCGCACTCGAACACGCGCCGAAATCGCTCAAGGACGGCATGACCGCAGAAGCGGCGATCGTGGTGCAGTCCGCGTCGAACGTTCTCTTGCTGCCGAGCGCGGCGGTCACGACGACCGGGAGCGTCTCGACGGTGAAGGTACTGAATAAAGGCGTGCAGAAGACGGTCGTGGTGACCCTCGGAATAGTGGGGACGTCATTCACGCAGATCACGAGCGGGCTCAGCGAAGGCGAGACCGTCGTCGAGCCCACCGCGTCGGTCAGCGCGACGACCGGTTCGGGATCCTCTGGCCCAACTGGCGGCGGCTTTGGCGGCGGCGGCTTTGGTGGGGGAGCACCATGATCGCCCCGAGTGAGCTCAAAGCACCGGACCTCGAAGCCATCGATTCGAGGAAACCAGAGCCGATCATCGCTTTGAAGGACATCATTAAGAGTTACACGATGGGCGGCGTCGAGGTGCTCGCGATTCGCGGCATTTCGCTCATCGTGGAAAGAGGCGAGTTCGTGGCAGTCATGGGTACCTCGGGATCGGGCAAGTCAACCTTGATGAACATTGTCGGTTGTTTGGACGTGCCGACCAGCGGTCACTATCGCCTCGACGGCGTGAACATCCGTCATCTCGATGACCTGGCACTATCTCGAATCAGAAACAAGAAGATTGGATTCGTCTTCCAGGGGTTCAATTTGATACCGCGGATGTCCGCGATTCACAACGTCGAGTTACCCATGACCTATTCGGGCGTGAAGCCCGCTGAACGCCGCAAGCGCGCTTTGGTTGCCCTCGACATGGTGGGGCTCGGCGACCGTCTCAGTCACTTTTCCAGTGAGTTGTCGGGTGGCCAACAGCAGCGGGTGGCCATCGCGCGCGCTATGTGCACCAATCCTTCGCTTATCTTGGCCGACGAGCCGACGGGCAACCTCGACTCTCGCTCGTCCGCAGAGTTGATGTCCCTCTTCACCGGTCTCCACGATCAAGGACGAACGATCGTGATGATCACGCACGAGCCCGACATCGCCGCGTACGCCTCACGCGTCGTGGTATTGCGCGACGGCGAGATCGTCGGTGATCGCCCGCAGGGCACTTCGTCCGCGGTGTCCTACGAACTCTCACCATCGGGTCGCTACTCCTTTGGGGATAGCGGGGTCGAGAGCTAATGGCGTCGGCGTTCGGGAATCTCGTCATGGCCGTACGGGGCATCGGGTCGAACTGGTTGCGAACGCTGCTCACGATGCTGGGGGTCCTCATCGGTGTGGCGTCGGTCATCGTGCTACTGGCCATCGGTACCGGGAGTTCACAGTCCATCGAAAAGTCGATCGAGAGTCTGGGGTCCAACACCCTGACTGTCTTCAGTGGTGCGAGTTCGAGTTCTTCGAGCGGCACGAAGATTCGAAACTCGACCCTCAACACCGCTTCGGTGAGCGCGTTGTCAAACTCGCTGAACGATCCGGACGTGAAATCGGTGTCGCCCGTGGTGACGACCAGCGTGACCGCCGCGTACAACGGGTCGAGTTATTCAATGTCGGTCATCGGATCGACCGCCTCGTATCTTTCCGCCGAGAACTATACGGTGTCGGCGGGCCGGTCGATCTCGCACGCCGACGTCGCCGACCGTGCACAGGTGATTGACATTGGCACGTCCGTGGCGAGCGCCCTCTTTGCCACCGGCTCTGACCCCTTGGGCAAACAGATTCAGCTCGGGTCTTCGGAGTTCACCGTGGTGGGTCTGCTCGCGTCAAAAGGATCAAGCGGCCTCAGCAATCAAGACGCCGTAGCAATTGCTCCTTACACCGCTGTGCAAGACCAGCTCACCGGTGAATCGGCGTCATTCTCGGAGTTGCTGGTCCAGGGCAAGACCCCGGCGACATTGTCATTGGCCGAGAGCGAGGTCGAGAGCACGCTGGCGTCTCTCAACGACACGACCGTGGCGAACCTCCCCTTCACCGTGATCGACTCGGCAAGTCTGCTCTCGACCGCGACATCGAGTTCCAAGACCTTTACGGCGCTCTTGGGCTGGGTGGCAGCGGTATCGCTCCTCGTCGGCGCGATCGGAGTGATGAACATCATGCTCGTTACCGTTACCGAGCGGACACGCGAGATCGGCATCCGAAAGGCGATTGGTGCTCGAAGACGAGTCATCCTCACCCAATTTCTGATTGAGTCGACAGTCATCTCGTTTCTCGGCGGTATCTTCGGTGCGTTCGCCGGCATCTTGGTATCGCACTTCAAAATTGACGGCGTAACGCCGGTCCTGGCGTCATACTCCATTCCGCTCGCCCTGGGTGTCGCCGTCTCCGTGGGCATCGTGGCGGGATTTTACCCAGCCCATCGAGCCGCGTCACTGCGTCCCATCGACGCGCTTCGATACGAATAGTGAACGAAAGAAGGTCGCGATGACGAATCAACTAACGGACAACGTGAGCGAAGAAGGGTTCGACGTCTTGTTCGGCAACGAATCTGAAGAGTGGCCCCAACACGCGTCATCGAAGGGGTTCCGCGCGCCGTGGTTTGTCACGGTGCTCTCGGCGTTGTTACTGGTGGTCGCGGGACTGTGGCTCGGAGCCTTTCTGCAGCGCGGCCAGTCATCGTCATCGTCAACGTCACTCAGTGGTTTGTTCGCGTCCGGCTCTGGCTCGGCGAGCGGATCAAGTGGCTTTAGTGCGATCGCCAAAGCGCAAGCGAAGGAGACGTCGGGCACCGTGACCGACATAGTGGGTAACACGCTGTACGTGACGACCTCCAGCGGCTCGCTCATTGCGGTCAAAGTGAACTCATCGACGACGGTGGACCGAAACGCTTCAGCGACGATCGCCGGGTTGAAGCCCGGCGACACCGTGACGGTTCAGGGGAAGAAGGAGAAGGGTGGCACGGTGAAGGCCACATCAATCTCTGACACCGAGAAGGGCGTGACGTCAACTGGATTGGGCGGTGGCGGAGCATTTCCCTAAGAGACCTGGGAGTGGGACGAGCGCGAGTTTTGAGGGCTGAGTACAACGGCGCCGAGAAATTCGCCACGTCACGTGGGCCACGGCGTCGCGACGTAATCCAGCGTGTGGTTATCGGGTTCGTACCGGCGGTAATTCTGGGTTGGCTGGCGGTCGATGAGGCCGTCGACGCTTTTCGTGGGGGAGTACTCCTGACGGCGAACCCGAGTTGGCCCATCGCCGTCGAGGTTGTGCGCGAGATTCTCTATGGGGCGTTCGTGCTGGCAGCAGCCGTTGTCCTCTGCACCAGTAGGAATCCTCGGTTCCGCGATGGTCGTGCGCGGGTCATCGTCGCCTCACTGAGCGCAAGTTTTCTTCTGGTCGGTGTAGGTCTTCTGCCGACGGGGCCCGTCGTGTGGGACGGGTCGGTGCGCTCAATCCAGTTCGGTCTTCTTATCACCGTTGCTGGTGCGGCGCTCGCAGTAGGCGCCCTGGCGAGTCTGGGGTCGAACTTCTCGATCGTCCCCGAAGCGCGGTCGCTTGTGGTGACGGGACCGTATCGATGGTTACGCCATCCGATGTATTTCGCGGAAAGCCTCATAATGTTTGGAATCGCTTTGAGTGACCCCCGCATCACATACTTATTTGTCGCGCTCGGTATCTTTGGCCTCCAGTTGTATCGAATTCGCGTGGAAGAGCAACTCCTATCAACGGCGTTTCCCAACACGTACAAAGAGTTCGTTGCGCGCACTCGGTATCGACTTATCCCACTCGTGTGGTAGTCGCATGGTTCTGGATCCTCTATTGTCGAAGCGTGGCGGCGAGGACCTCATAATCTCTTGTCCACTGCTCCCGATATTCAACGAGGACCACTGGGCCAACTTCGTCTCGAAAAGGCACTATCTGAGACTAGACATCGCACTAGACCTTTCTAAGCGGAGTGCTGCCAAGTCCCTTTTGACCGTTGCGAGATTTCTCGGGCATACTGCGGGCATATATGGGCATGTAACACGGGGCATTGGTGGTCACTCTTGGTCGTTAGCGGTTAGATTCAAACCCTTGCAATCAAAGGGTTTGAGACCAAAATCGTTGGAGCGGGCGACGGGAATCGAACCCGCGTTCTCAGCTTGGGAAGCTGAGTGGTAACCGAAACGTCGCTGTACAAAAGCTCTAATCAAGACGGTAAAACGTTGCCCAATCTCTCGTCCTCGTCGAACATGGGCGTCACATGGGCGTCAACACCCTCTTTTTCCCATGCGTGAACAAATCAGACTTCCCTAGATCGACTCGTTCCGCGAGCCCAGGATTTCAATGTGATTTCGTTTTTGGCGTGGCTCGTTCCTTCTCGTAACTAGACCTAGTCGCGCGACGAGCACGGCGATTAGTGCCAAAACGACGAGGTAGGTGACTCCGGCTATGTTTCCCGTTTCCCCGAAAGTGGCGTATATTGGCCCACCGGCGGTGAACCAAGCGACGAGAGTAAGGAGAAACACTCCCGAGAGAATGCTGAGGAGCACGACGGTCACCGAACCGAGTCGTTCACCAATGCGTGGAAGTTCGACACGCCGCACCAGGAAGGCCATCGCCACGGCAAAGACCAACACGGCCAGCGGAGCTAGGTCGTTCATCACGGCTTGTGAGGTAGGTTCGCCTGAGATCCCGGGATTCCACATGGAGATCCATGGTTGTGTTACTTGATGTGCGATGAACGCCAACCCGTAGGCGGCGGGACCAGGATGAGTCCATCGGTAGCCACCTTGAAACATATGGCTGTATCTAGCCAGCATGTTGGGCAACCAACGCACGGAATAAGAAAGGATTGCACCCGAACCCACGGCGAAAACTAAGGGAGTCACTATCCGCCGTCCGCGTCCGCGCACGATCTGGCGCACCGCGGATACCAAGACGATCAGCACCATCACCCCGAGCACTAGCAGGAGGAGCCCGGCGGCCACCGTGAGAATGCCTGTCGTGGCATCAACCGGAATCGGATGGTACGTGCGAGCGCTCCACATGAGCATGACCCAGGACCAGAAATTGAGCGCGAGGACCGCCATTAGTGCCATCAACACAAAACTCGTGCCGAGTGCCGCACGAGTTTGGCCGCCGGGGTTCGCCGCACTGGTGGAGAGGCCGATGTCGTCAACCCGAGCGACGAGCCCCTTGTAGGCGACATCGAGACTTCGCCGGAGATCGACACGTCGGTCGGCGAACTCTTGTTCTAAATGGTCGACAAACTCCTCGCCGTAGCGCTCACGCCAGACTGGGGGATACCAGCGAAGGAGTCGAGCTGCGCGGCGCGTGTCGTTGGGGTTGCTGCTCACGCCAGGGTCCATGTGCGCCTGAGCCGAGCTTGACCGGTTTTGAGAATTCGCTGCTGTGCGGTGAAGTATTCGGCGAGCACTGTCGCTCCATGCGCGGTCAAGCGATAGGGACGCCGACGTTCATCGGCTTTAAGCGCAGTTATAAGTCCCCGGGTCTCAAGTCGAGCGAGCACTTGGTAGAGCGTGCCCGGAGCCAGGTGTACGCCGGCAAACTCTTCAACATCTTTAACGAGGGCATAGCCGTGTTTGTCACCGCCCGCGAGGCTGGAGAGAACGAGAACGGCGGCACCTGCGTTTCGCCCGAGTCCTTCAAGAGATGCGGTCCTCGTCCGACTATACCGATAAGCGATCTATCCGTCAAGGCACTAGAAGCCAAAAGTGGGCTGTGTTGGTCGCGGGGATTGTTCAGTCTCGACTGATGAATCAGATGCCCCCACCTTGAAAGGGTGGCCGTCGTTCGAAAGTCGATTCGGTCTTTTACCTGATCATTCTTAATTTTGATGCGTCACGATTCTTCCAATCCAAAGCCTAACGATGTAAGAGGTTTTGGCTAACCAGTGGTGACCATTAGTGATCACGAGTGTCCCGTGTTTAGTGCCCAAGTGGTGCCCAGTGGTGCCCAAGTAGTGCCCAAAAGCCGAGGCCTTCTGGAATGAGATCTTTCCACAATTTCATGAGCTATTGGAATCTCCGCGGCCGTTGGGAAGAATGCAAACAGATCAAGAGCGCCTGTACTTGGCCAGCAGAATGGTGGGTGGCGTTGCCGACTGCCTCACTGAATTCGCGAGTTGTACCCACCTAATCGAATTGTGGGATTTGATGGAACTGGCTGGACAACTCGAAAGCGCCGTCGACACAATCCGGCTAGCAAGTGGAGCCTGAAATGATGGTCCCATCAGTTCAGGCTCGCCTCATGCTCAACATCGTGTGTACATTGAGTCACGTCTCTGTATGAGCCTTGAGGAGAAAAGCAGTGGCAAGGAAGAAGAGTGCTCGTTCGCAGTTGTACCGAACTGCTCGCGATTTGGGAAATCTCGAAGCAGCCGAGAAAGGGCCCGCGTCATTTGGAAAGCGTTACGCGCGGCGCAAGGTGTACGCCAAGACCAACGGCTTGACACGAAAGTTCCTTCGTTCAATCGGATTGAGCAAATAGGTTCTCCCAATCTTGAGTTCCCGGTGAGCAGTTTCATCACTCACGGCGTAGACGTGATGACAAACATTCCGGTCTCAACATATCTAGGGCGATGAGACAGACGAAGGGTAGTGTCGCGTCCGTGCCCGACGAGTCGCCTCAGACGAACCGAGAAAATCCTGACGACCTATCGTTGAATCGACCTGGCGCCACACTACGTATGAGGGCTGGCGAGATACAGCAGGCGCACCCGTTCCGTGTATTCATTCTGAGACTGTTTGGCGAGCACAGCCAAGAACGCGCTTGGCGCCGCGGGGCAGAGGGCGAAGAAGAGGTTGGCTGGCAATTGCGCAAGCTCGGCGAAGGTTGGAAGGTCATTCACGGCGTCCCAGTCGGTACGGGTGACACTGACATCGACCACGTCGTCATTGGCCCACCAGGCGTGTTCACGCTGAACACCAAGAACCACCTTGGCGGACGTGTAACGGTCACCTCCAGGGCAATATATGTGAATGGGACGTACCAGCCCTATCTTGCAAAGTCACGGGCCGAAGGTGAGCGTGCGACGAAGCTCCTCACGACTTCGTGCGGTTACGAGGTCATCGCTCAGCCCCTGATTGTCATAATGGCTGATGAACTCAAAGTCAAAGGCTTGACAGAGGGCGTGAACGTCATTGGCCGCAAGCGAATCTCGCGTTGGCTGCTTAATCAGCGACAGACGCTTGCGCCCGAAGAGGTCGACGAAATCTATGCCGCAGCACGTCGACGATCGACTTGGGTCGGCTAAGGGCGTTTCTTCAATTCGTTCCGAATCCTTCTCGCCCCTACCAGAATCCACCTCCCCGACCTGATCAGAGGGCTGCTTCTTCATCCGGGAAAGAGGAGGACGTTGTGGTTGCATATCTGACGAATTATGCTATCGTATCTAACATGTCCTCAGAAGTCATATACGCCAGAGTTCCAAAATCACTGAAGGATGCCGCGGATGCCTACGCCCAGCAGCGCGGCGGATCGTTGACGAAAGCAGTGGCGGACCTTTTGGATCGTGGACTCACCGCCGTTTCTGATGCGCAATCGCTGGCAAATTTGGAGTCTGAATTCGGGAAGGTTGTGAATGAGAGAGATCAATTGGTAGCTCAGTTGCATGCCGCGAAAACGGACATGGTAGCTCTCAACGCGTTTGCCAATCGGGCGAATGTAGAGGTCGGAACGTGTCCCAATTCGAGTTGTGGACGGCAGATCTCTGGTTACGATCTTCTTGGATCGGGTCAGTGCGGCGTTTGCGGCCAAGCACTCACGAGCCTTGTCGCTCCGTCATCTTCTTCGTCGACTCTTGACCAGCGAGAAGTCATGGTTCTATTAGGCGCATTGGGCGCAGTGTTGGGTATGGCGTACCTAGCATCAAAATGAGGATGGAAGGTATGACAAAGGCTGAAGAGATCGCAGGATTTCTTGAACAGAACATTGATTGGGAACGTGACATTCATCAGCGAGCGCAGTGGTCTGGTGATAACCGTTGGCTAGTTGATCCCACGTTCGTGCGACAAGCGCGACCAACGGTTGAAGATCTGGCGCAATATTTTCTTGCGAAACCTGAGTACCGAGCGCTAAAGCTTGGGACATGGTTGGGAACGACTGATGGCCAAGTCGTTGCGCAAGCGGTTGAAATGTTCGTCCCGCCGTTTTATCGAGAAGACGTTGAACTCTTGGTGAAGGCTCTCCAACTCGCAGCCTCCATTCAAGAAAAGCAGGGAAGTCAAGTTGCTGGACTGGTTGCACTCGCCGCTGTCGTAGGGTTCGTCGTCTTAGTCTCGATGACGGCAAGAAGCCAGCCTGTTTAGTCGACGCTGGAGGCGTAACTTGACCACTAATACTGCTTTTCGTAATACATGGAAGTCTTAGCTGAGACGCGCAAGGCATCCTGGACATCAATTGAAGATCTCTCTTCGCATCGCGATTCCAATTGAAATCCGAGCTGGAACGTTGTGTGAGATAAATGCATCAGCCCAACTCATGAAACGCGTGTTTCCCACGAGTTCACGTATTCGAAGTTCAGTGACCAGTGAGGTGCTAGCGGCGATGTAACGCAGATGTCGATTGAGTTGGATGGAGGCGATGTCGTCGGATGGACCTTCTGTGAAGAGCGACACGTCCTCATAGTTAGCTCGTATGCGCAGCCGATACAGATAATCGAGCACGGTAAATGTGCGGACGCTCCGGTTGACATCAATTTTTTCTGTTGCAGTCAGCAGTGGAAGTGACTCTGGGTGATTGCTGCGTGCTCTTTTTCCGTCGGCCAAACGCACAGCTTCCTGAAGATCCCAATCGTGGGAGCGTTCGCGCTGCTTCGCAAAACGCTTGTTACGAATCGCCTCTTTGAGTTTCTCATCTCTACTTGTTCGGACCGCTTTTGCCGTCAGGCTCCAACAGGAATCATTGTCACAACGGGACCATCCATGAATGTTCGGATCAATTGAAATGCTTGACGGAACGTTGGTCGGGCCCCCGTGGCCAACACCGAGTGTCCACGGAGGTAGTTCAAGCTTCCGGCTGGACCAAAGTGCTCCGAACATGCTTTGAGTTCGTGGATGGGAAGAGGGCCTCAAATCGCCTCGAGCCACAATCAGGGCTTGAGTTGTGTGGTACCCAACGTAATAAGCCTGAACTACTCCCCAGGTATTAGTAAGACGCACGAATTCGTCATCAATATCCCAACGTGATGACATTGCAAGCAGTAATTCCGTGCCCCAAGAATTTCGAAGTCGCGTATGTATCTGTTCATAATCTGTAGGCGATCCACTGTCTCCGAGTATTCCGGAGGAATCGAGTCTGCTTTTCAAAGTTTGCAATGACTTGACTTCTTGACCAATGGGTTTGACCCCAGCTAGCCATGCAATACCTTCGAGGTAACGTGCGTGAGTTCGGAATCGGCTCTCAAGATCGTCATTCAGCGACATTTGCAATGCATATCATGTCAACCGAAGCCACTGGAACTCGGGACTGCTGAATTAATTCAGAAATTGAGTCCACGTTCAAAACTTTCAGAAGCTGGACATGCTGCAATCCACTGTTGCCCATGGGCCTCATGCCTCACGGGCGACCACAGTGTCGTAGAGGCCGTAATGACGGAGCTCCTCATGGCTGTCGATGCCGGTGTAGGAGAGAGAAGCATCTTCGTAGCGGCGGAAGGCGAATACGGCCTGGTTCATCTGCTCCGTATTGAACACCTTGAGTCGCACAAGTAGGTGGAAGTCATCAACGGATAGTCCAGTAACGGCGAGAAAGAGGTCCGGCTCGAGTTTGCTTATGACGTCTTGGAGCGTGTTCTCGCGGAAGTCCGTTAGGTACATGAACGCAGGAATGCGAGTTGCGAACTTGATGAGCTTGTCCTGAACCTGCTTTCGCTTGGACTTGTAATCCTTCTCCTCGTCCGTTAGCGCTTTCTTCTCTTTGGTTGTGAGGTTCTCTTCCATCGCTTTCTTCTTGAGCTTCTTGACCTTGTCACTCTTGTTAATAATCGTCTCGATCACGTTGTCCCCCAGTGCGCGGAAGCCTTCGATCCGACCAATGGCCGCCATCGCTTCGTCATTAGCGAGGATTCGACGAAGCGTGTCGTTGTCGACGTTTACCAGTAGTGAACTCTCCCACTTGCGCGCGAGAAGCGTTGCTGACGTGCCTGCCATCGCAATATCGAGGATGCCGCCAGCGTCGATCTGCGTCATGTGTGCGCCGTCGTAGGCAAGCACGGGTAGGAAAGAGACGAGGTCCTCGATGGCCTTCTCGGGATTGCTCTCATTTGGCGAGAGACCGATCCCGTAATCGGCCAACTGGCGCAACGCGCGCGTGGGCGCGAAATCGAAGACAAAACAAACCGGCTTGACGATCTCCTCTTCACGCGGGTCGTCACCGTTGGGGTTCTTGATCGACCACGGAGACTGGATCCGGAACGCTGCCTGAAAGTAGGTCTCAGGTGACTTCAGATTGCGGAGCATAAGGATTGAGGACCACTGAGGCACAGTCACTCCCGTAGTGAGTTTTCCGCAGGAGAGCGTTATCGTCTTCGTCTCGAATCCACTCTTGATCGCCTTGCGCACTGGCGGTAGTGCATCGAGGCCGACCCCAGCCGAAGCACCAGCGACCGAAAGCACTCTGTAGACATGCCAGAACGTGTTCTGTTTCTCGGCGAGCAATTTCACCATCGCATGACATGCGCTCACTGTAGGTAGAAACCAAAATGAATGTTGAAGATATGGTAAAAGACGCACATCGGAATATGGGAACGGAGGAAGCTGACTACCGAGCTTAAGATTGTCGACCTGCGTCGGCGCGTATGAACCGCGAATGATGTCCAACCACTTCTGGACCTCGTTCCTATGCTTGAATTCGTCACTTGTTCGAGAGCCTGTAGTAGCGAAGAACGCATTGAGGTCGAACTCATCGAACTCACCTTGGCTGGCAATCGCAATCAGCTCGTCGGGCATCTGATAGGTCATTAGACGCATCTGTGGCAAAGCGCCGTAAGGGTTCCATTTCGTCGGATTTGCCGCAACAAACTCTTCCTTAGTTCGCTGTTCATCGGTATAAGTCCAGTTGAAGATCTGCTCCTCGATGAACTCCCCCGTCGCCAACGCCTTGAACGGAGTGCCCGACAGATACAGATACGCCTTAGTGGTAATCGGCAGGAATTCCGATTCGCTTGCGGAGAGTTCCCCGAGGTCTTCGTTCACTCCAGCAAGATCGGCGGCGTACTCAAGTTTCGTCTCCTTCTTGGCGACCGCTGCATCTTCGCCTTCGAAGAGTTCCTTCGCTGTGTCTCGCCAGGCCCCAAAGTGGTACTCGTCGAATATCACAAGATCCCAGTTCACGGTGTGGAGCCACTCGTTCTTCGCCTTGATGTTGCCGAATCTGTCGCGGCCCAGCAGGTCTTGGAATGAGCCGAAATAGACCACTGGTTTTGCTGGGTCGACCTGCGTCGGATCAGAGCCGGATGAGCGTGAGAGGTACTGCCAGCCGTCGAAGTCGGCATGCGTCAGAAGGTCGGTCTTCCATGCATCTTCCACCGCAGGCTTGAACGTAAGGACCAAGACACGCTTGGCACCTAGTTTCTTTGCGAGTTGGTAAGAGGTGAAGGTCTTGCCGAATCGCATCTTTGCATTCCACAAGAATCGCGGGACAGCGTGCATGTCTTCCTTCCAAATGGAGTGGAAGTAGTCGTGCGTGAGCTTCACTGCCTCGGCCTGCTCACGACGCATCGAAAACGTCAGATCATGTGTCCCCTGAAAGACGATCCCAGATCTCAGCTCATCGAGGGCAGTAACCACATCAGCGAGGGAGCACTCCATCCATTCACCGAATGGATTGTTATGTCCCTTATTCTTAAGCGCTGCACGCACGTCAAAGTCGGTGAACGTCGAGCCTTCGAGAGTCTCGGCTGGCTCATCGAGTTCAATGCGGTAGTTCTTGATACCGGCAGTCTTAGTTTGCTCGGCAATTCGCTTTTTCACATTGCGTGTTGTCTGCCCAACCTTTACGAGCCCCGCATGATGATCGTCATCAATGGAGTAGGCGTAGATGCGAAGTCGCACCTCCGGCCTGGGCGCGAGAATCTCGTCAATGCTCTTACTCACCGGCACCACTGAACAAGTCCATTGGACGAACGATCGTCTCAATGAATGCTTGCTCCTCTTCCGTAATGCCGTACTTGACGTAGAGCGATTCATCCGTCCAGGTCTTCGTCCAGTCCTGAGTTGGCACGAATGTGTACACCTTGCGCGTTGTGTCTTGAGATGGCTTGTGAAGGAGGATCAAGAGACGCGTTAGTCGACATGAAAGATACGACAGGACACTTTCTGCCTCGGCCCGCGTGTCGAATGGACCAATGCATAGATACGTCTCCGAAGAAATGGATTCAGGCTCGCCAAGAAAAGGCGTGCTGATGATTCGGTGTGGGTAAGAGTCTCTATTGCCCGTGCCCGGAGCGGCTCGGCCGATGTAAACCTTCCACTTGTCGATGAACTGAGCGCCGGTCGAAAGAAGACTTCGTTTAATGTATCCCGTACCGCCGTTTTGATAGACCAGAACATCGCCTTTTGCCTTGGCAACATTGCCCTTAAACGTTGTTTCCAGCCCGAACGGCTTCCTCGAACTGACCAGTTGGTCGAATTGCTTTCCTTCTGGGAGCTCCAGTGAGTTCGACTTTCCACCCTCGACGGAAACAACCTTCTTCAAGATTGACAGCCCCTCATTGAAGCGAATAAACACGTCCGCACCGACTTCAAGAAGTGGACGCGTCGCGGTCGAAACCGGCCAGTCCTTGAAGTGCGTATCGACTCGGCACGGCCCTCGGTTGTCTCTGTCCCAGAGGAAATAGCAGATACCGCCTTTGAGGCCAACGCCCGGAAAGACGTCCGATGCGCTGAGATAATCGTCGATCGAGCGAATTCGGTCGTCGGTGAGCATCGACGCTCTGAATTCGTCGAGCCCCTTGCCGCCGGCGAACCAACGCGAAGGGATAATCATGGAGAGCAGGCGCGGGTTGAGTTTCTTCGCTTGTTCGACGAAGAGTTGGTAGATGGGAGCAGCACTTGTGCCGTAGCCACCATCTTCAAGCTGGTATGGCGGGTTTCCAATTATTACGTCAAATTGCATGATGCCTCCGAATAGTTCAGCGAGCCGCGTTTGGACGTCATCTGTGTGGATGAAGGCGTAGGCGTGGCTTTCCAGTTCCCCACCTCGGTCAAGGGCCTTCTGGCCGGCGCCGCAGTAGCGACACTTGCCATTTGTGATTTTCTTTGTCTGTTTGCCAACCGCATTAGCAGTGACAACCGACTCCGTACCGTCGATCCACGTGTGCTCCATCCGCTCGAACCAGATATTGCCGTGTTCGGTCGTGAACGACGTTGCAATAGAGTGCGGACCATTGGCGAACTTGGAGCAATAGACGCTGCGTCGCGCCAGGAAACTGGTGAGTCGGGTGATGCCGATGCCAAAAACTTGCCTCATCAAGATGTGGTCAACGCGTTCCTGTAAGTCAGGAATGTCGTCTTGCAATCCTTCGGTGAGGCGGCTTGTGATTTCTCGGAGGAATACTCCAGATTTTGCAAACGGGTCCAGGAAGGTCGTCGTTTTATCGGCCCAGATGTTCGCGCCGTCATTTTCGGCGGCCCAAGCCTGGGCGATTGTGTCGAGCATTCGGTTGGCGAACTCCGGCGGGGTGAAAACCTCATCGTTCGATAGGTTCGCGATGCAGGTCAACACATCAGGGTTGTGAGCTCTCAACTCGAAGGTCGCTCGGATGCTCATGCCGTGTCCGTAGTGAGGGTCGCGACGCTTTTAACCACAGCAAGGGAAGCGAGATCGCTTACGCTCATAGCCGCGTAACTCTTGAGGGGCTTAAAGATTTCGTGCATCCCGAGATCGGCGAACAAATTTCCCTCCACGCTGAAGGCGGCGGATTGGGTGAGGGTGTCGAAGAGAAAGTCGCGACGTTGGAACTTGCCTTTACCCAGATAACCCCACTCGGCAAAGGCGATTGGTTGGCCATCGCTGGTGAGCATGGTCAGGGCATCACCGTGAACGATGTTCTGCGAGAGCACGAAGGCACCAGCACGGAAAAAGTCCTCTGTCTCATCGACTCCCAAATAGTCGGACAAGATTTCGAGCATGTTTTCGCGGCATTCGACAATGTTGTCGGGCAAGAGCTCAATGCCATAAATACACATGATGCCCAGAAGTGCGTAATGGCGTTTTTCAAATTCGCTCGTACCGAACTTGGTCTCGACGGCTGCCAACTTGCGACGCAGGACTTGAACGAGAAAGTTTCCAGAGCCACAGGCGGTCTCCAAGAACCGGCTGTCGATTCGCTCCGTCTCTGCTTTGACGAGATTCAACATCGCATCAACGATTGGTTCGGGAGTAAAGACTTCCCCGTGATCTGCGACGCGCTGCCTTGACTTGACAAGTCGCTCGCTTCCATTACTAGCTAAGGGTGTCACAAACGCCTTCCGTGCTTTTTCTTCAATTCCAACGCATTTGGCGTGTTACGACCGCTTACGCCCTCAATTCATTGATCTGTCTAATGGTGTCACGAATCCGAAGTTCGTTCGGCCTTTCGTTTGTTGTAGTCAAGCACGTCGCTTATTGAAACGCGCTCGCCAATAACTGATGGAAGTCCCATTCGGATAAGCCATTCCGCTCGTCGACCTTCATCTTCACCTGTCAATGGCGTTGCCAACACATATTTAAAGCCACGCGCGATACCTATTTTCAGTGATTCGAGAGCGATCGTTGTTCCGAATCCGAAATTCTGACACCTAGGACATACGCCAACTTCTTCGAGGTAGAGCTCCTCGCCATCTTCGAAGTAGTCGGCCAAGGCAAATCCGACTAAGCGCCCGTTGATTCGAGCGGTGATAATCCAACCTCGATAGCGAAACAGAGGAGGAAACCAGTTGCTTGCAAACCATTCAGGGAATACCTGTTTGCGGAGCCTCTGGACCTCGGAAGGCCATTTGGACAACGGCGCATCTACGATTGAAAGTGTTAACAGAGAATTAGTATTGACTTCAGGCCATCTTCTTCTGAACATCATATTTCTGCTGAATATCTGAAGAACGTATGTGACAGATTCAAGGTCTTCTTTGTCAGGCAACGAATCTCTATGTCATTGCTTTTAATATTGTCTGACCTTAGAAAGCTTGAAGCGTTGAGAGCATTTGGCGCCCATTCAGCCTGATCTCTCGAGATTGAATATTCATTCATGGCGTTGATTCGATGTAATCCAAACGGGAAGGATTTTGTTTTGAAGATTTAGTGCACGAAGTGCCATCAAGGAATTCGAGATTCGCATGGACGAGGTCGTTTCTTTGTCCTCCGTTGAGGGGCCTTAAAACCTCGGCCAAGACGAGAGCGGATGCAACGAGACCGACGAAGGAAGCTCCGACGGCAATGCCTGCGATTTCTATAATTCCGCAGCGAACTGTCGCCTCGTCTTCACCAGCAGTTATCCGTGCGGCCAATTCTCGTTCATAACCAGTGCCTAACTTTTCGGGACGGGCTGTCACGACTGGATCCGCATAGACAACTTGGCTTGCGAACTCTCCCTGAAAGGATTGAACAATGATGTCGAGATAGTTGTCCGCGCCACTTCCTAGTCCTGCGTCGACGACCTGTTCAAAACCTGCATGTCCAAGGGCACGTCGAGCCTCGTAGTTGTCGAAGCCCGACAGAATTAAGTCGGGTTCGGAATCCTGTTTTTTTATTCGTTGATCAAATAGGCGCTCCACGATCACAGTTTCGAAGCCTCGCTCAGTCAACTTCTGTGAAACAACCCTTGTCTTCTTTTGTCTGAGGTCGTCGCTCGTGGAAAGCAATGACGTTGAGAGATTCCCTTCGGAAATGCTGTCGATATCTTGGAGAAGCACCTTGGGTTTTCGAGCGGTTGGAAAGTCCATCAAACCTAATAACCACGAATAAGCCTGACCAAGGTGGCCAAGTCCCGCAATCCAAATACTTGCTGGTAGATATTGAAGCGGTGATTCAGAGCCATCACTTTCAAGCCAATTCCTTCCGGGTTGCCATAATGAGAGACCCGCTTCGCGTCGTCCGGCTTCAGGTCCGTGAAAAGCATTTTGGAAGCACTCAGAAACTGCCACGCTGCCAGCGAGGGCGCCCGATAATGCGTTTCCCTTTGATTCATCGAGTCGTGAATCTGGATTCGTAACGACCCCTCCGCGCCAACCCGACCAAGTTGCGTACACAATGACTTCACCAAGCGGAGCCGAAGGGCCGCAGAACGCAATTGTCAAATGAATTGACTTGAGTTCGGTTACGAGAGAGCCGCCAAGTTGACGCACCACCTCCGATAGACGCTTTCCATTCCCCCATCCACTTTGAATCAACCCGTCATTCTCTATCAGCACGTCGACACCACCACCGAACGCACGCACAGCACAATTGGTGGCAGTCAAAATGGCGGCAGTCGCTCCATTGGACCGTTGCCAGTTTGAACCCACGTGCAATTGAATAGTCCGTGAAAGAAACTTTGAATTGGCCTCTGAAAATGTCAATCCGTCTCGATCGACAAAGAGCTTTTGAGCTCGTCCCAACTCCTGAGTATTCATCGCTACCACCAACTGATTCGGATTCGCTTGGCCGAGTCGACTCCGGACCATTCGTCCCATTCACCACTGGAATGAAATCGGTGCAATCCAACTTGGTGCTTTCGGATGTGTCCCTGGGCAAAGTTCGGTACGATCAGCGCAAGGTGACCCTCCCGTGACACCATCGGGTGCCTTTGATCGACATAACTTTGTTGTGTAGCCCCCCCTGGGTGAGAATGTACGTCAGCAATGACTCTCAGCCCTCTCTCACGACATTGCTTGTTCAGTCTGTGGTATCCGATACTTCCAAAATCAATGGCGCCGACGAGGCAGTCAGGGTCAAGGTCGTCATAGAGAAGATAATCAGTCACCAAAGGTTGTTTGGATTTCGTCGAGAGAAGAAATGCACCACTTTCTCGGCGCCCCTCACCTCGTTGTGACATCTCCGCGAGCAGCGAGAGCCAAGTTTCTTTCGGGAATGCCAAGAGAGGTTTCCTAAGATTAAACACCTGAGTAATCCTCATCGTGAAGTACTTCGAAGACCTGCTCAAGGTAGAAAGTGATGTCGTACTCGGATTTCCACCAGAGGTGAGGGAAATCACGCTGCCAACTGTCGTGACCATTCATTGCAAGTCGGTCATAAGGAACGTACAGACCAGACCCGTTGTTCCAACCGTCACGTCTAAATATGGAACTCGCACGTCGTCCAACCGGCCGTTTATCAATGTCGAGCGGCGCGTTCGTACGCAGATCCCAAGGAGTGCAAGTGGGTGCGGTAGAGGGGTAGCCAACTAAATCGAAATGAAGCACAAACTCATCAGGGGCGTTGTCGCGGCTTGCAGCCGAGACAGCAATCGAACAATTCGGCCAACTCAACTCGACGAGACGCCATTTGCCGAGCGTTGCGCCAACGACGAACGCATCGTTGACGAGATCGTGTTCGAGCGACAATTCGTCTGGCGAACGGGAGTGAGAGTTGGTCATGGTCAACCCTGCGGATTGTGCTTCTTAACAAGATTCAGACACGCTTCACACTTTTGCGATGGTCCCGTAAGAGACCCGATGTGGATGTTCTCCGGAACGGCCTTACCGTCCTCGCATCCCAAAAATCCAAACTCCGGATGTTCTGATTCAGGAATGTTGTATCCGTGAGTACCGAGAGCCCATTTGAGGACTTCTTTGACTGTCGTTGCGGGTCCAAATTCCTCACTCCGAACTTCGTCGATGTAGTGCACTGCAACATCAACACGGCGGCATCGGTGGTGATGCAGATGGGAGTGGTGATGAACGCCAGCTGATTCGATCGTGATTTCAGCGTCTAGTTCGAAGTCAACGTTCTCTAACCAGAGTCCGTCTTGTTCCGAGCCGTACATCTTGAGTGTCTCGCGAACAGTTAGGGTCTCGTCAATCTCAATAACCCTTGGGTTAGTACCACTGGCTGAATGCAAAAACACTTCCATCTGGATCTCCTTGCTCAAGGCTTTCGCAGTGACTCAGTTCGACCATCGAATCCCTGTCGATGCTTCTTTCTCAATCCACTATAGTGAGTACTTGCGAATATCGCAAGTACCTCTTGTATAAATCCCAAGTCCGAAGAAGGAATGAGTTAACGTCAAAGTTATGGACATAGGAGCCCGTGTCCGCGAAGTCCGCGAGATGATCGGCATGAAAGCTCAAGATCTCGGTACGGAAATTGGCCTGGATCCGAGTGCCATCTCCAACATTGAGCGCGGTAAGCGTTCTGTTAAAGGGGATGAGTTAGCTGCCATAGCGAAAACTCTTGGGGTTTCAGTCCTTGCGCTCCTTGATGGAAATTCCCTATTGGCTCGATTGCCGGTGTCGCCTCGAACATCAAATGGAGTGATGCTAAAAGGAGAGGTGCTGGAGCGCATTACGGGCATTGCCGAGCTGCACGAAATTTTGGCAGAATGGGAATCTGAGACGCTGAACTATTCGTTTCCTGCCGTTGACACCAATGAATGGCTTGATCAGGCTCCATCTCTCGCAAACTGGGCCCGAGAGAAACTCGAATATTCGCCAACTGGCTCCAACCATTTCTTCGATCTTGTTGGAGCAATCGAGAACAAACTGGGAATAGACGTTCTCGTTGAATCGCGCGCTGACGAGGATTTTTCGGGGGCATCGTTAACGGATGTCGAATACTCACTCATATACGTCAACGCTGAACAGCCGATCACGAGAGCCCTATTTACCCTTGCGCACGAACTCGGACATGTTCTAGCCCAGGATGGTTCTTTTGTGATCGATCAAGACCTCGTCGCAAATTCAGATAATGAGAGATTTGCGAATGCTTTTGCCGCGGAGTTGTTGCTTCCCGAACAGGGAATTCGAAGTTTGATAACGAGTGAGAATCTGGATGCATTAGCCCTTTGTTCGCTACTGGCGCTTTACGGGACGAGCTACGAAACGCTGATTTATCGACTTCATAATCTACGAATCATCGACGCAGTTGGTAGAGACAAGTTGAGGAAAATTGGACTTCGCGGACTGATGTCTCAAATAAATGATGGTGATTTGGAGGCGAAGTTATTCGCTCGAATGAAAAGGTATCCGACGCGCCACGCACCAGTTCCTCTGACCAAACGCGCCTTCACAGGTTACAAAATGGGAGTAATCAGTTCGAGGCCACTTGCGAGTTTGCTCGGCGTGTCACCTGAGGTCGTAACGGCGACGATGGAACTTGACGCTGCTGCAGAACTTGAGGATGCGGTGGTTTCAAATGGATTGAACAGCGACTCCGCTTCTGACCTTTATGGCGGAAGTCCAGTCGAGGAAGTCGAATGAGTCGCGCGTTCGATGGCAGTTCCAATTCTGTTCGACGCTGTGACGATTCGTCATTTTTCATCAATATCTCGCTTGGATTTGCTCGAAATGTGCCATGGATATCGACCAAAGCCGCGATGGGTTGAAGGCGTTCGAAACGAAATTCAGATGGGCGATCTCTCGGGATATCGAGAATGTCGGCCAATCTTGGATTCAACTTGGTTTGGAGATCCACTTGAACCGGAAATGATTGATTTGGCATCTATTGCAGGACTTCAAATCGCCCTCGGCAACGCTCGATTCGAAGACGAGGACAAGACCGAGACCCTCAGGCATCGAGGCGAAGCGGAAAGCATTCAGCAAGCCTTGAAATACGGATATTCGTTTGTTACAGATGACAATGACGCCCATCGTTTGGCCAACTTTCGACTTGGAGCTGGGCGAGTTTTCGACACCGTTGATCTCTTGAGATTGGCAGTTGCAAATTCTGACTTAACGTCGACCGAGGCCGTCGCAACCGCACATCGAATTCAAGGTCTCGATCGATCCCTCCGCCGGCAATACGAGAGGCTACTGACAGTCCAGGACTTTCAATAGGAAGTGTCACCACCCCCAAGGCCTCCTTGTTTGACGTATATGTGAGTTCATCACGCTCATCTTCTTGAGCCACTTGTCCTGCTAAGTCCAAAAGCCCGAGGACGGCGTGCGCGAAGCGCCAAGCCGTCCGTTCGGGCTACCTGGGTGATCATCAAAATCAATTAATACTTCGCAAATTCTGAAAATATTTGGGGCTCTTCTCAAAGTTTTTGTTCGAAAACGCGGAAATCGGTGTGGCTAGTTCTTATAGAGGGCGAAATATTCGCTCTTCTGTAAGGAGCACCATGAGACTGCCCATTGACACCGGAACCGTGAAGTTTGCGGCGGCCGGACCTGCAGAACCCGTTCTGGACTACGAGACTCGAGCGCCAAAGTTGGACGAGAACGGTACCGCACTGTTCGCCGTTCCGCTCTTCGCGGCTGGGGGCGGCATCAAGGACTCGATCACGGTGAAGGTGGCCGGCGATGTGAAGGGTCTCAGCGAGTTCACGGTGGTGAAGGTCACCAACTTGATCGCAACCACGTGGGAAGTCGGTTCCAACCACGGGGTGAGCTTTCGAGCTGACCGCATCGAGTTGGTGAAGGCCGCCGCCTAATGACCCGGCTTCTCATCTTCCTCGTCATCGTCGTGTTGATCCAATATCTCCTGGAGTGGGCATTGATCCACTACGGACTTATTTTGCTCGGCGCGTGCAGTTGGTGGATGTGGAGCTTGTGGAGCGGACGTCACCATGCCTAATGGCCCTTCGTCCGCCTCGCCTCGTCGCCCCTGGATGGCTACGGCCATCTGGGGGTGGCGTCTCGAGATCTTCCTTACCGTTGGTTCCTTCCTCGTACTTGCGATCTCGGCACGAATCGATTCCGTCGGCCCATTCCTGGTGGCGGCATTCGTCCTAGCGGCTCTTCACTTGCGCCCCGACATTCGCCGGCAACTGCTCCATCACATGCAAACGAATCGCGACCATCGTCTATTGCACGCTGCCCTTTGGCACTGCGTGATAATTGGCCGAAACGGTTCGATCCCAAAAGTTGTCCGCTCGGCAAGTCTTCCGGTCGGTCGGCGATATCTCCTTAAATTGCCGATTGGGCTCCACGCAGCCTTGCTGGAACGATCGTCGCTGGGACTGGCCGCCGCACTCGGTGCTCGCGAAGTGCGCATCAAGGTCTCTCCCGTGAACGCCAGCTACGTCGAGCTCGCTGTCATTCGATCGAACGCGTTTCCGAAAATGCTCACCTCCCCTCTCGTCAATCAACAAGAGACATCACTTTGGAGGCCACTCTTCTTTGGCGTGGGGAATGACGGACTGGCAGTTTCAATTGGTTTACCCGAGCACAACCTTTTGATCGGTGGCGAACCAGGTTCAGGCAAGTCCGTCGCGCTCTCGACAATCGTCGCGGCGGCCGCCCTCGACCCCTCGGTGCAACTCACGTTGCTCGATGGCAAGCACGTGGAACTCATCGCGTGGTCCGACGTGGCGGATGAGTTTGTCGGGGCTGACCAAGCGGCGGCCGTCGCTGCGTTAGAAGATCTTCGCGACGTCATGGACGACCGTTATGCGTTGCTGGCCCTCAATCGCCGGCGCAAGATGACGGCCGACGACCAGGAGGGTTTGCACGTACTCGTCATCGACGAACTGGCCTTCTACCTTCGTGGCGGCCAAAAGGCACTACGCGACCAGTTCGCCGAACTGCTCCGTGACCTCGTGTCTCGTGGCCGGGCTGCCGGCATCATCGTGGTCGCGACGACCCAGAAGCCGAGCCACGAGATCGTGCCTACGTGGATTCGTGACCTCTTTTCGTATCGTCTGGCCATGCGCTGTACGAGTTCCGACTCTTCGGACACGATTCTCGGTCAAGGGTGGGCGAGCCAGGGATTCTCCGCGGCCACGATTAACCCATCAATGCGCGGCGTGGGCTATCTCCTCGCCGAAGGCGGCGTGCCGACGCTCGTCATGACGCCCTATCTCAACGACGAAGAGATCGAAGCGATTGCGTCGCGGGCACATGACCTGCGGCACGGCCAGTGAATGCAGAAGAGAGAAGCAAGCTGCTTCGCGAAGTGGAACTCGCCGGCAACTGCTCGAATCCGATTCGCATCACGGGCGAGATGGTCAACCTGACGACGGGTGAGGTTGGTGTCAATTCATTGCACATCTCGTGCAAAGACCGACGGTCCGTTATTTGCCCCTCGTGCTCGTATACGTACAAGGCCGACGCGTGGATCTTGGTCTCGACTGGTCTACTCGGCGGCAAAGGAACGCCCGAAGAAGTGCGCACTCATCCCCGATTGTTCGTGACGCTGACGGCACCTTCATTTGGCGCGGTGCACACCGTTACGTCGCGCGGTGCGTGCGTGGGTCGTGCGAGGTCGGGACCTCGTGAAAGTGGACCAACCTGTCGGCACGGTCGCAGTCGAACGTGTCGAGTGCACCACCTCGAGAACAGCCCCGAACTGGGCCGACCGCTCTGCATCGAGTGCTTTGACTACGAGGGGGCGGTGCTCTGGAATGCACACGCCTCCAAACTCTGGAACAACACCGTCCAAACCATTCGTCGCACGTGTCACTGTTCAGGCGTACGCCAATGAATGGCTTGATCATCGCCCCGATTTGGCCCTTCGAACTCGGGAACTCTATGAGCACCTTTTGAGGAGCCACGTGTTTCCTTCGATGGGTAGAACGACACTTACCGGACTGACGCCATCAAAGATCAGAGGCTGGCACGCTGAACTGGCGAATCGCCACTCGAGCACTGCCTCAAAGGCATACCGACTGCTCTCGACGATATTACGAACCGCTGTAGCTGATGGACTTATCGTTACTTCCCTTTGCAAGGTCAGCGGCGCGAGTGTGGAGCATGCGGCGGAAAGACCAACGGCCACTGTCGCGGAGGTCTGCGAACTGACCAAAGCAATGCCTGACCAGTTGCGATTGATTGTCCTACTGGCCACGTGGTGTCAACTGAGGCGAGGTGAAATTCTCGGACTAAGAAGGCGAGACATAGACATCCTGCATTCCCTCATTCAGATCGAACAGAGTCGAACGTTCACACGTGACGGAAGATCGCTGACGAAGTCTCCCAAGACTGCAGCGGGCCGTCGAACATTGTCAGTTCCTTCGAATGTCACCAAAGTTATCGCGGAACATCTCGAAAGATTCACGTCGGCTGCCCCCGAAGCTCTCGTATTTACTGGAGTCGGCGGAGATCCGTTAGCAGTTGGCGTTCTTCAGAAAGCATGGTCCAAGGCTCGCCAGACTATTGGACGCCCAGACCTTCATCTGCACGATCTTCGACATACGGGGTTGACGCTCGCGGCGGCGACTGGCGCAACCACGGCAGAACTTATGCATCGAGCAGGTCACTCGTCGGCCGAAGCAGCACTTCGATACCAGCACGCAACTCGGAATCGAGATGAAGTGCTTGCGAGCGCTCTAGAGGTCTTGGCAAGACCCGCGAAAATCGTCGGACTAAATATTGAGCAAAATTAGGTTCAGCACTCCATTGCGTCTAATTTCCCGTCCCGCTGCCAAATACGAAAGCCTCAGTCTTTGAACCTATTGAATAGCTTCCCCCTGCGCCGCAGAAACCGGAACGAGTGCAAGAGAGACCTTGTATCTTCAGGCCCTGATCTCCGGTATTTAGTCGTGTAACACCTTGGATCTCGATCGCTGACTGCCATCTGCCTCCAGATTCAACTGTTGCAAAGGGCATTGTGGTGAAGGAACGCTCTTCATATGTACCTGCTCCAACGCATTCGCCTGCCGCGAAACACGAGATTGAACTAATGCCTGCGCTTGATCCGGAGTTCAATGTGGCAGTGCCAGGAACCTCAAATGCCATTTGCCAACTACCCTTTACTTCGTTAACGACGAACGCTTGAAACTCTTCCGAGCCACCGCCGACCTCGCTTGCGTAGTCGCCACCGGCGCTGCAGTTACCTGCAGAACTGCAAGAGACGGATGAAACCTCCGCGTTTCCGACATTCAACGTGGACATGCCGGGAACCTCGATAGCGTTCTTCCATCGTCCCTTTTCCTCATTCACAACGAAGGCCTGGAAGCCCGTTGCACCAACATCGTGGCCACCGGCGCTGCAATTACCCTTAGAGCTGCACGAGATTGAGCTGATTGTCGCATTGTCGTTCGCAGTCAAATAGTCAATAGTTCCGGAGACCGGCATTGCTGACTGCCACCGTCCGTTGGTCTCATTGACGATGAACGCCCGCGATATTTGCGTGTCGTCGGTATAGTTCCCGCCGGCGCTACAGTTTCCACCTGATCCACACGAGAGTGACGTGATGTTCGCCCCGTTGCCGCCGGTGTTGACCTTGGCTAGCCCGACGACTAAGGATGCCGTCTGCCAAGAGCCCTTGACTTCGTTAACCACAAACACTTTTGTAGGGCTTTCACCGACTGAATAGCCACCACCCGCGCTGCAGTTGCCGACGGAGTGGCAGGAGATTGTAGTGATGTCATTAAGCGCCAAAGTGCTTGGAACTTGGACAGCACGATGCCACTTACCTTTCACTTCATTTACGAGGAAGGCACGCTGGTCTCCCGCTTTGTTATGGGCAAAGCTGCCTCCCGCGCTGCAATTCCCAGCCGAAGCGCATGAGATTGCGTCGACATTTGCGAAGCCGCCGACATTCAACGCGGCCATTCCCGGCACCTCAATCGCTGTTTTCCAAATGCCCTTTACTTCATTCACCACGAAAGCTTGAGTGTTTCCAGAGTCATCACTGGTATAAGTGCCAACTGCCGCGCAGTCTCCCGCCGAAGGGCATGAGATTGCGTTGACTACGGCGTTGGCGTTACCGCCTACATTCAGAAGCTCCGTTCCCGGAACCTCAATGGCTTGAGTCCACTTCACGTTCGCTCCGGCGGGGCTCGCTGGTATGAGTCCGAAAGCACATGACACCAACAAAGCGGCAATGGAGCGGAGCGGACTCCGTCGTCTGAATACCGTTGGGTTAGCAATGATTGACATGGTCGCTACCTCCATAAGTTTCGACGAGCGAGTTCGTCGACCGGCCCATGATTTCAAGAATGTGCCGCACTTCAATGAAACCCAGGAATCGTCAGCTGTTCGCTTCCGTTGAGTGCCGTACAAATCTGCGAAGCCGATACCTGAATTGTTTCGGTGGCGATGCTCTCGCCTTGGTTCACTAGAGTTCGCGCGTAGACACCGACTTCATCTTGTATCCACACGCCGAGCGTGCTGTTTGCGCCGAACTGTGCTACCCAGTCCTCATTGGCCTCGCCGTTCAACGCGTCGTCGGCGGTCTGGACTGCCCAACTCATCAAGTTCTGAGTACAAGCGCCAAGGGCTACTGCGGAGAGCGCGTTTGATGATTCGACAGAACCACCGATGTCAGCAAAGAACTCAATCTGTCCTCCAAGAATCCAGTGGGCTCGGCTCAGCGCTGTGACTTCACCATTCACGGTTTGCTTTGGGCCAGACACGGCGCCGATCCACTGGCTGCCACTGAGAACTGGCATGACTCGATCAGGGAAAATTGACACGACGTCGCTCAACGAATTATATTCCCGGGCCTTTTTCTTTGGCGTCGTGTAGTAGGAGTAGATGAAGTTAGTTGTGCCAACGACGCACGTAATGTCGAAGGCATCCGTTGCACCGACTGGCGTCGAGTAATCAGTCGATGTCTCTGTGCCCGGATTACAGAACTTAGCGAGCAGGCGATGAGCCGCGGCACCCTTTACATGCACCTGGTCCGTCTGCCGCGCGACGAGGAAGTACGTTCCAACTCCCGCCACCAATAGAACGGCCACTACCGCGAGCAGGGCGCCCGCCCTCTTTTTCGAGCCGAGGTATGTCTTGTCCTTGGGCAAATCACTACCTTTGCCAGGTTCTGTTAATGAACCGGGCGTTTCCGGTGGGACCCCACATTCACCACAGAACTTGTCGACGGACGTCATAGGATGACCGTTCAAACATAGGCGCTCCGTCGGGTGCGACGTCTGGCCGCAGTACGTGCAGAACTTCGAGTTGTTGTCGATATCCTGACCACAGCCAATGCATTTCATCAATTTCCCGGTATGCCGTACCGGTTTCCCCATTCATTGGTTTTAGGATGCCGGCTCTCGCTGCCACCAGTGCACACCGTCAAGTCTTCTTCGGACTCGTGCGTTCTGTAGTTGAAAGCGAAGGGCACATCGCTTCGCTCCCTCAATGAGCTTTTCGTGCAGTTTGATCGAGTCCACAGAATCTCGTAGCCCTGATCGGCAAGATCGTCCATTACGAAACCGTGCCAGTCGTCGTACTTTCGACTTGATACACCAATCCAATCGACTTGATCCCCCAAATTGAACGCCACTATATTTTCCATTTTCCGTTTCTCGCTGAGATCTGTGCTGATCCACGGATCTTGCTCAACCATATGACTCTTTGTTCCTACGGCCCGCCCTGGGTAGTCGGTGTCGCCCACCTCAGATCTGAATATGCTTTATGACCACCATTTCCAACGTTGACTTCATAGTGGAACCAGGACCTCTTAGAGGATTCACTATCGAGGTTTCCTTTCGCAATTCAGGTCGAGTTTGGGCGTCAAGTGGGCGTCACGGGCGTCATTTGGGCGTTGCACATTGGACAACAGTGGTCATCAACGGACAACCGTGGTCATTCAAAACAGGTTCAAAACATTGGCCATTGGACGAAACCAGTTGGAGCGGGCGACGAGAATCGAACTCGCGTTCTCAGCTTGGGAAGCTGATGTTCTGCCGCTGAACTACGCCCGCGGAGTAGTCAATGTTAACTCTCGACGGTCAATCCGACCCAATTAGGCCCATCTTCGAGTACTCAACGTGCGGACATGA